>Ga0302322_100001035_pt1 | contig 22366 bp, 23 predicted proteins | sample Fen_T0_2_FD_203757 | JGI IMG/M metagenome (GOLD analysis project Ga0302322, IMG submission 203757) | Peat permafrost microbial communities from Stordalen Mire near Abisko, Sweden - Fen_T0_2 | ecosystem: Environmental > Terrestrial > Soil > Wetlands > Permafrost | place: Sweden: Abisko...
GCTTCGTCTCCGTGACCAGGAGCTCGATCGGCGGCCTGCTCGCGCTCTGGAGGGTGCGGGTGATGATGGCCTGCATACGCTCGGCCTGGACGGCCAGGGCGGTCTGCGGCGTCACGAGAACGGCCTTCCGGCCGACGCGGGTCACGGTGCCGACGCGCGCCGGCCTCGAGTAGAGCCCGTCGAGGTACGCGACGTAGCGCGCGACCTTCGCGGGATCGACGGTGATGACGACGGGGATCGCGCGGACGCTGACGCCCGCGAGCGCCCGGGCGAGGGCGCCGTCGACATCGGCCTGCGCGCCGAGCTGCTTCGGCGTCGCGTGCCAGATCTTGCCGTGCCAGGTGAAGGTGAGCGGCCGCGCGAACCGGGCCAGGACCCGCGCTCGGGCAGCAGCGGGCGTCAGGTAGCCGACCCGGACGCCCAGCATCGTGGTGCCCGGGGCGAGCCGGGTCGCGTTCGCGACCGTGGTGAAGGCCTGGTCGGCACCGACGACCTGTCCGGCGGCGGTCGTGACGACGACGCGGAAGTGGACGGTGGTGCCCGGCTTCTCGCTCCGGAGCCGCACGGTGACGGCCTGGGGCCCGGTGACGGCGGGCAGGGCCTGAACGGCCGTGCAGCGCAGTCCGACGGTCGTATCGCCGAGCTCGAAGGCGACCTGGCCCGCCGCGCCCATCGTGTCGACGCTCGCGAGCAGGACGGCGCCGGTCTTCGTCACCTCGGTGCTGCTCGGCGAGGGGTAGGCAACGACCGCCGGGGCGGGCGCCGGCAGCGCCGGATCGGCCGGCGGCGGGGCGGGCGTGCAGGTGGAGACCGCGCCCCCGGAGGCGGACGCTGCATGGCCGAGGACGGCGCTCGCGAGGAGCGCAGCCAGCCCGGTCGTGATGGTGGCGAGTTTCGTCATCGGTTTGGCGGACGGCAGTCCGGCCCTGAAGGATACGCGTCGTGGCAACCCGGCGGATTTTCTCTTCACGTGAAGTTCACACGAGCTTCCAGTCGGCTTTGCACGATTCCCAGCGGGCGCACAGCTTTGACTGCTTCGCTGGAGCCGTAACCGATTTCAGCCGAAAGGAGCACCATGAGTGCGACAGAAGGATCGAGTGGTGGCAGGCGCCGTGTGCTCCTGATCGCGACACCGTTTGCGGTGGGCGCGGTGGCCGGAGCCGGCGTCCTCGCTGGCCTCGGGATGACGGGCTCGTCCGACTCGACCCAGCCGACGGCCGCACCGGCCGCGTCGCCGGCGACCACGAACGTCGTGCAGACGACCTCCCAGTTCGACGCCGAGACCATCTACACCCGCGACAGCCCGGGTGTCGTCGACATCACGGTCACGGAGGCGGCCTCCCAGAGCGGAGGCGGGGTCTCACCGTTCACGCCGGGAGGCAGCTCCCAGCAGACCCAGGCCGAGGGAACCGGGTACGTGTACGACAAGAGCGGTGACATCATCACCGCCGACCACGTCGTCGACGGCGCCACCAAGATCACCGTCAGGTTCAAGGACGGATCGACCGCGAAGGCGACGCTCGTCGGCGCAGACCCGTCGAGCGACACGGCCGTGATCAAGGTGTCGGTCGCCGCGAGCAAGCTGACGCCGCTCGAGCTCGCCGACAGCTCCACCGTCGCGCCGGGCGAAGGAGTCGTCGCGATCGGCAGCCCCTTCGGCTATGCGGAGAGCATCACCGCCGGCATCGTCAGTGCAGTCAATCGTGACATCAAGGCGCCGAACGGCTACTCGATCTCGAACACGATCCAGACCGACGCCGCGATCAACCACGGCAACTCCGGCGGCCCGTTGATCGACACGACCGGCAAGGTGGTCGGCACCAACGTCCAGATCGCTGTCGACGATCAGGCTGGCGGCAGCGCCAACGCCGGCGTCGGCTTCGCGGTTCCCTCCAACATGGTCAAGGCAGTCGCCGACGACCTGATCGCGGGCAAGGTTGTCCAGCATGCCTATCTCGGTGTCAGCGTCGGCGACTCCGCCTCAGGCACCGGCGCCCAGATCGGCACCGTGCGAGCCGGCGGCCCTGCCGCCGCGGCAGGCCTCAAGACCGGCGACGTGATCACCGCCATCGACGGCGCCACGATCGCGAACGCCAACCAACTGACCGCCGCGGTCTCGAGCCACCAACCCGGTGAGACGTTGCACCTCACCGTCAAGCGCGGCGGCTCGACGATCACGATCTCGGTCAAGCTCGGCATCCGGCCGGCGACGACGACGGCCTAGCCTCCGACCCGAAAGGCGCGACTCGGCGGGCGGGAGACCTGGTCTCCCGCCCGCACACGTCCGTCCGGCTGCGGTTCGGCACCCGAGCGGCTCGTGCGACGTGCACCGACACGTAGCCGCTCGTGCTGAAGCAGACGGACGCGAGCACCGCCATTCCGACGATCCCGACGCCGATCTGCGGGCGCCGGTCGCCGACACGCCGACCGATGTTCGGGCTCATGTCGCCCTCCCCGTCGAATCCAACACATCGAGACGAGACGTACCCGATGCTCCCACCGAGCTTGTGCCGCGCCGGAACTCGGCACATCGGTACAAGCCCGCGCGTGGGTTGCCAGCTAGCCACAAAAGTAGCCGGACGGGCCGTCAACCGAGAGCGGTTCGCTAGTCCGCGAGCTCCAGGTCGAGCCACGCGAAGACGTCGTGGCGGTGGACGGTCGCGGCCATCCGTTCGAGCCGGCTCCGTCGGTCGGCCTCGTCGAGCTCAAGGGCGAGGCTGATCGTTCCCGCGAGGCCCTCGAGGTCGAACGGGTTGCAGGGGAGCGCCTCGGGCAGCTCCTCGATCGCCCCGGTGAACTCGCTGAGCACGAGCACGCCCGTCCCCCCTGTCGCCGCCTGCACGGTGACGAACTCCTTGGCGACGAGGTTCATCCCGTCCTGCAGCGGCGTCACGAGGCAGACCTCGGCCGCGCGGTAGTACGCGAGCAGCCGGTCCGGCGTGACGCCGCGGTAGAGGTAGTGCACGGGCACGTCGAGGCCCGGCTCGGTGAAGCGGCCGTTGATCCGGCCGACGAGCTGCTCGACGGCCGCCCTGAGCTCGCGGTACTCCCTGATCTCGCCGCGGCTCGGAACGGCGACCTGGACGAACGAGATCACGCGGCGGAGGTCGGGTCGCAGCTCGAGCAGGAGCTCGATCGCGCGCAGGCGCTCCGGGATGCCCTTCGTGTAGTCGAGCCGGTCGACGCCGAGCAGCAGACGGCGACCGGCGAACTGTGCGCTGAGGCCGGCGAGTGCCCGCTCGACGGCCGGCCGCGCCGCGCGGCGTGCGAGATCGGTGGCGTCGATCGAGATCGGATGAGCGGCCGTCCTCACCTCCCGGCCGTCGCCGAGCTGAACCGTCGTCCCGTGGATCTCCACGCCGTCGAGGCATTGCCTGCACGTCCGCAGGAAGTTGTCGCGGTACCGCGTCGTGTGGAACGAGACGATGTCGGCACCCAGCATTCCCTGCAGGACCTTCGTCCGCCAGGGCAGACGCGAGAACACCTCGGGCGGCGGAAAGGGAACGTGGAGGAAGAACCCGATCCCGCCCCGCCCGCCGGCCAGGCGCAGCAGCTCGGGCAGCAGGAGGAGGTGGTAGTCGTGGACCCAGCGGTAGCCGGGCACGTCCGGGTCGTCGGCGGCGGCGAAGCGGCCGTTGACGACGCGATACGCGTCCCACCACGACCGGTCGAAGGTCGGCCACTCGACGAGACCATGCAGGAGCGGCCAGAGCGTCCGGTTTGCGAACCCGTGGTAGTACGCGTCGACCTCGCGGCGCGTCAGCGAGACCGGGCGCAGCTCGATCTCGAGGCCCTCCACGTGCGAGGGCGTCTCGATGCCGCCGTCCCAGCCCACCCACGCCCCGCCGCGGGACTGCATCGCGGGGCGCAACGCCGTCACGAGACCCCCGTCGGACAGCCGCCACGTGTTCCTCGTCCGCCGTACCGGGAGCCGGTTGGCGAACGCGATCACCGGGAGCTCGTTGCTGGTTCCCTGCATGTGACTCAGGCCCCGAGCTTAGCCGTCGACCCGCCGACGCTCCCCGGCGCGATCCCCGGCGACTCAGTCCGCCCGCGGCACTCGCACGGTGATCGCTCCCGGCTGGATCCTGACTTTCAGGACCCTGACGGGCTCGCGAAGCCCTCCGTCGAGCTCGTAGGCGACCTTCCGGTCGAGCTCGACGCGCACCTTCTTCGCCTTCGTCACCTGGACGAACGGCGACTTCGCGGTCGAGCCGACCGCCGTGCGTGCGACGGTGCTCGCCCACTGGCCGACGCCCTCGGCGTTCGTCACGCCGACCTCGAGGAGGCCGTCGTCAGGGCGCGCGTTGTCGAACGCGTCGATCCCGCCGAAGAGAGAGCCGACGTTGCCGAGCAGGACGCAGCTCGCCTTGCCCTTGTACCAGAGCTCGTCGTCGATCTCGATGCGCGCCCTGAACGGCTCGTCGCGCAGGCTCTTCGAAGCGGTCCAGACGTACGCGAGCCGGCCAAAGCGATCCTTGAGGCCCCCGTCCGCCCCGCGAATCATGTGCGCGTCCAGGCCCGCGCCGGCCATCACGGCGAACCGCTCACCGTTGATCTTGCCGACGTCCAGCTTCCGGTCTCGCCCGTTGAGCCCGATCTCGACTGCTTCCTCGATGTCGGACGGGATACCCAGGCTCGACGCGAAGAGGTTGGCCGTGCCGGCCGGAATGATCGCGAGAGTGACGCCGCTCCCCGCCAGCGTGTCGATCGAGCGCTGCACCATCCCGTCGCCACCCCACACGAAGACGAGCTCGGCACCCTCGTCGAGCGCACGTTGAACGCGCTCAGGGGCGTACTTGCTCTTCGGCACCTCGGACCAGATCGGGTCGCGGACCCCGGCCCGTTCGAGCGTCATACGCAGCTCGTCGAGCCCGCCGCCGATCGTCTTGCCGGCGTGGGCTATCACCGCAACGTCCTTCATCCTGCCGTTCCTCCCCTCGTGTGTGTCTCGAGCGGCTGGGTCGAGGCGTCGTGGTTGGCAGCGGCGGCACCTGCAGCCCGGGCGGCAAAGACCGTCACGACGAGCGCGCCGATTCCCATCAGGACGCCCGCGGCGACGTCGGTCACGTGATGCATGCCGCGTAGCAATCGTGACCAGATCACGAACGCCGGGATCGCCACCACGAGCAGCCAGAGCATCAGCCGCACGGCACGGTTCTCGATCCGGGAGGCGAGCACGAGCAGCAGGCCGCCGAAGAGCGCCACCGACGCCGCCGTGTGACCGGACGGGTAGCTCGCATCGACGGGCAGGCTCTCCAGCCGGTGCACGTCGGGCCGGTCACGGTGGACGACGAGACTCGTGGCGCGATAGGTGCCCGATTCGACGCAGATCACGAACAGCGTGAACGCGGCGAGGCGCCAGTGCCGGGAGACGAGGAAGACGAGCAAGAGGACACCGACGAGGGCAGGAATGACGAGACCCCCCGCGAGCGTCGAGCCCGCCCACGAGAGATCGACGAGAGTGGGCGTCCGGTGACGGGCGAGCCACGCGCTCACGTCCTGGTCCCAGGCTGCGACCCCGCCGATGTGGAGGATGACCTTCGTCAGCAGGAACCCGGCTGCGATCGTGAGCGCGAGCAGGATTGCGTAGCCGGCCAGGATGGCTGCCAGAAACACCCGCAGGGGGTGCTCGGCGCCGACCGCGCCGGCAAAGCGCTCGGCGGCGCCGCCCGGGGCAGGCTCGAGCAACGGTGCCCCGGATCGCGCGCTGGTGCGGGCTTTCGGGCGAGAAGGCGCGCCGGCGACGGGCCTGGCGGGCGCGGGCTGTTCGAGGTGCACGACTTCGGTAGTCATCCGGTTCGTTTACCCGCTCGGGACCCCGGGTAAACGACACCGAGAGACACCATGCCGATCCTGATCCTGTTCCTCCTCGCATTCACGTTCGCCGTTGCCGTCTACCTGGCGGCCCGGCAGTACCCGACGGCCGTGGGAGCGGACCCGCCGGCGAGCGAGGCGGCAGGAACGCAGCTCGCCAGGGAAGCCGTCCGTCACCCCTGGTTCGCACGCCTGCTGCGGAGTCGCCTCGATCCCGGGACGGCGACGGGCCTGGCGCTCACGCTCGCCCTCGCGGTTGCCGTTCTCGGAGGGATCGTCCTGGGTGCGCTCGCCTACCTGGTGCGGTCGAGTGGCTACCTCGTCGGTCTCGACGCGAGCGTCGGCGGGTGGGCGAACGACCACGCGACGCACCGCTCGACCCAGCTGCTGCAGCTCGTCACGGACACGGCCAGCATCCCGGTGACGATCGGCGTGCTCCTCGTCGTCGGAATCGTCGAGATGGTGCGGGCCCCGAGTCGCTGGCTGCCGCCGTTCCTGCTCACGGTGATCGTCGGCGAGGTCGTCCTCGTCGACTCGATCAAGCAGCTCCTCGACCGGGTCCGCCCCACGTTCAATCCCGTCGCCGCGACCCTCGGCCCTTCGTTCCCGAGCGGGCACTCGGCCACCGCAGCGGCCCTTTACGCCTCGGTCGCTCTCGTCCTCGCTCGCCGCAGGTCGCCTCGGGTACGGGCGCTTCTCGCAGCCGCGGCGGGCGGCATCGCCGTCGCCGTCGCCTGTAGCCGCGTGATGCTCGACGTGCACTGGCTTTCCGATGTCGTTGCCGGGCTCGCGTTCGGCTGGGCCTGGTTCTCGATCTGCGCGGTGGCATTCGGCGGCCGCTTCCTCCACTTCGGCGCGCCGGTCGAGAAGGCGACGCAGGTCGCGGAGGCATTGCCCGACGGCGGCACGGGCTCACATGTCGTAGAGGTGGCTCTGTACAGGGCCGAGAAGCCGCCGGCGCCGACGGGAAACGCCCGATAGCCTCACCAGGCGGTGCGTGAGCGGCTCGCCCCGTTCGATCCGGTGGAGCTGCTCCGTGGCGGTCGGCCGCCAGAGCTCGTCCACGACCCCGGCAGGGTTGCCTGCCACGTCGCCCTCGTCGCGCTCGAGGTGCTCCGACCACAGCCGCAGCCGGGTCGACCTCGCGAGCTTCTCGTCGTGCGTCACGACGTTCATCTCGGTGTCGTGGAGGAGCGAGTGCGCGTTGAGGTTCGCCGAGCCGACGGTCAGCCAGCGATCGTCCACGATCCCGACCTTCGCATGCACGTAGACGATGTCGCGGAGCTTCTTCTCGCGGGCATACACGGTGCAGGCGAGAAAGCGGTCGTCGTCGCCGTCGGCCTCGATCAGAGCAGCCACCTGGCCCCGTGAGATGTCCGCGCCGTCGTTCGCCCGCGCCGGGAGGAGGACGACCACCCGGAAGTCGTCGGTGGGCGGGTGCGTGAGCTTGTCCACGAGCACGTCGACGACCTCGGGTGACCAGAGGAACTGGTTCTCGAGATAGACGAGGTGCTGCGCCGACCGCAGCGCGCCGAGGTACGACTCGAGAATCGAGTAGTCACCGTGCGGGACTGCCTTGTAGGTGCCGGCGGGAAGCGTCCGCACCACCTGGAGCTCCACGTCGCCGGCGGGCTCCGGCCGCGCCGCCGGCTGTAGCGCCTCCTTCGTCGCCTCGCGCCAGCGCAAGCGGAAGTGCTCGGCGACGTCCTGCACGGCCGGCCCCTCGATCCGCACGGCGACGTCGTGCCAGCCGATGCCGCCCCGCGCGCGGTGATTCGGCGTGTCGTAGGGATCGCCGCCGTCGACGGTGAGGTCGATCCCACCGACGTAGGCGATCTTGTCGTCGATCACGATCGTCTTCTCGTGATGGCAGTGCGAGGCGCCGGTGCGCGAGTCGAGGGCCGTCTGGATCTTCGTGTGCCGCGTCAGGCTCTGTTGCATCTCCCTGACGTCACTGCGCGAGGGGCGGAAGGCGGGGATCGGGGCTCCCTTCCAGAGCAGGATGCGCACGTCGATCCGCTCCGCGAGCTCGGCGAGCAGGGTTCTCACGACGAGCGGCTCTTCCTCGCGGCTCAGCGCGAGCTCGGGCGAGAGGAACCAGCCGGTCATGTGCACGTGAGAGGTCGCGGCAGCCATGTCCGCAGCCATGCGCGGCAGCGCCTCGGAGCCGTCGATCAGCACTTCCAGGGCGTTGCCTGTGCGTGATGGTGCAGTGCCGCGCGCGAAGGCAGCCGTCGCGGCGTCGAGCGCGTGCTCGCGACCCGCTCGGCGCAGGCTGTGCCGGTGACGGCCGCGGATCGTCCGGTCGATCTCCTCGCCGAGCGTACGACCGAGCTTGACCGACAGGGCATCGAGAAATCTCGGTGGGCGGAGCTGGCCCGCGACGGCGTCTGCAGGCGCCGCCGAGCGGCCCGTCGACGGGTTGTCGCTCTCGTGCTCAGGGTTCCTCACCGGGCGATCGTTGTGCCCCTTCTCACGGGAGGCCAAACGGGATGCCCGGCAAGCGGGCGCTCTCCCTCGGCTCTGGTCCCACCCAACCTCTCGGGCTAGGCCGCGACAACCCGGCGGTACACGGTCATCCGCGAGGCGACGTCGATCTCGAACCAGACGTGGAACGAGTGGTTGAGGTGGCTCGACCAGCGGTCGCTCAGGATCTCGAGGTACCCGAGACCCGAGGGCGGGGCGATCGCGCGCGGCTCGAGCCGGGGCACGCCGCGCCCCTCGTCCGTGATCTCCACCCGCAGGACACCGTCGACGACCGACGACTCGAACGTGAGCAGGTCGCCGTCGGGGCGTCCGGAATGCTGCACCGCGTTGGTGACCATCTCGGATGCGAGGAGCGTCACATCATCGAGCAGCGACCGCTCAATCGATCCGGCGTATCTCGCCTCGAGCGAATGACGCACCTCGCGCGGCGCCTGCAGCGAGAGCTCGACCGTCAGGCCGTGATTCACGGTCAGGCCGTTCCGCCGCGACGACCGGCGACCTCGACCGCTTCGCTGAGGGAGCCGATGCAGGGAACGGCATCGGCGAGCATCGAAACCTCGAGCACGCGCCTCACGATCGGGGCGGTGGCGACGTGCAGGACGAGCCTTCGATCGGCCTCCTGCAGCTGCCGGTCGGCATCGAACAGCGCGTGGACGATCGACGAGTCGAAGAAGGTCGTCTCCATCAGCGAGACGACGAGCCCGCCTCCCGATGCGGCGACGGTGCCCAACTGCTCCCGCACCGCCCCGGCGCTCGTGACGTCGTGCTCGCCCGCCAGCCCGACAACAGTGACATCGCCGTGGGTCTCGGTCTTGATGCTGGTGCCCAGGGCTTCCATCATCTCGGCCTCTCTGACTCACGCTCCCCGGCCGCGATGGCCAGGTGAGGTCAGGGCAGACAATGGAACTGATTGTAACGAGTGTAACACCCGGCTCGGCCGGCCCAGGCGCTTCGCGCTCCCGGTTCAGAGCCCTGGGCGGGGGAGATCCGGGGCTCGATGACCGCTCGCGACGATGAGCTCGACAGACGAGCCCGGCGTTCGGAACCGCCACCCGCTGCCGACCATCCCGCGGTTCGACACGCGCGAGCGGCCGTGTTTGTCGCCGCCCGCCGTGGGGTATGTCCTCGCTGCACCTATCCCTACCGAAAGGAACCCTGACAGGGGTATCTCCGTAAGCCTCATCTTGATCGCAGTCGGCGCCATCCTCACGTGGGCCGTCACCGCGACCGTCTCCGGGATCGACATCAACACCGTCGGTGTGATCCTGATGATCGTGGGTGCCGCGGGGCTCGTGCTCTCGCTGCTCTTCTGGTCGAGCTGGGGCGGCTTTCGCACGACCCGCACCGCCACTACCGTCGTCCGTGACGACGCGCTTCCGCGCTGAATCGGTCATTGTCGACCTGGCCGACGGGGCCGGCGACGAGCCGGCCCGTACTGTTGAGAGCACCCGATGCAGCCTGTGACGACGAGCGAGAAGGTCGGTGACGCGTACGTGGTCACCCTGCGCGGAGAGATCGACGCGTTCACCGCGCCCTCGCTCCGTGACGACCTGCGTGCGCTCGTCGAGGAGCAGGGAGCACGGACCGTCGTCGTCGACCTGAAGACGGTGACGTTTCTCGACTCCTCGGCCCTCGGCGCGCTCGTGGGGGTCTTCCGGCGGCTTCGCGAGCGAGACGGGGAGCTCCGGATCGTCCGACCGGGAACGACCGCATCGCGCATCTTCGAGCTCACGGGCCTCGATGCGGTGCTCGATCTGTACGCCGACCAGAAGGACGCGCTCAGCGCAACGAGCGAGTGAAGCGCAGGCGCGTTCCCGAGCCGTTCTCTCGAGCGCCGATCTCGACGTCGTCTGCGACGGCGCGAATGATCGCGAGGCCCATCCCGTCCTCTCCGAGCCCGTCGGCACGCCATTCGCCGACCGAGTCCCCGTCGAAGCCGGGGCCGTCATCCTCGACGACGACCTCGAGCTCGCCGTCCGGGCCGAGGGTGAGATGGATCGTGATGTCGCCGTGCCCGTCGTCGTATGCGTGCCGGCAGGCGTTCGCCGCCGCCTCGGTGACGGCCAGTCGTAGGTCGGCGAGCGCCTCCTCGTCGGACTGAGTCAGCCGTGCGACCCCGGTGAGCGCGAGCCGCGCGAGCAGCAGGTACTCGGCCCGGGCCGGAATCACGAGCGTGAACCGGTCGGTGCTCATACCGGCATCCCGTCGCCCTCGTCGAGGCGGCCGTGCATCGCCGCGAGCGCCCGGCGGAGGAGCCGCGAGACGTGCATCTGCGAGATGCCGAGCTCGGCCGCGATCTGCGACTGCGAGAGGCCCTTGAGGAAGCGCAGCACGATGATCCGGCGCTCACGCTCCTCGAGCCCCTCGAGGCCCGTGCGCACGACCGACCCGCGCTCGAGGGCGGCGTAGCCGGCCTCGTCCTCGCCGATCAGGTCGATCAGGGTCAGCTCGCCGCTCGCCTCGACCGGGGTCGAGAGCGAGGCGGGAGTGTGTGCGCGCGCGGTCTCGAGCGCTTCGATCACGTCGTCCTCCTCGACATCCGCCGCCTCGGCCAGCTCGGCGACGGTCGGCGCCCGTCCGAGCTCCGCCGCAAGGTCGTCGACGAGTCGTGAGACGCGCAGCGCGAGCTCCTTCAGGCGGCGCGGCACGTGCACGCCCCACGAGCGGTCGCGGAAATGGCGGCGGATCTCACCCACGATCGTCGGCACGGCGTACGTCGACAGCTCGACGCCGCGATCGAGGTCGAAGCGGTCGATCGCCTTGATCAGCCCGATCGCGCCGACCTGGACGAGATCCTCGAGGGGCTCGCCACGACCGGCGTAACGCCGTGCGAGTGACCGCACGAGCGGCATCAGCTCCTCGACCAGCCGGTCACGGGCCGCGCGGTCACCGGTGGCGCGATAGGCCTCCAGGAGGTCGATGTGGGCTCGCCGCTCGGCCACCGCAATCATCCCGCCACACCGCGAACGAGCTCGAGCTCCAGCCACTCGTGGTCGGCTCTGCGGATTCCGGTGACGCGGTCGACGAGCGCGTCGACGACGCGGCGCAGCGTCGCGTCTGCTCCCGTCCCGTCCTCGAGCGGCCCCAGTCGGAGCACGAGCCGGTCGTCGAGCACCTCCGCTTCGAGCTCGAGCTCGTCACCGCGCACGGACGGTGCGAGGGTCGCAGCCGCCAGGGTGAGCTCGTCGATGCGATCAACCGGAAGATCGAGTCGCGAGCCGAGTCCCCCGAGGACGAGCGCGACGACTCCCGCCCCGCGCGGGCCGGAAGGGACGGTGAGAAGAATCGTTTCCGTCACGCGACCGTAGCGGCGCCGTCGGATCGAGCAGCCGCGGCCTCCACGCGGCCCGCTTCGGTCGCGGCCTCGGCTCCGTCTAGACTCCCGGCGGTGTTGGATGCCAAGCTGACCCTCTCGACCGAGACCTTCGAAGACGTGGCCGTCATCCACGTCGCGGGGGACTTCGACCTGTCGACGCTCACGACGTTCGAGGCGGAGATCGAGCCCTCGCTCTCGGCCAGGCTCCTCGTCGTCGAGCTCGCCGCGTGCACGTTCATCGACTCGTCCGCGCTCCGCGCTCTCGTTCGGGCGCAGCGGCGTGTCTCGCAGGCCGGCGGCAGGCTCGGGCTCGTCGCCCCGTCGCAGCCGGCTCGACGCGTGCTCGAGGTCGCGACCCTCGACCGGTTCATCCCGATCTGGGAGACGCTGGACGAGGCCGTCACCTCAGTCGCCTGAAACCGGGTCGCCGGCTCCCGCGAGAGCGAGCTCCACGCTCGGGTAGAGCTTCATGACGCGGTCGAGCAGCGTCAGCTCGAAGATCCGCCGCACGTGCGGGTCGTCTACGACGATCCTCAGCTCGGCACCCTGAAGACGGGCTCGCTTGGTCGCACTGAGCAGCACGCCGAGCATCATCGAGTCGATGAAGGTGACCCCCGTCAGATCGACGACGAGCGTCGTCAGCGTGCTATCGATGGCCTCGTTGAGCGACTCACGCAGGATCGGGGCCGTGTGGAGGTCGGCCTCGCCCTGCAGCCGGACGACGGAGACCCCGTCCTCGGTCGGGTCCCGGTCGACGAGGAGACGGTGGGCCTCCGAAGCGCTGTGGGAGCTGTGCATGAGTCAGGGTTACCCACCCGCACAGGGCGTCAAACCACACCTGGGACCGATACGCCTCTCTCCATCACGACCTCGGTCCCGGCCTCGCTCGGACTGACCTCGACCACCTCCATGAACGAGCGGATCAGCCCCAGGCCGAGGCCTCGCTCCGCAGAGCCGTCACCCGGTTTCCACTGGCCGCTGTCTCGAACCTCGAAGCGCATGCGGCCGGCATCGTCGAGCCTCGCCCGGAGCGTGAACGACGACTGCGAAGGCCGTTGGGCATGCTCGACGGCGTTCGCTGCTGCTTCCCAGACGGCGAGCACCGCCTCCGCGGCCGCGCTCTCCTCCACGTTCCCTTCCGTCAGCCACGAGCGAAGCAGCGTCCGCATCTCGATGAGACCGTCCTGGGTCGCCGGCAGCACGATCCTGAGGTCGTCGATGACCGAGACCGCGAGCCGGACTGCCAGGACGGCGATGTCGTCGGGCCTCTCGCCGTCCCCGCTGAGCGCGCGCAGGACCGTGTCGACGAGCTCCTCGGGATCGTCAGCGCTCGCGGCTGCCGAGACGGCCAGGCGGCGGAGACCCTCGTCGAGCGGCGATCCGCGGCGCTCGACCAGGCCGTCGGTGTAGAGCAAGATGGTCGAGCCCTCTTCGAGCCAGGCCTCACCGGCCTCGAACGCGAGCGACGCATCGACGCCGATCGGGAGCGAGCGCCCCGCCTCCAGAAACGACGTCGTTCCGTCCGGCCCCCGGATGAGCGGCGGCGGGTGGCCGGCGACGACGTATCGCGCGTGACGGTCGCGGGGATCGATGACGACGTAGACGAGCGTGGCGAATGCGGCATCCAGCGTTCCCTCGACCAGCTTGTCCAGCCTCGAGATCACCTTCTGCGGGTCGTCGTACTCGAACGCAAAGGCACGCAGCGCATTCCGGAGCTGCCCCATCATCGCCGCTGCCTGGACGCCCTTGCCGACGACGTCGCCGACGACGAGGCCGATGCGCCCGTCGCTGAGGTGAATGATGTCGTACCAGTCGCCTCCGACGTCGACGCCGACGGTCCCGGGCAGGTATCGCGCTGCGAGCGTGAGCCCGCTGACCACCGGCAGGCGCTCGGGCAACACGCTCCGCTGCATTGTCTCGGCGATTCCCCGCTCGGTCTCGTACCGCCCCGCCCGATCGAGGGCCTGCTCGCCCTGGCTCACGAGCGTCAGGAGCCACGCGCGGTCCTCGGCGGCGAGATCGTCCTGCCATGGCAACCGGATCGCGAGCGCCCCGCTTGCGAGCGGGAACGCGATCCACCCGTCGTCGACCGGGGTGGGTCGGCCGCTCTTGAGGCACGCCGCGATCGACCCCGCGGCAACCTCCGGGATCTCGCCGTCCGGCCCCTCGAGGCCGATTGCCGCCATCACGGTGACCGTGCTCGCCTCGGAGGCGGCTCCGGGGTGCTTGAGGACGACGAGGCCTGCCGGGGCGTCGATCCCCGTCGTCGCGTGCTCGAGGCAGGTGCGGCTCACCTCGGCGAGGCTCACCGCCTGCGACAGGGCGGCCGTCACGGACTGGAGCTTGCGAAGCCTGCCGGCCGAGGCTCGTTCGCGCTCGAACAGCTGCGCACGGTCGAGAGCCTGTGCCGCCTGCCGCGCGAGACTGACGATGAGGCCGAGGTCGGCGCTGTAGGGGCGCGGCTCGCTGGAGCCGATGAGGATGCCACCGATCGAGCGTCCGGCGGCGACGAGCGGCGCTGCCACGAACGACCCGGCGGCGTGCTCGAAGGACGGATACCGCTCGGCGATCTCCTCCGCCGACTTGCAGATGACGATCTCTCCGCTGCGAATCGCATCGGCGAGCGGAGTCGTGGCATCCAGTGGGGCCCTCTCCCACGCACGCATCGCCTCGTCCGGATACCCCTCGCCGGCGACGAGCTCGAGCCCTCCGTCGACCGTCACCGCATACACCGTTGCGGCGCTCGCGCCAAGCGCCCGGATCCCGTGTCGCACGATCGCCGTGCCGACGTCCTTCGGTGTCGCAGCGGCGGCCAAGGCTTCCGTGACGGCCTGGAGCGCACGTGTTTGCTCCTGTGCTTCTCGCCGTGCGGCTTGCTCGATCGCGAGGCCCGCCTGGTCGGCGAACCGCCGCATCACGGCGACCACCGACGGGTCCGGCTCCGTGATCTCACGCTCCCACTGGAGCGCGAGGATCCGCTCGAACTGTGCTCCGATGACGATCGGGATCCGCAGTGAGGAGAACACCCCGACCCTCGTCGCGTGACGTTGCGCCTCACCGCTCGTGTGCGATTGCGCGTTCTGGACGAACATCGACCTGAAGGCGCGCATGGTGTCGATCAGGCCGGGGAAGTCGGCGAAGTCGATCCGGGTTCCGGGTGGGATGACGTCACTCGGTGGGTCTCGCCAGGTCACCTCGAGCTGCTCCTCGTCCGCGGGCGTCCAGATCTGGACGACGTCGCACCCGAACGCGCGGCGCGCCTCGGCGCAGACCGAGATGACGACCGCCTCCGGTGTCGAGCCCTGCTGGAAGCGGGGGGCGACTGCCAGGACCCGGTCGAGCGACTCCCGCGAGCTCCGCTCCAGCTCGTAGAGGCCCGCGCGCTCGAGCGCCTGCCCCCCGAGGTCGGCAGCGATCCGGGCCAGCGCCCGCACCTCCGCCGTGATCGCGTCGGGATCCTGGAACGGGAACCCCATCGCGCCGGCCAGGCGCTCGCCCACGAACACCGGCACGGCAAGGGCTCCGGAGGCGTAGGGCGCGAGAGTCGCGCCTTCCGGGAATCGCGAGACGAACTCGCGCCGGCGCTGCGCCCAGGCCGGCTTGCCTTCCCTGGCAGCCGTCGTGATCGGCGCGCGGGCTGTCAAGGGAAAGCGTGCCCCGGGGCGCAGCGTCTGACCGCTCGCACCGCGCGGATCGACGATCACGAGCTCGACGCCCTCCACGAGCCCGAGCGCCCCGCCTCTGGCTCCGATCGCAGCAGGAACGCCGTCGACCATGACGCCGGCCACCTCCTCGAGGGTCAACGCGGCGGAGAGCGAGGCAGCGAGCGCCTGCAGGCGCTCGACGCGAAGTCGGGAGCTCTCCTCGCGCTCTGCTGCGAGTGCCGCACGCTCCTGCCCTCGTCGCATCGCAAAGCCCACGCCCCCGATCACGACGCCGACGACGAGCGATGACGCCCAGCGCACGAAATCGTCACGAGAGGCAATGCCGAACGACATCCGGGGGGGCGTGATCGCCCAGGCGGCGAGCCCCCACCCGGTGACGATCGCGGCAACGGCGCCGGGGCGCCCCGCGACCCACACCGCGACCGCCACCGCACCGAGAAGGGGCGCGTAGACGACCACGGTGCTGAGGCTGAAGAGGAGGATCGACAGGAGCACCCCGAACGCGCCGATGGCGACACCCAGCGCGGACGCCGCGATCAGGCCGCGGACGTGAGGGCCGAGATCGCCGACAGAGGGTGCGTCGGGATTCTGGCCCAGATCCATGGTCACAGCTTGCACTCGAACGGCAGGACTGACAAACGCGCGTCTGCTCCGCGAGTCGGGCCGTGCGCCATGTGCGAGCTCCCGGTTGACGTCGTGGTGTTCGGTCGGTTTCCCCGTATACGGCACACCCCAAACGCTCCGGCGACGCTGTCAGGGATCCCGGGGGGTTCTCGTCGGGAGACGGATCCTCGCGACGTCGGCAGGTGTAGCGGCCGGCCGGTGTTTGAAGTCCGTCCCGGCTGGGGAGGCTCACTGTATGACGACATCGACCTCCCTTCCCAGCGCACACGAAGTCTCGAGCGGGTTCGTCAACAGCAGGCCCTTCGAGTGGCTGGCGCGATCGGGGTTCGTCGCCCGCGGACTGGTCTACGGGGTCATCGGCGTTCTCGCCCTGAAGCTGGCTGTCGGGAGCGGCGGCAAGACGACGAATCAGCAGGGCGCAATGAGAACCATCGCGCAGCAGCAGTTCGGCAAGGTGCTCCTCCTGCTCCTGGCTCTCGGTCTCGCCGGGTATGCGATGTGGCGCCTGACGCGCGCGGCGCTCGGACGCGGCCCGGAAGGTTCCGACACGGCGATCGACAGGATCGCGGCGCTCGGGAGCGGCCTCGTCTACGGCAGCCTCTGCGTCGTCGCCATCGAGATCCTGACGGGCTCGGCAACCGGAAAGACCGGCAACCCGAAAGCGACGACGGCCGGTGTCCTCGGCTGGCCGGCCGGCACGCTGCTCGTGGGCCTGGCCGGCGTCGTGCTCATCGGCGTCGGCGCCTATCAGGGCTATCGGGGCCTGACGAGAAAGTTCCTGGACGACTCGAAGACGGAGGAGATGGGGCCCGAGACGGAACGCTGGATCGCGAGGATCGGCACCGTCGGTCACGTCGCGCGAATGGTGATCTTCGGCCTCGCCGGCGGTTTCCTGATCAAGGCCGCGGTCGACTACAACCCGCGCGCCGCCATCGGACTGGACGGTGCCCTGGCCAAGCTGCAACATCAGACCTATGGCCACCTGCTCCTCGGGGTGGTCGCCGCCGGCCTGATCGCGTTCGCCCTCTACTCGATCAGCGACGCCCGCTATCGACGGATCTGAACGATCCCCGCGAGCCCGGACGCCCGCGAGCGTGCCACCCTTCGGCACTCTCTGAGAGGATGACGCCTCCGATCCGCCCCACGCCGCCACTCGTCGACGCCGTCGCCTCGCTCTACGACCACCTGATCGACCGGGTCCTGTCGACGCCGGAGAGGGTCACCTCCGCCGCCGAGGGCAAGCGGCTGCTCGCAGGCGACGAGGGCAATGAGGCGCTCGCGGATCAGATCCAGCGGGTCGCCGTGCTCGCCGTGCCGGTCGTCAGGACCGTGGCCCGCGGCGCCCGATTCACGCGCGTGCCGTGGGTGCTCGTCGTGTCGACCACGCTCTCGATCGGCTCCACGATCCGGGCCGGTGTCCGCGAGGTACGGGTGATCGGCTCGCTGGTCGCGCACCGCCTCGAGGAGGAGACCGGCCGGCCCGCCGACCCGGCCCTCGTCAAGCGGCTCGCGCTCGACCTCTACCTCTCTCCGCGCCGCACCCCGGCGGTCGCGGCCAGGCCCTTACCGCTGCGCCGGTTGCTCCAGCGGTGGCTCGTCAAGGGGACGTTCGGGCGCGACACGAGCCGGGGAGCGGCGAAGGCTCTCGCTGCAGCCGAGCGCCTCGACCTGCACCCGTACGCGAAGCGCTGAGCTACTCGCCCGCGACGTCCCGGCGGAGGAAGACGAGGTACCCCGCGAAGAGCGGGATCCCGATGTAGAGCGTGCAGACCCACAGCGCCCGCACGACCGGCGCCCAGTCGGCCGGGGTGCGGAGGAAGCCGTGCCAGGCGTCGAACTGCGTGCCGAGCAAATAGGGCCGGATGCTCTCGGTGCCGGGGAGGACGCCGAGCAGCTGCATCAGGAGCGCGAACATGAGCGTCCCGACGACCGACGCGGCGCTGTTGCGGGTCACCGTCGAGAGCATGAGGCCGAACGCCGCCACGCCGGCGAGCGCCACCGTGTAGATGCCGAGGGTCTCGAGCAGGAGAACGACTCCGTGACCGACGGGGACCCGCGTGCCCGAGAGCGAGGTGAGCGGATGCAGCCCCCACGCGATCGTGCCGGCCACGAGCGCGACCGCGCCCATCGCGAAGACCGCGACGACCATGTACGTGAGCGACGCCAGCACCTTGCCGGCGAACACCTGCCCTCGCTCGCGGGAACGCGTGAGAATCGTCTTCAGCGTCCCGTTGTGGGTCTCGGAGGCGACGATGTCCCCGGCGACGAGCGCGGTGATCAGGGGAAGCCCCCAGATCGAGAGGAAGAAGAGGACGACGAACGGGGTCGCGAGCCCGGTGTCGCGCAACGTGCGCCCGAGCGGCACGTCGGTCGGGCCGGCACCCTTCTGCAGCACGAGCGCCACGACGAAGGCGATCGGCACGAGGATCGCGGCGCCGACACCGAGGTAGGTGCGCTTCTGCGCGGCGAGCTTTGCGAGCTCCCACCGATAGACCTTGACGACGCCTCCCATCAGGCCACCGCCTCGGCAGGCCGCTCGTCCGGTTCTCCCTCGGTCATGCCGAGGAAGAGCTCCTCGAGGCTCGTGGTGCTGGGCACGAGGGCGGTGAACGGGATCCGGGCCTGTCCGAGCGCCACGGAGAGGTCGGCCACCGCCTGCTCGCCGGCGCGGAAGACCACCTCGTCACCGTCGAGCACGACGTCGTCGAGGCCACTCTGGGCGAGACACAGCAGCCGGGCCCGCTCCGGCTCGAGCGCGCGCAGGCGATAGCTCTCCGACGCCGTCTCGAGCAGTCGCGCGAGGCTGCCTTCGTAAAGGATGCGGCCCTTGCGGATGATCGCGACGCGGTTGCACAGCTCCTCGACCTCGGCGAGAAGGTGGCTCGACAGCAGCACCGTGATGCCCTCTCCTGCGAGGCGGCGGACGAGGTCGCGCATGTCGCGCATCCCTGCCGGGTCGAGCCCCGTGGCCGGCTCGTCGAGGAGCAGCAGCCGCGGGTCGCGGATCAGCGAGGCGGCGATGCCGAGCCGCTGGCGCATCCCGTGGGAGTAGCCGCCGACGCGATGTCGCGCCCGGTCGCGCAGCTCCACCAGGTCGAGCACCTCGTCGATGCGCAAGCGCGCACCCCGGCCGTCGTAGTCGGCGAGTAGCTCGAGGTTCTTGCGGCCGCTGAGATAGGGGTAGAAGCGTGGCCCCTCGACGAACCCCGCCACCCCGTCGAGCGCGCGCGCGCCGTCCACGAGCGGATCGCGGCCGAACAGGTGGGCCGTGCCCGAGGTCGGACGGATGAGCCCGAGGAGCATGCGCAGGGACGTCGTCTTGCCCGCCCCGTTCGGTCCGAGGTAGCCGTAGACGTCACCGGCCTCGACGGTGAGGTCGACGTCGTCGACCGCGACGACGTCGCCGTACCGCTTGACGAGCCCGCGCGCGACAACGGGCGGCTCGTCGCTCACTGCAGCTCCCGGGCGGCGGCCTCCGCCGCTGCTGTCGGGACCGAGCCGGCCAGCGTGGTCGCGACACCGTTCTTCTGCCACTGGACGATCGTGCCGAGCTGGGTCGAGAGCTCGTGCGCCGGGGTTCCGTCGAGCGAGACGGTCGGGAGGCTTCCGAGCATCCCGCCCTTCCCGGCGGCGTCCGTGGCCTTGCGCTCGGCGACGACGATCGCGCCGAGACCCTGGCCGTAGGTGACGACGACCGTCTGGGAGGTGCCGTCGCCGACGAGCCTGACGTCCTTGCGCGGGAGGCCGACGAGCGCGTCGGGCGCGGTGACGGGGAACCCGGCCGCGGCCTGCACGGCGTCGAGTCCGGTCACGGCAGTGGCGTGCTTCCCGTCCGTGCTTCCGGCGTTGGGCGTCAGAGAGCCGATCTCGACGACCTTGGCGTTCGTGGGCGGCTTCACGTCGACGGCTGCATTGTCGACCGCCCCGTACGCGATGTCCTTCGTCGTCAGTGCGAGCACCGGCGCGGTCGCTCCCTGCGCGTACACGGCGACGCGGAGCGGCACTGCATGGGCGGCGTCCCAGGCGACCTCGACGGAGCCGAGCAGACCGCCGTCGTGCTTCGGCGAGAGCGACGCGCTGTAGGCGGGCGCCCCGCCGACGTTGGTGGGCATCGCGGCCGAGACCACCGCGTGCAGGCCGAGCTGCGTCAGCACGTCGGTGACGCGGGCGAGAGAAGGAGGCGTGTCGGCCCCGGGCGCAGCCGGCTGCGACGCGGGCAGCGCGGCGTGATACGCGGTGTTCGACGACGCGTCGTACACGGTCACATCGGTCGGCGTCCAGACGATCTGGGCGTCGCCGGCATCCGACTGAAGCTCGATTCGCCCCCGGCCGTCGGCCGTCATCCAGAGGCGGCCGGAGCCGCCCGACATGAGCACCGGGCCTGCGTTGCCGAGGAGCGCGCCGGAGGGGAACATCCCGTTCGTGAACGTCACGCGAGCCGTGACGCCGTCGACCGTGGGGCCGGCGAGCGCATCGTGGACGGCATCCGCGAGCGGCTTGGGTGGAGGCGTGCTGCCGCCGCTGCCCGAGGCCGCGACGGCCAGCGCGGCCACGGCCGCGAAGAGGGCGACGACCGTCACCGACAGAGCGACGAGACGTGTCGTGGGGAGCGTGCGCAAGAGCCTCATGGCGATCCTTCCTCGGAGGGTTCCCTCCCAGGTGTACCGCCGGAGTCGGAGATTTCTCTGAGAGCCGGCAGCTCGATCGTGAAGCGCGGGCCGTCCGCGTAGGCGCGGCCGCCGTGGCGCTCGGCGGTGGCCCGGACGATCGCGAGGCCGAGACCGGAGCCGGTGCCGTCGTGGCCCGCGCGCCAGAACCGCTCGAAGGCGCGCTCGGCGTCGGCCGGGTCGAGGCCGGTTCCCTCGTCGCAGACGCTGAGCACCGCGAGGTCGCCCCTCCGCGCCGCGACGACCGTGACGGCGCCGCCCGGGGCGCCGTGCAGGTGGGCGTTCTGCACGAGATTCAGGAGGGCGCGCTCCAGGGCGGCGCGGTCACCGAGCACCCGGACGGGCTCGACCTCGGTCAGCACGCCTGGGTCGCGAGCGGCGACCGTCCGCACGAGCTCGTCGAGCTCCACTGCCGCGGTCGGCGGTCCTGCTGCTTCCTCCCGGCTCACCGCGATCAGGTCGTCGGCGAGGCGCGCGAGCCGGTCGGCGTCGTGCTGGAGATCGGCCACGACGGTGGGCGTGCTGCCATGGCGGGCGAGGAACTCGACGTTTCCCCGCAGCGCCGTGAGGGGCGTCCGGAGCTCGTGGGAGGCGTCGGCGACGAACCGCCGTTCGGCGTCTCGTGACCGCTCGAGGCTGCCGAGCATGGCGTTCAGCGTCGTCGCCAGCCGGCCGACCTCGTCGTCGACCCCCGTCTCCGGCAGCCGCCGGCCGGGGTCTCCGGTTCGCTCGACCTCTCCGGCCGCCTCGGCGAGCCGCCCGAGCGGCCGCAGCGCCCGACCGAGCAGCAGCGCGACCGCGACGGCCCCGGCCAGCGCGGCTGCGAGCGCCGACAGGATCACACCGGCGTGCAGCGCATGGATCGTCTCGGTCAGGTCCGCCGTCGATGCCGCCACGGCGACCGCGCCGCCCGCTCCCGCTCCGCGGACGTCGGCGAGCGGGGCGACGTAGAGGCGGATCGGATCGCCTCCGTCGCTCGAGTCGACGAAGGCCGGCCGGCCCGTGGCGATCACCCGGCGCACCAGCGGCGCCGCCGGCAACACGCGGCCGCCGAGGCCGAGCGAGCGTGCGACGAGCCGACCGTGACGGTCGAGCACCTCGACGCTGGCGTCCGCCCCGCCGAGTGGAGCCTCGAGCGCTCCCGGCCGCGTGAGCAGGGCCGGCGCCGACGCGCTCAGCTGGGCGACCGCCACCGCCCGGCGGCGCAGGGAGTCGTCGAGCGAGCGGTGCAGATGGCGCCCGACGACGAGGTCGACGCCGATCCCGAGCATGACGACGGCAAGGAGGATTGCGATCGCGGCCGCGGCGACCGAGCGGCCCCGGATCGTGCGCAGGCTCACCGTCCGAGCACGAACCCGACTCCCCGCACGGTTTCGATCACCGGCGGCTCGCCGAGCTTCCCTCTCAGGTAGGAGACGTAGCGATCGACGACGTTGAGGCTGGCCGAAGCGGAGCCGCCCCAGATCCGGTCGAGCGCCATCTCGCGCGAGACGACCTTTCGCGGGTTGCGGAGCAACAGCTCGAGGAGGTCGGCTTCGCGCGCGCTGAGCTCGAGATCCCGGCCTCCGCGCCGGGCGACCCGGGAGCGGACGTCGAGGACGACGTCGTCGACCGCGATGATCTCCTCCGGCTCGTGCCCCCGGCGCAGGAGAGCCCTCAGGCGCGCCAGCAGCTCCTCGTGTGCGAACGGCTTGACGAGATAGTCGTCGGCGCCGGCGTCGAGGCCCGCGACGCGGTCCTCGACGGCGTCGCGCGCGGTGAGCAGGAGAATCGGCAGCGACAGCCCCTTC
>Ga0302322_100001036_pt1 | contig 22363 bp, 23 predicted proteins | sample Fen_T0_2_FD_203757 | JGI IMG/M metagenome (GOLD analysis project Ga0302322, IMG submission 203757) | Peat permafrost microbial communities from Stordalen Mire near Abisko, Sweden - Fen_T0_2 | ecosystem: Environmental > Terrestrial > Soil > Wetlands > Permafrost | place: Sweden: Abisko...
CATTGAAAAACCGTTTGGTCGCGACCTCGCCTCGGCGCGTGCGCTCAATATCACGATTCGTTCTGTCTTCGAGGAGCATCAGGTGTATCGGATCGACCACTACCTCGGCAAAGAAACGGTGCAGGACTTGCTCGTTCAGCGTTTCGCCAATGCCATTTTCGAGCCGCTGTGGAACCGCAATTTTATCGACTCGGTGCAGATCACCGTGGCCGAGGAAGTCGGCGTAGGGACGCGCGGCGGCTATTACGAACAGAGCGGTGCGCTGCGCGATATGATTCAAAACCATACGATGCAACTCGTCGCTCTAACTGCGATGGAGCCGCCGGTGTCGCTTGATCCTGAGTCAATGCGCGATGAAAAGGTGAAAGTGCTCAAGGCGATCCAGCCGCTGCGGGTCGGGCCGGGCGGCGACGTTTGCCGCGCGCAATACGCCGATGGCATGATGGGTGGCAAGCAAGTGAAAGGATATTTGGCCGAAGAGGGTATCAACCCGCAATCGGCAACCGAGACCTACGCTGCGATGCGGCTGGCGATCAACAACTGGCGCTGGCAGGGCGTGCCATTCTACATTCGGTCCGGTAAGCGCCTAGCCCGTCGTGTATCGGAGATCGCGATACAATTCAAACGTCCACCTGGCACGTTGTTTGCCGAGAGTGATAAATTCAATCTCGCGGCCAACACGCTCGCGTTCCAGATCCAGCCCGACGAAGGCTTGAGCATGGTACTCAACGGCAAGGTCCCTGGTCTCGAAACGCGCATGCAGCCCGTAAAAATGAGTTTTCGTTACAGCACGACATTTGGTTCCAATACGCCGGAGGCCTACGAACGACTTGTACTCGACGCGATGATTGGCGATGGCACGTTGTTTATTCGCGGCGACGAAGCTGAAACTTCTTGGGCGCTCTACACACCGGTTTTGGAAGCCTGGGCTGCCGCGGGCCGGAACGGCATGGGCAGCTACGCTTCGGGTTCGTGGGGGCCGGAGTGTGCTGATGCTTTGCTCGCTGACGGCAAACACACCTGGCGTCAGCCTTAACGCAGAATTCTCCCACGACTATGACGAAAATTTTCGATGCGTTACCCGGCTTAGAGGTGCCGGTAGGTTCGATCGCAAAGAGCCTGGCCGGCATGTGGGAGGATACTGCGGCGAAAGGTGGACCGGCGCCTGCCGCAGATGACGTGAAGGCGACGCAGGTGAATTTTGTGCTCCATTTGGGTTTCAATACCACGGTGGAAGATGCGGTTCGTCAGTTCGAGACGGCAGTATTGTTTTCTAAGCGAGCGCCCTGTCGTGTGGTCGTGCTCTGTCCGTTGCCGATCGACGACCCGAGCGTAGAAATGCAGGCAAAAATTTACGGAGAGTGCCATCTCGGGAAAACCAAGGGTGACACACGTTGCTGCGAATTCGTTTTATTAAGTTATCCGTTCGCGGCGCGCCAGTACTTGGAAAGTCAGTTGTCCGTCTGCCTAATCACGGATTTGCCGCTTTATTATTGGGTTCATCGTTTTGCATCTATCCATCGGTTAAACGATTATCAGCATCTGCTGCGACGCTCGGAGCGGATATTGATCGATACGGCAATCGCTGACCCTGAAATTTTCAATTTTAAGTGGCCAAGGCCCGAAGCGGTCCACGATCTCGTTTATGCGCGGTTGTTGCCGGTGCGACAATCAATCGGCCAGCTGTTAAGTGGCTATGAACCTGCGGTATTGATCGAAGGTTTGCGTGCGGTGACGTTGACTCACGCTCAGAAATTGTCCGCCGAGGCACGCGTACTGATGGCGTGGACGCGTGAGCGTTTCGCGGCGTCCGGGGCGCTGGCTAACGTGGCTTATACGACAAAACCAGATAGGGACGATGGGGCACTGAAATTGGATTTTGAATACGCCAACGGGCATTTTTTCCAATGGCACGGAGACACCGTGAAAAAGAACGCTATCATAGCCGTGGATTTTGGTGGGGGCCGTTCCGAACTGCATATCGCGGTCAGCTTGCTAACGAGAGATGCGGCTTTGAGCGATGCCACGTTTTTCTAGGTGAAGAGCGTTCTCCGTACCCGATGAGGATGCGTCTTATTGCGGACCGCTGAAGTAAAATCGCGAATTTAGCGCGGTCGTTGACGGACGAGGAATTCGACACTTCTTGGGAGAACTCCTAGCATATGGCAGCACCTTCTAAATCGATCATCGAGAAAGATACAAACTACGGCCGACTAATTGTTGGAGGCCGGGATCAGCTGTTTGTCCAAGCGCTCGAACTTGCCTCGGCGCAGAAAGCTAAGGCTTCGAAGGATATCTTTACGTGGGCCCTGACGGGTGGCACGACTCCACAGGAATGGTATCGTTGGTGTGTATCAAATCGATCAATACCGGACCGGTTGTTACAGGGCGTACATTTTACGGTCAGTGATGAAAGGATTGTCCCGATCCACAATGAACAGAGTAACTTCGGCAACGCCGAGCGGCTCTTTTTCACGCCTTTGCAGGTACCCGCTGAGCAGCGACATGCCTGGCCTGTTGCGGTGCTACCTGAAGAAGGAGCAGCAACTTACGCGAGCGATTGGCGAAACAGGGTAGGGCCGAAACGGACCTACGATGTTTGTTTTTTGGGCATGGGAGACGACGGTCATACGGCGTCCATTTTTCCTGGTAGTCCGCTGCTTACGAAAGACGGGCAAGCCTTTTTTGCTGCGGTAGACGTTCCAGGCAAAGGCTGGCGTCTCTCGATCACTCCGAAGGGCCTTAGTGCTTGTGGCTTGATCGTCATCATGATTTTGGGCGCGACCAAAACGGCGATGCTAAAACGGGTGCTGACCGGTCGGCACGATCCGCTACAAACGCCTATACAAATTATGCGCGCCTGGCATGAACGAGTCGTTTGGCTGGTTGATGAGGCGGCGGCTGCCGGGGTATAAACCTCAGGCGAATCATGATCGTGTAAGGCTAAAGTTTGGGATGGTTTTGACCGATGAGAGAGATGTCAGGGGAAGGATGTCACCCGACGACCTCGACCTGATTAGGTTCTGCATATCTCCTTCCGTGAAAAACTTTCATTTTATTTTCGATGCGCCACCCGCGCAGCCCTCGTCTATCTCCTCCTTGGAGGATATCCTCGCATGGTCGGTCTGGTGTGCGATGGACCACGCATTAAAGGATGTGGTCTTCGACGAGTGCGAAGACGGTTTGAAGGTCGGCTGCCTCGACTATCGAGTTCGCGGTAAATACCACGGCCCTCGGTACGTGCCGCTCGCCCTCTTCCCGCACCTTCGCGGTTCGCCGTTGAAGAAGTTCCCGACCAAGGCGACTGGAGTCGTCGATATGGGCGACGTTACTTGGAATATCCGCGTGTGGATTTGCGAAAAGCTCACGGCCGATATTTCCCGTCTCTGCGCGATCGTACAACTGCTACCTCCTTCAGGCCTCTAAACGTCCTAAAGCTCTCCCGTTGCAGACGCGGTATTTGAGGCGCAATCAGGCGAGGCACGGCATTCGCGCTCAAGTTCGAAAAAGTGCAGGCATGCCTCAATTGTCAGCGCATCGATCAACTTGTCCCGAATATGTGGACTTAACAGCCCGAACATGCGGAACGGACATCTTTCGTGACTCTTGCCCAAAGGGCAGCGATGCGAAATTTGGCCAATAGCTTGCCGCAGTTCTTCGACGGTCTCATCTCCCGAGATCAATAGCTCGTGCTCTGCAGGGGCGGTATTCACGATGGCAGGCCTCAGGGTTGCCGGGTTTTCTGGCGGACGGCAAACCAGATTTTCAGGCATAAGCCTACGTCCGCCGTTTCAGCGTCGTGAGGGGGAGAGCGGCAATCTTTGCAGATTTGCTACTCGCGCTTCTGCACGCAGTAAAGCGCTGCGAGCATAGCAAGACCGAGCGCGAGCCAATCGTCGAGCGATCCGCTGCCGACGGATGCGACAGCCGGAGCTGCTGCTGCCCAAGTTGAGCAGCACACGAAAAGTAGGGTAACGAGGGTAGACTTGCTTAGCTTACGAAGCAAACTGGCTGGCTGGAGGGACATGGCGACACTATTGGAATAGTTGAGGGGGCGGGTAACAAACTGTCGCTTGGTGGGGCAATTGTGAATACGTCACACCCTGGAAAATTTCCAAGTCTAATATCACGCAAAGCCGCCAAAACTCGGTAAAATTTTGCCCGAAGAGTTGGTTATTGAACGGTAAAACCGCGGAAGCCGCTAGGCGTCTGCATCTTCCACTTAAATATCGAGCAACGCGATCTGCACGCCCGGGCCATGGACACCTTGGATTAATATACCTTCGACGTCTGCGGTCTTCGATGGTCCGGTGCACCAGATGACATTGGGGTCTTCTCCGAGCGACATGACGGCGGAAACCAAATCGGGATAGATCTGCTTTTTCGATACTACTGCTATATGCACCCAAGGCGCGAGGGCGCCGAGTCGGGACGAAGTAGAGCCGTCGTTTATGACGATAGAGCCTGTCTCGGCAATTGCGCCAACAGAACGCGTGATGCCAAACTGATAGTCATCGATACGCGTTCGATCGAAGGAGGTTTCGACTTTAAAACTGTTTTCAAACGCGGATTCCAAGCTGGGCCAGAGCGTAGGATCACAATAGCCATGCGTGTGCCCTTCGGATTTCAACCATGCGACAAGCGATGCTGCATCGTCGAAGGCGCGGCCATTCACGAGCTGCAGGCGTTCTTTGAAGAGTGCAGTGGCGTCGATCGTGGATAGACTGCGCATAGTTGCGGCATTGTCAGCAAAGGTAGGATGAGCGGCCCGCGTTTTTAGCGGAGCGAGAGCCGCGCGAACGCGACCAAGGATTTTTTCGCGGGACAGGTTCATTTCATTTTCCTTTGTTTCATCCACTTCCTAAATTGGCCACCGCGCCACGGAGGCAGGCCACGTGCATCGATCCAACTTTTAACAGCTCGCGGAAGGAGTGCCCGAGGGACGAAGTTGATGAGGCCACCCAGCGCGAGTGCGGACTTCCAGGCGATGGGCAGGGTGGCGCCAAGGGCAAAGCCTCCGAGCGGCGGCGCGGCTGCGGCTGCGGCTTCGCTGTGTTCGCGTTTACCGCGATCGCGCAGGCGAAGCAGGAGGTCAGGAATCGGGATATTGACCGGGCAGACCTCGTTACAGGCACCGCAGAGGCTGGATGCCTTAGGAAGATCGGCCAGTTCTGGAAACTTCTTTCCGGCGAGCAACGGTGAGAGTACAGCACCGACCGGACCGGGATAAACGCTGCGGTACGCGTGGCCGCTGGCTTGGCGGTAAACTGGGCAGACGTTGAGGCAAGCGCCGCAGCGGATGCAGCGGAGTATCTCGCGACAATCGCTCGCAAGGACCTCGGTGCGGCCGTTATCAACGAAGATAACGTGCATTTCTTCAGGTCCGTCTGGTTGCGTGGCGCTGCGCGGTCCGGAAATAAACTCGGTGTAAACGGTGAGCTGTTGTCCGGTACCAGAGCGGGCGAGGAGATTGAGGAGAATCGCGAGGTCGCGGTCCTTCGGCACGATTTTTTCTATACCTACGAGTGCGATATGGACTTTGGTTGCGGCTAATGAAAAACGTGAATTGCCTTCGTTAGTCACGACGACGAGGCGGCCACTTTCGGCAGAAACAAAGTTGGCGCCTGTAAGCCCGACGTCGGCTTCGAGGTATTTGTGGCGCAAATACTGGCGGGCGCGGCGCGTGATTGTCTCGGGATCGTCATTATAATCACCGAGGCCGTTTTCCTCAAAAAGCTTCGCGATTTCGCGGCGGTTTTTGTGGATGATAGGTTTAACGATATGCGACGGTTGGTCGTGCGCGATTTGTACAATAAATTCGCCGAGGTCTGTCTCCAAACATTCGATACCTTCTTTTTCGAGGTAATGCGCAAGGCCGATTTCTTCGCTCACCATCGTCTTGGCTTTGACGATTTTGGTGGCGTTGCGTGCGCGCATGATTTCGAGCACGTGCTGGCAGGCCTCATGGGAGTCTTCGGCCCAGTGAACTTTCGCGCCGTTGGCCTGGAGCTTGGCCTCGACTTGCGGGAGATAGGTGTCGAGGTTTTCGATCGTGTGTTGCTTGATATTGCCCGCGAGCCGACGGAGATCATCGGGTGCGGTGTAGTGAGTAAAAAGAGCTTTCTTGCGGCTATCGTAACCGGCTTTCGAACCACCGTAAACGGCAGTGCGTTTTTCATCGGAAATCTTCGCGGCGTACTGGTCGATCTGTTGGTATTTCATTTCGCGAGCCCTCCGCTGTTCTTGAGTGCGTCGCGCAGTATCTGAACGACGTGCATCGACTTGATCGGCTGGTTCTGCTTATTGGCCAAACCACCGAGGTGCATGAGACAGCTCATATCCGCGGAAACGATGATATCAGGTTTTGCCGCTCGCAGATGGTTTAGCTTTAGTTCCCCCATCGATTTTGAAATATACGGAAACGTAACCGAAAATGTGCCGCCGAAGCCACAGCATTGCTCGAATTCGTCGAACTCGACTAATTCGACACTTTCGATCGATCGGAGTAATTTGTAGACTGCGTCAGTCGAACCACTGCCGCGCAGATGACAAGAACGATGGAAGGCGATTTTCGCATCGAAGCGCCCGCTCCAGGTTGAGATACCGAGGCCGTTGACGATGTAATCGCAAACTTCCCAAGTGCGATGGCCGAGTTGTTTGACCGAAGCGAGGTCGGGCTCTTTTTCAAATTCGAGCACGGCGCCGTGGTACATCATTGCGGCGCAGGAGCCGGACGGGACAACGACCGGATTTTCACCGGCGAAAGTCTTGACCGCGTGGCGAACAACCTTGCGCGAGGCAGCCCAATCGCCGCCGTTGAAAGCGGGTTGGCCGCAACAAGTCTGAGCTTCAGGAAAGTCGATTTCGCAACCGAGGTGTTCGAGTATCTCGACAGTCGCAGCCGCGACATCGTCGTAAAACGCGTCGCACAGGCACGTCGCCATGAGTTGGATACGTTTGCCTTTTGGGCGCTGTGGCGTGGTCTTTGGCATGAGGGCTGAAGCATTATTTCCTGCGTCGTCTGGCTCAATCGTAAACCTTCGAAAAAACGCAGTGATTTTGGTGGATTTGTCGAAGGTGAGGAGCCAATATTTCCACGCTTTCCCATGGCTTCCACTATCTATTGTGCTGCTGTTGATCTAGGTGCCACAAGCGGCCGAGTCATTCTCGGCTCTTGGGCTAGAAACCAGCTCCGGCTGGAGGAGATTCACAGATTTCCCAACGCGTTCCGTTCAATCGGCGGCCACGATTATTGGGAAATCGGAACGCTCTGGAACGAGGTTCAGGCCGGTCTTCGCAAAGCTGTCGCGGCGCTGCCGAAAGGTGGAAAACTTTCCTCTGTCGGCGTGGATACGTGGGGCGTTGATTATGTGTTGCTCAACGACGCAGGGCGCCTCGTTTTCCCGATGCATGCCTATCGCGATGCGCGCACGCAGGCAGGCTTGACAAAACTTGGCAATACTCGGGCCGCGCTTGATCGCATATACGCGGCGACAGGTATCCCGAATGTATTCTACAATAGCAGTCTTCAACTCGCCGAGGTGGTTGCTAGTTGCCCAGCGATTGAGGACATGGCTTCGCGCTGCCTTTTCCTGCCGGACTATTTTAATTATCTCCTCTCCGGTCGTATGGAAAACGAGCTCACGATCGCGAGTACGACGCAACTTCTCGATGTGCACTCATGCGACTGGTCGCGTCAGGCCCTCGATTACTTTCGTATCCCTGCGCAATGGTTTTCGAAACCCGTTTTAGCCGGAACGAAGCTCGGCGATGTCGTTGACTTCCCAGAACTAAAAGGCACGAAAGTGATTGCAGTGCCCGGCCACGACACCGCTGCCGCTTACGACGCCATGCCCGCCGATCCAGAGGGCGGAGACCTCTTCCTTAGCTCCGGCACGTGGTCGCTGGTCGGTTTTGAAAGCGACAAACCCGTCCTCGGGAAAGAAGCACTTGCTGCCCGCGTGGCCAACGAACGCATTGGCGATGGACGTTATCGTCCACTCACGAATGTCATTGGGTTTTGGCTACTTGAAGGCGTGATGAAAGCATTTCCAGATCGCCCGCAGAAAGAAAATGAACGCGCAAAACTCAACGCCGCTGCTGCCGCATTGCCCGCGCCGAAACAATTACTTGATACATCTGATCCTGCATTTTCGAATCCACCGTCGATGCGCGCCGCGATCGATGCACAGCTCAAGAAAAAAGGTGCACGGCCGCCGAAGGATCTCGCTGGCTACGTCCGGCTGATTTGCGACTCGCTCGGCCAGGGCCACGCGAACGCTAAGGCGAATTTCGAGCGTATGACGGGCAAGAAATTCAAACGCATCCTCGTTGTCGGCGGCGGTTCTCGCAACAAGCTCATGTGTCAGGCGACGGCCGACGCTTCTGGTATTCCGGTGATTTCGTTCAGTCTCGAAGGCACTGCAGTAGGGAATCTCGCTAGTCAGCTTATCTCACTGCGCGCGGTGAAAGACCTTGCCACTTTCCGCAAACATCTCGGCGCGGGGCTCGAGAAATCAGTCTACTCACCAAGAAGGTAAGTTGCCGACAGCCCATGGCCCGACATGATCCTGCAGATGATGTCCGGGCTTTGCGGCTGGCGTTATTGTATTGATTGCTGCAATACGCGTATAAAATCGAGCCGACACGAACCATTACCAAATCACGACTTGGTCAGTTTCAGCCCGACGCATCGGACTTGCTGGAGGAATGTTAAAAGCCTCGAAGAATTCGGGAAGGTTGGACAACGGCCCATTGACTCGGAATTGAGCGGGTGAATGGGGATCAGTGTTGACCTGCAGCCGCAAATGCTCGGGTCGTTGATTTACGCGCCAGACTTCGGCCCAACTTAGGAAGAAGCGTTGATTCGGTGTGAATCCATCGATTTTTGCCGGCTGCGGATGCTCCTTAAGCGCGGTTTGCAATGCTGCAAAGGCGAGCTTTATCCCCCCGAGATCGGCGATGTTCTCACCCTGGGTAAGCTCACCGTTTATATGAAGATCATCGATGGGTTGGTAAGCGCTGAATTGTTTAACGATACCAGCAGCGCGCTCGTTGAATCGCTTAGCTGACTCTGGCGTCCACCAATCGGACAAATTTCCTTTCGCGTCGTATTGACGCCCTTGATCGTCAAAGCCGTGAGTCATCTCGTGGCCAATCACCGCGCCGATGCCGCCGTAGTTGACTGCATCATCGGCTGCGGGATCGAAAAACGGCGGCTGCAGTATCCCGGCGGGAAATACAATTTCGTTCATCGCGGGATCGTAGTAGGCGTTGACCGTGGGTGGGGACATTTCCCACAGCGAGCGGTCGACAGGCTTACCGATTTTGGCCATGTTGAAATCGAAATTGAACTCAGCCGCGCGTAAGACGTTGAGGACATACGCATCGCGGTCGATCCGCAGTTTGCTGTAATCGCGCCATTTGTCTGGGTAGCCGATTTTCACGGCGAATGCATCTATCTTAGCCAACGCTTTGGCGCGCGTTGTGTCATCCATCCATTCCAATGTTTGCAGACGAGCACGGAGGGCGTTCCGAAGATTACCTACGAGCTCGAGCATGCGAGCCTTCGATTCTGGAGGAAAATGCTTCGCGACATAGAGCTGTCCTAACGCCTCACCGGCTGAGCTATCGATAGAGTCGAGGACACGTTTCCATCGTTCGTGGAGCTCTTTGGTGCCGCTCAGTGTTTTTCCGTAAAAATCGAAATGTTCATCCTGGAATGCCTTCGCGAGATAGGGAGCGGAACCATTTAAAAGACTCCATCGAAAGTAAGCTTTCCAATCTTCCAGGGAGGCGGATACTAACAGCTGATCGAAGGATTTTAAAAAGTCAGGCTGACCAACATCAACTTCCGTAATCGATATCGTAGTAGCGGCGGCGATATAGCGCTGCCAATCGAAGTGAGGCGACAGCTTCTGCACGTCGACGAGCTGGAGTTTATGGTAATTCGCCACGGGATCACGAAGCTGTGTTTTGGTCTTCGAACCTGTGGCAAGTCCCGTTTCGAGTTTAAAAACCGCTGCCGCCTTCAACTTGGTGATTTCGGGTCCGTCTCCGGCCAGCTCGAATATTTTAGCGACGTGGGCCAAATACTTTTCGCGAAGTTCTTTCGAGCGTGCATCGTCGCGGAAATAATATTCGCGGTCAGGCAAGCCGAGGCCGGCTTGGCTTGCTCCTGCGATCTCGATCGAGCTATTTCCCGGATCCTGTTCCGAAGAAAATGCAAATCCGACGGACAGACCCATGCGGTGAAAACGTGAGAGCAGCGCCGGGATTCCATCGACGGATTTTAGTGCTTCGATTCTCGAAAGTTCTGGTTCCAGCGGCGCCAGCCCAGCGGCTTCGATCGCCACTTCATTCATGCCACTTGCATAGAAAGCACCGACAAGTTTTTGGATGGGAGAGGGTGACGGCGCTTTTGCTGCTTCTTCGAGGATGCTTTTGAGCGCGGCTTCATTTCTTTTTTGCACTTCGTGAAAAGCACCCCAGCGACTGTACGCGGGAGGAATGGGGTTGGCCTTGATCCAACCGCCATCAGCAAAATGATAGAAATCAACTGCCGGTTTGACTGAAGGGTCTAGATCTTTGAGTTCGATCTTTGCTCTCGTGTTAGGCACAAGAGCGACGGCCAAGACAAGAATTAAAAGTGTTCGACTTCGCATAGCTCGTACATCTGCTCAGGTTTATGTCTTCTGCAAGTGCTCAAACGCAGCATGAACATTTGTACTGCCAAGATACTTCAAAGCTCTGTCGTTATGAAAACTCTGCACGAAAAATATTAAAGGTTGAGCGCCTGATGACCAACAAAAGCGCAGCCTTGGCGCCGGGCTTTTAGCGTTTTGCGTTCAGGCTTTTGGCTTAACCTTGGCCCAGATTTCTTGGAGGGCGTGAGCGCTGGATTGCAGGCCTTGCAACTCTTTAGGCCAGAGCGATAGTTCGACTTGTTCGATCACGCCAGCGCGGCCGACGACGGTCGGTACGCTAATGGATACGTCGCGGAGTCCGTACTTACCTTGCTGCAACGACGAGACCGGCAGGAGCTGGCGTTTGTCGTGAGCGATGCAGTGAATGACTTCGGCGATCGTGAGACCGACGGCCCAACCGGCGCCGCCTTTGCGACGAATAACTTCGGCGCCGCTATTTTTGGTGCGGTCGAAAAGTTTGGTTTGGAAGGAGGCTGTTACTCCGGGAAGCTTGTCGAGAGGAAGACCGGCGGCGGTTGCGCTGGACCAGATTGGCACCATGGTGTCGCCATGTTCACCCAGGATGAGCGCTTTGACCTGGGTTGGAGCGAGTTTGAGTTCGGCGGCGATGAGTGAACGGAAACGTGCGGTGTCGAGCATCGTGCCGAGGCCGAGTACTTGTTTCCACGGCAAGCCTAGGCGGAAGACGGCGAGCTGGGTGAGGATGTCGACGGGATTCGAGACGACGAAAACGAGTGCGTCTTTGCGGAAACCGGCGGTCTTGATTGAGGCGAGGATTTGTTCGAAAAGTGCGACGTTGCGGTTGATCAGATCGAGGCGGGATTCGTCGGGTTTACGGCGGAGGCCAGCGGTGATGACGAAAATATCGCTGTCAGCAGCCTTGGCGTAATCACCGGCATAGATGCGCTGATCGGCAATGACGGAAGTGCCGTGCAAAAGGTCAAGGGCCTCGCCGGCAGCCATGTCGGCATTGGCATCGAGTATCTGAATCTCGGATACGATACCGGCGCATTGAAGTGCGAAGGCGGCATTGGATCCGACGCGGCCACCGCCGCCGATGATGGAAACTTTCATGGAAGAAGGAACAGGTAGGATAAAAGCGGTGAACTAAGGATAGTCCACCTTGTTAGCCTGTCAGGTGTTAGGCTTTGAGCTGTTTCAGAATTTCTTCGGTTAGTTTAGTGACCAGGCCTTCGATTTCGGGCGTAGGTTTTGGTTCGGTGGCCTGTGCGGCGGCATGAACTTGAGTCACGGAGCCGGGACGGAATTCGGCGCTGTCGCAGAGTTCACATTCCTTCAAGTTAGAGCGAGGATCAGGCATGCCGAGCTTTTGGCGGAGATTGACGAGTTCCTTGGCCTGGCCACCGGTGAAGCGATGCAGCCCACCGCCGAGACCTGCGGCGATCCAAACGGTGCGGCAGTAGGAATCGATGTTCTCCATCTTCCAATAGGCGTCTTCAACGTCCTTGCCCCAGACGATTACACCGTGATTTTGCATGAGGACGGCTTGGTGGTCGCGGCCGACTTCACCGACCTCGTCGGCGTTGGCGGGTGTGCCGGGCGTCTGGTATTGCGCGACGCCGATTTTGCCGAGGAAAACTTCGGCTTCGGGGATGAGGCAGGAAGGGATGTTAACGTTGGCGATGGCGAATGCGGTGGCATGCGGCGGATGTGCGTGGACGCAGGCCTTGGCTGCGGGCTGGCGCTTCATGATGCCGAAGTGCGTCTTGGCTTCGCTGGTGCGAACGCGTGTGCCTGCGAGTTGGTTGCCGTCGAGATCGACGAGGCACATGTCCTCGGGCTTCATAAAGCCTTTGCAAATGAGAGTGGGCGTGCAGAGGGCAAGGTTGTCGCCGACGCGGATGGTGATGTTACCTCCGTTGCCGTCGGTATAGTCACGAGTCCAGAGGCGTGAGCCCATGTCGCAGATGCGCTGTTTGAGGACATTGATCGCGGGCGAATTAAAAAACCTTTCGATCTCAGCGGGCGTCTTCGCGTCGGTGCCGGGTGTCCATTTGAACTCGTAGTCGGGGATGGAAGGCGCGGTTGATTTGCCACCGGTGCTAGGCGTGGGGAGGCCAGCGGTCTTAGCGGCCTGAGCAGCCTGTTTCTGGTCGGAGACGTAGTCGCGAGCCGAGGGCGTGAGGATCGCGCCTTGGGGAATGGACTGGCCGGCACGGAATAATGCTTCGACTTCGCGGGCGGTAAGGATTTGTGGCATGGGAGAAGTTTCGGTTTAAAAATTAGCTTACGGGTGGTTCGTAATTGATTTGTTCGACGATGCAGGCGTTGTAGGCATCGACTGGCGCTGGACCAGTGAAAGGCTGGGTGGCTTCTGCGCCTTCTGTGAAACCGATGACGCTGCCCTGACCAGCTCCGAGTTGGTCGTAAACGATCACACTCGAACCTTTTGCCAGAGGTATCGTGGGCGCGCCGGCAAACTGGGCCTTCGACAACGGTTGCACGATCAGCAGACTGGAGCCTTCGTAAACGGGCTCCTTCTGCGTGAGTGTGACACGACCGATGACGGTTCCGAGGCGCATGGATTTTAGATAATAGTTATGGGCGGGCAGGCACGGGATCGACGATGCCGACGATCAGGTTGCGGAGAGGCGTTTTCGGATCGCGTACGAGTTCGCGCGTGGCCGAGCCGTCGGTAGAGAGGATGACGCGTTCGTGCAGACCTGCGCCGAGACAATCGATCGCGAGAACGGGCGTGCCTTCGTCATTCCCCTCGGCGTCGATCGGCTGACAAATCACCGTGCGATAACCTTCCATACTGGGATGGCAGGTGGCGCTGACGATGTTTCCGTCGATGCGGGCGAGGTTCATGAGAAGGGCAAGAGCCGTCGTGGATTAGTAGATGCGAAGGTTGTCGACCATCACGCAACGACGTGTGCGGGTGAACGTCTTTGGATTGGTGATGCCTTCGCCGGTGGTGGTGGCGATCGAGTAACTGAGATAGCCTTCGCCGCCGAGACCAAGTCCGGCGACGCACGAGCCGTTTTTGATGAAGACAGTCGTGTCGAGCGCGCGGGCCATCATCGTCATGTGGTCGACGTTGAGCGAATGGATGATGGCAGAGTGTTTGTAACCGTGCTCGGCGCGCTGAGCGGCGAGAATGCCTTCTTCAACCGACTTCACGCGGACGATGGGCAGCATCGGCATCATTTGTTCTTCGATAACGAAGGCGTGCTTGGCGTCGGTCTCGGCGAAGAGCAGTGGTGTGTTATCCGGGACGCTGGTGCCGGCGTGCTTGGCGAGAACGGAAGCGTCGACACCGACGAAGGCGCGATTGAGCACCGGATGCGAACAACCACCAGCGTCGGCCTTGGTGGAGAAGGCGACCTTGGTTAGCGCGTCGAGTTGGTTGCCGTTGAGCTGGCGGGCACCGTTGCGGGTGAGGGCAGCTATGAGTTTGTCGGCAACGGAATCGAGGACGAAGACTTCTTTTTCGCCGACGCAAAGGAGATTATTATCGTAAGCGGCGCCGTGGATGATGTTGGTCGCGGCCTTGTCGAAATCGACGGTGTCGTCAACGAGGACAGGAGGGTTGCCGGGGCCAGCGCAAATGGCGCGCTTGCCGGATTTCATCGCAGCGGCGACGACGGCGGGACCACCGGTGACGCAGAGAAGTTTTACCTCTGGCGCTTTGCACAGGGCATCGAAGGATTCGAGCGTCGGCTTTTCGATCACGCACACGAGATTCTCAATGCCGATGGCGGCGAAAATGGCTTCGTTGTAGGTACGCACGGCGAGCGCGGCGGAACGGGCGCCACCTGGGTGCGGGTTGAAGACCACGCTGTTGCCGGCGGCGACGATGTTAACGATGTTGCCAGAAAGGGTAGGGATCGAATGCGTCATCGGCAGGATCGCGGCGACGACACCGAAGGGAGTGAACTCTTCGAGCATGATGCCGTGATCGCCACTGCGGGCGTCGGGACGCAACCACTCGACACCGGGAACGAGCTTCACGATCTGGAGCTTCTCGATCTTGTGGTCGAGACGGCCGATCTTGGTTTCGGCAAATTCGAATTTGCCCCACTCAACGGCCTTGGCGGTCACGATCGATTTAACGAGCTCGATGACCTTGACGCGGCCTTCGATGCCTTTGATGCGGAGCTGTTCGAAGGCGTCCTGAGCGGCCTTGCAGGCGGAGGCAGCATCTGGAAACACGCCGAAATTGCGGCCGGACGAAGAGACGAAGGCGGGTGCGCCGGTAACACCGGACGGCAAACGGCCAAAGGAACGAACCACTTCCTCGACCACGGAGCGGACGAGGTTTTCATCGATGACGAGAGGGGAAGACATGAAATGTATCGGTATATTGGTTACACGATGCGTTTGCCGAGCACCTCGACCGTGTCGACGAGGCCGATGACGGCGGCGTCGATGGGCATTTGTTTCATGCCCTGAGCTTGGCGGGCGGAGCTGCCTTGGCAGAAGAGAACGAGATCGCCTGCCCCCGCACCGAGTGCGTCGCTCGCGACGATGGTGTTGGCGCCGGGTTTGAGCTGGGCGGGATCTGACTCGTCGACCAACATAGGGCGCAGGAGGAGGAGAGTGCGGCCGCGCATGGTCTCGTCTTTTTTGGTCGAGACCACGGAGCCGATGACGCGGGCGAGAAACATGACTGTTCCCTAGTTAAGGTTTGGCGGGGACGCCTAGTTATTTCTTGGGGGCGGGCGCAACAGGTTTCGGCAGTATGGCGGCGACGTCGTCGTGAGGACGAGGAATCACCTGGAGGCTGACGACTTCGCCGTAAGCGCGGGCAGCGGTTGCGCCGGCTTCAGTGGCGGCCTTGACGGCGGCGACATCACCCTGAACGACGGCGGTAACGAGGGCGTTGCCGACCTGTTTCATTGGGCCGACGAGCGTGACATTGGCGGACTTGAGCATGGCATCGACACCGGCGACGAGCGCGGTGAGGCCACGGGTTTCAAGAAGACCGAGAGCGGATTGAGACATGGTTGGACGGATTTGAGGTTTGGTTAGAGAAAGGAAATTAGGACTTACGCTGGGCGGCGATGAGGCGCGCGGTTTCGCGGGCGACGACGAGTTCTTCGTTGGCAGGGATGACGAGCACGCGGGTGCGCGAGCCGTTGGCGGAAAGGTCGGTTTCGTGCGGGGCGGTTTTGTTGCGCGTGGCATCCAGCACGAGGCCGAGGTCGGATAGATTGGCGCAAATGGCCTCGCGGAGCCACGGGTTGTTTTCGCCGATGCCTGCGGTGAAAACAAGAGCGTCGCAACCACCGAGTTCGAGCCAGAAGGCGCCGACCCAGTGGCGGATGCTTTGCACGAAAGTATCGAGGGCGAGTTTAGCGCGCGAGTCGCCTTTATCGGCGGCGGCTTTGATGTCGCGCACGTCGTTGCTCACGCCAGAAAGACCAAGCAGGCCGGATTCTTTGACGAGCTGGCGTTCGGCTTCTTCGAGGGAAATTTTCAGACGGCGCATCGCGCAGGGCAGGGCGGCGGAATCGAGGTCGCCGACGCGGTTGTTTTGCGGGAGGCCGGATTGCGGACTGAGGCCCATGCTGGTGCCGATCGCGACGCCGTCGCGGATGGCGGTGACAGAACTGGAGCCGCCGAGGTGGCATGAAATTATGCGCAGCGCAGCGCCAGGAATTTCGCGGGGACCATCAAGATAAAGGCGGCGGACAACTTCACCGACATCGTCGTGGCCGAGCAGATCGGCGGAACGTTCGGCGACAAATTTGTGGCTGGCGCCGTGGAAACCGTAGCGGCGAATGCCGGCTTTGTACCAAGTTTCTGGTATGGCATAACGGCGCGCATGGTCCGGTACCCACTGATAGAAGGCGGTCTCGAACAGCGCGACGCGCGGGACACTGGGCAGACGTTCGCGGAAGACGCGGAGACCTTCGGCGTAAGGTTTGTTGTGCGCGGGCGCGAGGTCGATGGTGTCGAGCAGAGCTTTTTCAACGCGCTCATCGGCCAGCAGGCAGCCGGTGATATCGCCGCCGAGTACGGTTTTGAAACCGATGGCGTCGAGGCCGCTGGCTTCGCGGATGTGACCGGCCGCCGCGAGTTCGCTGAGAGCGAGATCGATGGCGGCGCGGTAATCGGTAACGCGTTCGCTGCCTCCCTTCGCCAACATGCGGGCCTGTGATCCGTTCACGTCGAAGAGACGGTACTTGAATGACGTGGAGCCGAGGTTGGCGACGAGGATTTGCATGGAGCGACGCGGAGGAATGGCGTTTACCGGCCGGGCACGGAGCACGACCGGTGTTAGCCTTGTCTAATAGTTTAGGCGACCCACTTGCCGAGGCCGGCGAGTTCTTCGTGTGGGCGTGGGATGACCTGCGTGGCGACGATTTCACCGACGCGTTTGCCTGCTTCAGCGCCGGCTTCGATCGCGGCCTTCAGCGCAGCGACGTCGCCGCGGAAAAAGACGGCGACATTGCCGGAGCCGATGGCCTCGTAGCCGGTCATCGTGACGTTGGCCGCTTTGAGGGCGGCGTCGGAGGCCTCGAGCAATGTGCAGAGGCCTTTGGTTTCAATCATACCGAGAGCTTCTTGAGCCATGGTGGAAAGAGTTTTGGAAATTAGAGGTTGCGGACGGTTGTGCGATCAGACGCCGAAATGCTTGAGCAGGTCGGGGTGCGGACGCGCGATGACGTGGGCGCAGATAAGCTCGCCACAGCGTTTGGCGGCTTCAGCACCGGCGTCGATGGCGGCTTTGACGCTGCCAATGTCGCCTTTGACGAGGACGGTGACGAGGCCGCCACCGATCTGGATTTGACGGGCGAGGGAGACGCCTGCCGCTTTGACCATGGCGTCGCTGGCTTCAACTGAGCCGACGTAGCCTTTGGTTTCGATCATGCCGAGAGATTCACTCATGTGGAATCGGATTGAGGTTGGGTTGGAGGATTACGGGTTAAAAAAGTTCGGTTAGCTCTGCTCAAGAGGCAGCAGCTCGCACGGTGTTTCAGGGGAGAGTCCGCAGGCGTTGCCCTCGTCGGTGTCGATGTGGACTTCGAGTTTGAAGTCTTTCGAGACGCGTACGAGGAGCTTGTCGAAAGTCATCGCGCATGGGCCGCCGACTTTGAGGCGCATGTAGTTGCCTTGTTTCACGCTGTAGAACGCGGCGTCGTCGGGATGCATGTGGACGTGCGGTGCGGCGCGGATGACACCTTCGGGCATCTCGAAAAATCCGGCTGGGCCCATGAGCATGCAGCTGGGCGAATCTTTGATTGTCCCGGACTGACGGACGGGGATGTCGAAGCCGAGAGAGATGGCGTCGGTCATCGCGAGCTCAACCTGATTAAAATCGCGGCAGGGCCCGAGAATGCGGAGATTGGAAATCACGCGGCTGCGCGGGCCGATGAGCGTAACAGATTCTTTGGCGGCGTATTGACCCTCTTGATACAGCCACTTCATGGGCTGGAGCTGGTAACCTTTGCCGAAAAGTGCCTCGACGGCTTGCGGCGAGAGGTGGCAGTGACGGGCGGACGTATTGACGACGAGCGGGCGGGGCGCGCGCACGGAGCGCGGCATGGGGCGTTGAAGACGTTGATAGAGGAGCCGGCGAACGACGTGCTCGATTTCAGCACGATGTGGCAGGGATGGCGCGGGCGTCATGGGGCTCAGTTTGTCAGAAAGGGTTGAAAACAGCTTGCCAGAATTTGGCAAAGGCTGTGCGTTTTATGACGCAAGTCAATCATATAGCTAACCCGACTTTCTCAGGCGTTTCCAAGAAAAAACGCGCACCGGGAAAAGTGCGCGTTGCGGAATGGTAGTTGAGACACTGGCGTCTTCAGTAAGAGCCGGAGGGTTTCAGGAAGGTGATGAGTTGCTTTTTGTCTTTAAACGGCCCTACCCATTGAGAAAGGAGCTTTCCTTTTTGCACAATGACGATGGTTGGGGTTGCGTTGATACTGTAGGCGTCGTGCACGGGTCTGTTATCGGCGTTGCTGGTATCGATTTTCACTAAAACGAGTTTCTTGGAATATTCACCAATCACTTCTTCGAGTAGTGGGATGGTGGCGTCGCAGGGAGGGCTGTTGGGCTGCCAGAAATAGAGCACGACTCTTTGGTCGGTGTTTTCCAGGATTTTTGCGAGGCGCTCCTCCGTTATGGTATCGGGACCGAAAATTTTAAATTTTTCTGCTCGGCTCAAGAAGATTGCTACGACTGCAATAAGGGTAACGACGAGATATCTGTTCATGATGCTTTTGAACGGTGAAAAAGAAGCTGTTGGCGATTAGGGTGAGCGCCGAAGCTGGAAGGATGAGCGCCAAAAACCGACTGACGGTAGGGCGAGTTTGACGGGATTGACAATCCCTCTTTTACGCGGGCCCTGTCGTCATAATGGTTATCGGAGGTGCTAAGCGGTAATCTGGAGACAAATTCGTCGGATTTTGACGATCTAAAAGGCTGAAGCGGGGCAAATCAGCCTTGGACTGCGATTTGATCGAGCAGCTCTTTCACGGGGGAATGAAGTTGTTCAACCGGGAGGCGATCCAGAAGTTCGGCAATTAATGGAGCCAACGCGTCGGCTGAGATTTTGCTTTCGGCTGCTACAGTGAGGGTGACGTAGAGCGCGGATTGAAACGCGCTTATCGCCAAATCTTTTTTGTCACGTGCTTCGTAGATGAGTCCCGCTTCGCGGAGAACGGCGGCGTAGCCAAGGCATTTCTCACGGGCCGAGTCGGAGGATTCTCCGATGCGGAGCAACCGAAGCTGATCATCGAGGCCGAGGCCCATAAACGCGGGCGCGGGCCGGGCAAAAAGTTTTTCCTGCGCGCTCACAATAGCAAGGAGTGCTTGGTCGAGCTTGCCGCTGTCGCGTAATTTCACGGCCGCCGAAACCATCAGTCGTAATTGTTCGATCGCCCTAAGAAGGTAGTCGTCGCGTTTTCCAGACATGGTAGACAGCTAAAGGGTATGTCTGCCCGCTTTCAACGAAGAGTGTTTCAAAACAGGAAGTAATTCCGTCCGCATACGGGTGGTATCGCCGTAATACGAGCAACTGCCAATCGTGATGAAGTCACGAGTGAGCGGAGACTTCGTTCCGAACAGGATTGACTGCAATTCGCAAAGTCGGGCTGCAAAGTAGATGAAGCTAAGAGGTATTCTCCACGGTTTTCGAACTCCCCAAACCTCGCACGCGACGTCGAGGAATTCCTGCAATGTTTGTCTGCCGTCATCGCCAAGGTGATAAATGCCTCGAATATTTTCTTTGGACGCAGCGGAGGTCGTTGCTGCAAGAAAATCATCAGTCGAAATCAGATGAATCCATGTCGGTTCGCGCCAGACACCCAGCAGCTTACGTTTGGCCAACCAGCGTGCGGCATCGACCATCAAGATGCCGCGACCGTAGACCATTCCTACACGTAGCGAAACCGCTTCGAAGCTATGTTTCTCGCCCGCTGCGAAAAGGAGTTTCTCCTCTTCAAGGCGAGTACGGGCGTGAGCCGAGTTTGGATTGCCCGTGAGTTTGCCGGTAGCAGGTGAATCGGGTTTGGTTTCGCCTTCAACGTGGGGAAAACTGATAAGAATAACTCGGCGAACTTTCTTTTGGATGGCGGCGTCGAGCAGGTTGTTGAAATAAACCGTATTTGTCGTCGGCAGAAATCTCTCGGGATGAGCCTTAAAAAGTACGCCGGCGAAGTGAACGACACAATCTGTGCCATCAAGTGCGGGCGCGAGCGTCTGAGGTTGAGCAAGGTCGCACCGAATCACTGGCGCACGCGCTTGATCGCGAAGATCGGACGGAACGTCGCGTTGATGGATGAGCAAACGCAGTTCGTGGTGCGTTTTTGCCAGCAGATGTCGGCTCAACAAAGAGCCGAGATTTCCAGCAGCGCCTGTAATCGCGATCACCATGCCGTGTAAGAAAATCGCGGCATGGCGGGAGACGTTCTGTTAGACCTTGGGCAAATGCTGGAGCGCTTCGGCAATTTTTTCCTCGGGATGCTCGTAGTCTTCGAGATTCCCGGCCAGGTGCGAGTCGTACGCGGACATGTCAAAGTGGCCGTGTCCGCTGTAGCACATAACGATGCACTTGCCGTCGTTCTTTTTCGCCTCGGCAATCGTTGCGGCGATGGCGTGCGAAGTTTCAGGGGCGGGTACGAAGCCTTCTGTGCGGGCGAATTGTAGGGCCGCCGCGAATACGGTGTTTTGCGTGATGGCCTGCGATTCGATGAGCTTCAGATCGGCGAGATGGGCGACGATGGGCGACGTCCCGTGGTAGCGGAGGCCGCCGGCGTGGATGCCCTCGGGCATAAAGGTATGGCCAAGGGTAAACATTTTGAGCAAGGGAGTGAGCTTGGCAGTGTCGCCAAAATCGTAAGCGTAAACGCCCTTCGTGAGTGACGGGCAGGCGGAGGGCTCAACCGCGATGATACGCAGGCCGTCTTTGCGCTTAAGTTTCTCGGGCAGGAAAGGCAGGGCGAAACCGCCGAAATTACTGCCACCGCCAACACATCCGATCAGTGCGTCGGGTGTTTCGCCTGCAATTTCGAGCTGCCGCTTGGTTTCGAGGCCGATCACGCTTTGGTGAAGGATGACGTGATTGAGCACGCTTCCGAGCGTGTACCGCGTGTTGGGGTGAGTGACGGCGTCTTCGACCGCTTCGGAAATTGCGATGCCAAGGCTGCCGGGAGTATTTGGGTCGGAAGCGCGGATGGCACGGCCGGCTTTGGTCCGGTCGGAGGGTGAGGCGAAAACTTCGCCACCCCAGATGTGCATGAGCGAACGCCGGTAGGGCTTCTGGTGGTAACTCGATTTCACCATGTAAATGATGCACTCGAGGCCGAAGAGCTGGCAGGCAAACGCCATTGACGAGCCCCATTGGCCCGCGCCGGTCTCAGTCGTGATGCGACTGATGCCTTGCTTTTTGTTGTAGTAGGCCTGGGCTAGCGCGGTATTCAGTTTGTGACTACCGGCAGGGCTGATGCTCTCGTTTTTGAAATAGATGCGACAGTTCGTCTTCAGCGCTTTTTCGAGACGGACGGCACGGACAAGTGGTGTGGGGCGCCAGATTTTGTATTGCTCGCGGACTTCCGCGGGGATCTCGATCCATTTTTCGCCAGACATCTCCTGTTCGATGAGTGCCATCGGAAAGATGGGGGCGAGGTCCTCGGGGGTGAGGGGTTTGCCGGTGCCGGGATGGAGCGGCGGAGGAAGCGGCGTGGGTAAATCGGCGAGTACGTTGTACCAGGCCTTGGGAATTTCGCTGTGGGGGAGGGTAACGAGTTCGGAAGACATAAAGCGCGTTGTTAAGAAAAACAGCGCGCAGACGCCAACGAATTATTTTTAATCTGAAACTTAGGAACTCTGGAACTGAGTTGGAGCAGACTTTCTGCTTTCGATAGAACGGACGGAATGAACCGAACCGCTCTGTTTTACGTAAAGCTGAAGGTTGGCGCTGGCTCGTTCCTGAGTTCCAGATCAGCCGCGTCTCTCGATTTGGAGAAAGAGAGAGGCTAAGAACCAGCTGCAGGCGCTCAGGTGTAATCTCTGCGCAAATTGCTCGGCAGCAGACCGAGCTCTTCGCGGTATTTGGCAACGGTTCGGCGTGCGATATTGATGCCTTTTTCCTGAAGCTTGCCGACGATTTCCTGGTCGCTGAGCGGGTGACTGCGATCTTCGCCCTCGATCAAATCGTTGATCATGTCCTTCACGCTGGTGTTAGA
>Ga0302322_100001037_pt1 | contig 22351 bp, 16 predicted proteins | sample Fen_T0_2_FD_203757 | JGI IMG/M metagenome (GOLD analysis project Ga0302322, IMG submission 203757) | Peat permafrost microbial communities from Stordalen Mire near Abisko, Sweden - Fen_T0_2 | ecosystem: Environmental > Terrestrial > Soil > Wetlands > Permafrost | place: Sweden: Abisko...
AACCGGGGGTCGATCCGCACGACGAGCGCGTTCGGCAGCGCCTGGCGCACCTCGTCGGTGAGGCCCGCGCGGTAGGGCTCGGTGACGTCGACGCGCAGGTAGTCGTCGCCGAAGCCCGCCGCGGCCTCCGCCAGCTCCTCGACCGTCCCCGCGACCGTGCGCAGGCGCCGTCCCGCCCGCATCGGCAGCTCGGTGACCCGGGCCGGGGTGGTCGGGGTGGCCTCCACGAGCAGGGTGACGTGCGTGTTGTCCTGCTCGCCGAAGTCCACCGCGTAGGGCGCGCCGCAGTAGTGCACCGGGCACGCCGCGGGCACCTGCTGGCGCCGGTGCAGGTGGCCGAGCGCCACGTAGTGCGCGTCGGCGGGGAACGCCACCGCGGGCACGTGGTACTCGAAGATCGTGTGGGCGGGCCGCTCGCCGCCCGCACCCGTGACGGCGCCCGTCACCGTCAGGTGCGCCATGACGACGTTGACGGCGTCCGGCGCGAACCCCGCCGTCAGCGACCCGATGACGCCGCGCACCAGCTCGTCGTAGCGGGCGCCGTGCTCGGCGGGCGTGCCCTGCACCAGGTCGACGGCGCGCACCGCGAACCGCTGGGAGAGGAACGGCAGGACGGCGACGCGCACCTGCTCCCCGGTGGACGCCGCCCGGAACGTGACGACGCCCCCGCGGTCCGCGCGCCGCGGCGTCCCGACGACGGTGATCCCGGCGACGTCCATGAGGGGCCGGTAGGCGTCGAACGTCGCCGCGTGGTCGTGGTTCCCGGCGAGGACGACGACCTGCGCGCCGGTGCCCCGCAGCGCCAGCAGGGTCTGCACGACCAGGCGCTGGGCCTGCGCCGACGGGGTCGAGGAGTCGTAGACGTCGCCGCAGACGAGAACGGCGTCCGCGGCCTGGTCGCGCGCATGGGCGACCAGCTCCGCCAGGACGGCGGCCTGCTCGTCGAGGCGCGGGCGCCCGCGCAGGACCCGGCCGACGTGCCAGTCGGACGTGTGCAGGAACCTCATCGGGCCTCCCGGGCGCTCAGAACGGCGGCCTGTCATCGTCGAGCGCGTCGTCGAGCGGCATCGGGAGGCGGGCGAACGGGTCGGGTGCGGTCCCCTTCGCCGTCCCGTTCGCCGCCCTCCCGGCTGCCGTCACGGGTTCGGCCGCGGCCTCGCTGAGGCGGGTCGCCCACGCCGGGAAGGGGAACTCGACGGCGAGCGGCACCGGGATCTCGGGCTGGCTGACGAACATCGTGCCCGGCTTGGCGAGCGTCGCGCGGGTGCGCTGGCTGGCCGGCAGGAAGCCGTACTCGGGCCGCGCGGCCTCGGAGGGGTCGAGCCGTCCGACGATCTTCACGCTGCTGTTGGAGACGATGCGCCGCTCCACCTCGCTCGCGGTCTGCTGGGCCCCGACGAGGATGATCCCCAGGCTGCGCCCGCGCTCGGCGATGTCGAGCAGCACCTCCTTGATGGGCGAGCTGCCCTCGCGGGGCGCGTACTTGTTCAGCTCGTCGAGCATGGTGAAGAGCAGGCCCTGCGGCCCGGCGGCCTCCTTGCGGGCCGTCTCGGCGGCGAGGACGACGCCGACGACGAAGCGCTGGGCGCGCTCGGGCAGGTTGTGCAGGTCGACCACGGTCACCTGGTGGTCCGCGGTGGAGATCCGCCGTCCGGGGGTCTGCGGGAGGTCGCCGCGCAGCAGCGGGGTCAGCGCCCGCACCGACGAGCGCAGCCGCCGCAGGAACGCGTTCACGGTCCCGATCCCGGTCACCGGTCCCGCCCACCGGGTGCGGGTCGCCTCGTCCTCGAGCCGGGCGGTGACCAGCGTGACCAGGTCGGGCCAGGTGCGGGCCGTCTCGCCGTCGACGACGACCGCGCCGTCCGGCGTCGTCGTCACCTGGGCGAGCTGCGCGGCGACCTGGTGGACGACCATCGTGTACTGCTGGCGCTCGTCCTCGGCGTCGGCGAACGCGTAGGGCAGCAGGCCGTCGCGGCAGAACTCGGCGAGCGTCCACCAGAACGCCGAGACCCCGGTCGTGCGGCCGGTCACGTGCGGGCGTCCGGTGGTGTCGCCGGGCAGCGGCGGGGCGAAGAACCCCGCCGACGCGAACGGCGCGGCGGGCAGGCCGAGCCGGGCGTAGACGGCGCGGGCGCCGTCGTCGAGGCGGGTGTTGGGCCGGTCCAGGAAGAGCAGGTCCTCGCCCTTCACGCTGAAGACGAGCGCCTTCGCGTTGAGCGCCCGCCGCCCGAGCACGCCCGAGGTGAAGAGGGCGTGCAGCAGGAACAGCGCGAAGCTCGTCTTCGTCGCGACGCCGGAGATCCCGCTGATCGACACGTGCGCGCCGCGCGTGCCGTCGAGGAAGTCGAGGTTGACGAAGACCGGCTCGCCGTCCCGGCCCAGCCCGACCGGCACCTTGCGGTCCATGACGTCGAAGTACAGGGCCTGGGCGCGCTCCTCGCCGCCGGCCCGGCGGGCGGGCGAGCCCGGGCGCGGCGGCACGTAGACCTCCGGCTCGACCCGCGTCGTCGTGACCTCGGCGATCTCCTGGACGGCGGCGGGCAGCACGCCGTCGGAGATGAGGAACACGTCCGACCCGAAGCTCGCCCCCTCGTGCCGCGCCCGCACCTGGGTCACGATCCCCGCCGTCAGCACCGGCCCGACGCCGGGCACGTGCCGCACGGTCGCCACGACGTCGTCGAGCTGCAGGTACGCGTCCGCGTCCAGGGCGACGTGGAAGAGCAGCGGCGTCGAGTCCTCCGTCCCCAGGACCCGGCCCACCGTGGCGCCCTTCGCCGTCCGCCCGTCCATCACCCTCCGCTCACCGCTCCGGCCGCCCGGCCCTCCGCCCGGCGTCCCGTCCCGCCCGATTCTCACCCCCCGCCGGTCGCCACCGGGCCACGACCCGCGAGAACCCCTGCGGACGTCACCTGACGGCGGGCCGCGGGGAAGGAGAGACTGAGGGCCCGGCTCGACGGCGTGCGCCGAGCGGCGGACCGTGGACGAGGAAGTGATCATGACAGCGGACATCCCTCCGGGCGCAGCGACGCCCCGGCCGCAGGCCGCGATGAAGGACGTCGCGCGGCTGGCGCGGGTGTCGCACCAGACGGTCTCCCGGGTGATCAACGGCAGCACCCAGGTGCGGCCCGACACCCGGATGCGCGTGCTCGCCGCGATGCGCACCCTCGGGTACCGGCCGAACAGCGCCGCCCGCGCCCTGGTCACCGGCCGCACCCAGGTGATCGGCGTCGCGCTCATGGAGGGGCACTACTTCGGGCCGGCGTCGGCGCTCGCGGGCGTGGAGGGCGCCGCCGAGCGGATGGGCTACGCCGTCACGGTCGCCAACGTGCACGGCACCCTGTCCACCCGGTTGGGGGACGCCGTGACCCGGCTGATCCGCCAGGGCGTGGACGGCGTCGTCGTGATCGCGCCGATCCACGGCGACGAGACGTCGCTCGACGACCTGGCCCACGAGGTGCCGCTCGTCGCGGTGCAGGGCGCGCCCGAGGGCCGGTTCAGCACCGTCGTCGTCGACCAGACCGAGGGCGCCCGGCTGGCCACCCGGCACCTGCTCGACCTCGGCCACGCCACGGTCTGGCACGTCGCCGGACCGCAGGAGTGGTTCGAGGCGCAGGACCGCCTGAAGGCCTGGCGCGCCGTCCTGCAGGAGGCGGGCGCCGAGGTGCCGCCGCACCTGCCCGGCGACTGGAGCTCGCAGAACGGGTACAAGGCCGGGCTCCTGCTGGCCCGCATCCCCGAGGTCACGGCCGTCTTCACCGCGAACGACCCGACCGCGCTCGGCCTGCTGCGGGCGCTGTCCGAGCAGGGACGGCGGGTGCCGGACGACGTCAGCGTGGTCGGCTTCGACGACATCCCCGACTCGGAGAACTTCATCCCCCCGCTGACGACGGTCCGCCAGGACTTCACCGAGATCGGCCGCCGCAGCGTGGCCCGCCTCCTGGACCTGATGGGACGCGGCCAGGACGCCGAGGGGGAGCGGTCGGTGATCCGGCCCACCCTGACGGTCCGCCACAGCACGGCCCCACCCCGCCCCTGAGGAACGCCCCCGCCGTGATCATGCAATCCGGGAACGGCCGCCCCGTGCGTGACCCGGGGTGATCGTTCGCTGCAGGGACAGGATCGCGGAACATCGGGGTGGCCAGGGCGACCCCGATGTTCCGCAGAACGCCCGGCTCGGGCGCGCGGGTCCCCGCCGGATCGCAGGATCACGACCGGGGTGGGTGGTCAGGTGTCCTTGCCCAGGAAGGTCACCAGGGCGTCGATGAAGGCGGGGTTGCGCAGGACCGCGCCGTGGTCGCCGTCGACGAGCAGCAGCTCGGCGCCGGGGACGGCGTCGGCGAGCACCTGCGGCCGGGTCGCGAGCTCGTCCTGGCGGCCCGCGAGCACGAGCGTGGGCACCCGGACGGCGTCGAGCGGCATCGGTGCCTGGTGCATCGCGGCGGCCTGCGCCGCCAGGGCCAGCCGGTCCGAGCCGGTGGTGTCGATCCAGGCGCGGAAGCCCGCGGCCGTCGGGTGGACGACGGACGCCGGGTCGTCGGCGAGCAGGGCGTCGCGCAGCGCGTCCGGGGGCAGGGCGCGCCGGTCGACGCCGCCGACCTCCACCACGGCGGAACCGACGCCCCCGATCGCCAGGCGGCGCACGCGCGGGTCGCGGGCGGCGACGAGCAGCGCGACGATCGCGCCCATCGAGTAGCCGGCCAGGTCGACGGCGGGGGCGCCCAGCTCGTCGATCAGGGTCGACACGTCCTGCGCCATCCGGCCCTCGCCGTACCGGGCGGGGTCGTGCGGCTTGGCGGAGCGGCCGTGGCCCCGCGCGTCCAGGGTGACGACCCGCCGTCCGGCGGCCGTGAACGCGGCGACCGTGCCCGGGTCGACCCAGTCCACCTCGCCGCTCGCCCCGAAACCGTGGTGGAGCACGACCGGCGGCCGGCCGCCGTCCGGGCCGGTGGAGGTGTAGAAGATCTCGATCCCGTCGGTGGCTCGGAAGGTCGGCATGGGCCCATGCTGGCACCCCGCCGCGACCGTCCCGGGGGCGGCCCGCCGGGGCGGGCGGGTCAGCCCGCCGGGGCGCGCGGGTCAGCGCGCCGGGGCGGGCAGGCGGACGGCGAAGGTGGCGCCGCGGCCCGGGGAGCCGGCCGCCTCCACGGTGCCGCCGTGCGCCACCACCACCTCGCGGACCAGGGCCAGCCCGACGCCGAACCGGCCGTCACCGTCCCCGCCGCCCGCGCCCCGGTGGTGCCGCTGGAAGAGGCGGGGGGCGTCCGCCGGGTCGAAGCCCGAGCCCGTGTCCTGGACCACCAGCTCCACCGCGGGGTCCGCGGGGCGCCCGACCCGCGACGTCGAGACGCTCACCCGCACCTGCACGAGCCCGCCCGCCGGGGTGTGCCGCAGCGCGTTGGCCAGCAGCTCGCACACCACCCGGTGCAACGCCGAGGGCAGGCCGCGGACGAGCACCGGCGTCGGGGGACGCGTGAGCACGAGGGCGATCCCGCGCTCGAAGGCCCGGTCGATCTCGGCGGCGACGGCGGCGGCGGCGACCTCGCCGACGTCCACCAGGTCCGTCGGGACGTCCTGCGGGGAGGCGGCGAACCGGGCCGACAGCAGCAGGTCGTCGACCACCTCGCCGAGGCGGCGCGTGGTGCCGATCAGCCGGTCCAGGTCCGAGCGCTGCTCGGGGGGCAGCGGCACCGCGCGCCGGGCCATCAGCTGGGCGCGGGCGTGGATCTGGGCGATGGGTGCCCGCAGCTCGTGGCTCGCGTCCGCCACGAAGAGCCGCTGCCGCGACAGCGCCGAGGCCAGCGGGCCCACCGCCCGGCGCCCCGCGAGGAGCCCGGTGACGGCGGCGGCGAGCAGCGCGACCACCTCGACGGCGAGCAGCGCCTCGACGAGCAGCCGCCGGTCGGCCAGCTGGTAGCGGGCGTCGAACACGACCTGGACGACGTCGGCACCGCGCCGCCGGGTGAGCAACTCGTACCGGGTCCCGTCGCGGGACAGCGCGGCCCGGACGACGGTCCCGGGATCCGGACCGGGACCCGCGGCCGTGGCCAGCGCGGCGGCCTGCGGGAAGCCGGCCGGGGCGCCGGGGGGCAGGGCGAGGCGCCCGTCCGGCGCCTGCACGAACACCCAGGTGCAGGCGGGCGCGGCGGTGGGGGCGCCGAACTGCGCCGAGAACTCCAGCTCCCGGTCGATCTGCACCTGCTGGCCGCGCACCAGCACGCCGTACGCCGTCCCGCCGACCAGGCCGACGAGCGCCGTCCCCGCCAGGGCGACGAGCAGGCTCACCCGCCAGCGGGCCCGGGCGACCAGCGCGCGCTCGGCGGCGGCCCAGGTCGCCGCCGTCCGCGAGACGGCCGTCCGCGAGCTCACAGCTCGCCGAGCCGGTAGCCGAGGCCGTGCACGGTGAGCACCGCGCCGCGGCCGAGCTTGCGGCGCAGGTAGTACACGTACGTGTCGACGATCGACGCGGCGACCGACCGGTCGAACACCACCCGGCGCAGCTCGTCGCGGGAGTGGACGGCGCGGGGGCGGTCGGCCAGGACGCGCAGCAGCTCGAACTCCCGCGACGACAGGGCGACCCGGTCGCCGTCCGCCCGCACGGCCTCGCGCAGCTCGAGGTCGAGCGAGCCCGCCCCGATCGGCAGCGCCCGCGCACCCTCGTGCACCCGACGCACCAGGGCGCGCAGGCGGGCGCTCAGCTCGTCGAGGTCGAACGGTTTGACCAGGTAGTCGTCCGCCCCGCCGTCCAGGCCGGCGATCCGGTCGCGGACGCCGCCCATGCCGGTGAGCATCAGCGCCCGCGCCGGGACCGCCCGTGCGCGCAGCCGGGCCAGCAGCTCCAGCCCGTCGAGCGCCGGGAGCATCCGGTCGATCACCAGGACGTCGTAGGGCCTGGTCAGGCCCAGGTGGAGGCCGCGCTGGCCGTCAGGGGCGTGGTCGACGGCGTAACCCTCGCCGACGAGGGCCTCGGTGAGCACCTCGGCCAGGTCGCCGTCGTCCTCGACGAGCAGGAGGCGGTGAGCCGGCGGCGTGCCTGTCTCCGCGCTGAACACAGAGGGAGGGTTGCACAACCTTCAGCATTCAACAATGACCATACCTGATGAAAAAGGATGTTTCGTCGCTCAGCCCGGCGCGACCCCTGCGGGCACCGGGACCGCGGGGACGGGCGCGCGGCGCGCTTCGAGCCGTTCGATCCAGGTCAGCAGGGGTGAGGTCATCAGCGTGGTCGACAGTGCCACGAGAACCAGCACCGTGAACAGTGCCGGAGGCACGATGCCGGCTTCCTGACCGATGTTCAGCGCGATCAGCTGCATCAGCCCCCGGGCGTTCATCAGCGCGCCGACGCGCAGCGCGACGCCGGAGGGCTCCCCGCGCAACCGGGCCGCCGCCCAGCAGGCGCCGAACTTGCCGAGCACGGCCGCCGCCACGGCCGCCGCCGCGAAGGCCAGCACCGCCGGGTCGCCGAACAGCCCGAAGAACGTCTTCAGCCCCGAGTAGGTGAAGAACAGCGGCAGGAACACCACCCGTCCCATCGGCGCGATGGTCTCGACGAGGTGGTCCGCGCGCGCCGTCCGCGGCATGACCGCCCCGGTGCAGAAGGCGCCGAACACGGCGTACAGGCCGATCACGTCGGTGTACCAGGCGACGGCGAACAGCAGCGCCACGATGCCGAGCAGGCGGCTGTGGTCGCCGATCCGGTCGCCCTCGACGATCAGGCCGGTGACGCGCCGTCCGACCGTCAGCAGGACGACGGCGAACGCGGCGGCACCGCCGATCGTCACCAGCGCCGTCGAGACCCGGCCCGACGCGGCCGAGAGGACGACGGCGAGCAGCAGCCAGGCGGCGACGTCGTCCACGGCCCCGCTCGCGAGCGCCAGCGTGCCGTGCCGGGTGCCCGCCTGCCCGCGCTCGGTGATGATGCGCGCCAGCATCGGGAAGGCGGTCACCGCCAGCGTGACGCCGACGAAGGCCGCCGACACCCCCAGCGGGACGCCGGGCTGGAGCACCGGCGCCCAGCCCTCCGACGCCGTCACCAGGCCCGCGCCCAGCAGGATCGGCACGGTGACCCCGGCCAGTGACACGAGCCCCGCCGTCCCGGCGAGGCCCTGCACCCGGTGCGCCGCGAACTCGTACCCGGCCTGGAACATGAACACCACCAGGCCCACCTGCCCCACCACGTAGAGCAGCGGCCGGATCCCGGTGGGGAACAGCGCTCCCTCCAGCCCCGGCGCCAGCAGGCCGAGCAGGGAGGGCCCCAGCAGCACCCCGGCGAGCATCTCGCTCACCACGGGCGGCTGCCCGACCCGGCCGAGCAACCACGCCACCGCGCGGCACACCAGCAGGATGACGGCGACCGCGATGAAGAACCGCGGCGCGAGCTCCGGCGGCGTCACCGCGCGACCTCCGCGAAGTGGCGCGTGCACGGGCGTTCCCGCCGCGCGTCCAGCACCATCCAGGTGCCCAGCACGAGCTGCACGATGCTCCTCCCGACGTCACCCCAACGGTCCCGGCCCCGCATGGCCGCCAGCCGCAGCCGCCCCGGCGGCGTGGCCCCCGCGGGCACCAGGTAGCAGGCGCCCCGGCCCGGCAGCGACCGGGTGTGCGACACCGAGGAGGCCAGGGCGAACCCGCGCAGCACCTCCCGCAGCGCCGCGCGCATCATCACCGGGGCGACGCCGCGCGCCGGGCACGCCCGGTTGGCCGAGACGCCGAACGGCACGAAGTGCGCGTCGCGGCGCCGCAGGCCGAGCCAGCGGTCGGGGTCGTAGGCGGGGTCCGCCGCCGGCCCGGTCCGCTGGTAGGCGAGGTAGTTGAACAGCAGCACCGACCCGGTGGGCAGGGTCACCTCCGGCGTCACCTCGATCGGCGCCGTCGTGATCCGGTGCGCCACCCCGAACAGCGGGTGCACCCGCAGCGTCTCGTCGATCACCCGGTCCAGCAGCGCGTCGGCGTCCGGCCCGTGGTCGTCGACGACGGCGGCGAGCCGGGCCTGCACCTGCGGGTGCTGTGCGACGTCGAGCAGCAGGTGGGCCATGCCCTCCGACATCTGCACGACGGCCGTGTTGAAGAACGCGCCCTGCAGGTACCAGGCGCTCTCCTGGGCGGTGAACGGCTCCGGCAGGGTGACGGGCGCCGTCCCCGCCTCGATCCGGTCGACCAGGTAGCGGGTGAGGCGCTCGCGCCGCGGCAGGTGGCGCAGGCCGCAGCCCTTGAGCGCGGTGACGACGTCGTCGGCGTTCCCGACGATCAGCGCCCGCGCAGGCGCCGGGCACGGCTCGCCGAACACCAGCTCGTGGTAGACGTCCGCCCAGACGGGCATCATCAGGTCGCGCAGCCGCACCGCCGAGAGCCGGTCGCGCGGCAGGTCCGCCAGGTGGCGCCGCACGGCCGTGGTCGCCAGCTCGGCCGAGCGGGCCTGCGGGACGGCGAGCACGCTGCGGGTGACCCGCGCGACCGTCTCGTAGCGCTCGCCGGGTTCCAGGTGCTCCTGGTGCAGGTGCGCGCCCGGCGCCAGCCAGTACCAGAACAGGTCGGACAGGCCCGCGCCCCGGCTGCGCCCGCGGGCCGCGGGGTCGGCGTAGACGCGCTCGAAGTGCTCGGCGTCGACCAGCGGGCCCGGCACCGGGATGCCCTCGGTGCCGTTGACGCGCCGGAACACCCACTCCCGCAGGCGGATCACCACCGGCGGCAGCCAGCGCGGCAGGGTCCAGGCGGCGACGGCCGCGGCGGCCAGGGCCACCACCCACCACGCGCTCACCGGACCGCCCTCCCGTGACCCGGGCGCCTCGGCGCCAGGCTCGCGGCCACCACCAGGTCCGGCGTCGCCTCGGCCGGGCGGCGCAGGCCGGTGAGGGCGCACGCCGCGTCCAGCTCGTCGCGCAGCAGCTCCAGCACCGCCCGGACGCCGTCCTCCCCGCCCGTGGCCAGGCCCCACACGGCGGGGCGGCCGACCGCGACGGCGTCCGCGCCGAGCGCCAGCGCCACGAGGGCGTCCGTGCCGCGCCGCACGCCGCCGTCCACGATCACCGCGGCCCGGCCGGCGACGGCCTCGACGACGCCGGGCAGCGCGTCGAGCGTGGCCACCGCGCCGTCGAGCTGGCGGCCGCCGTGGTTGGAGACCCACACGCCGTCCGCGCCGCACTCCACGGCCAGCCGGGCGTCCTCCGGGTGCAGGACCCCCTTGAGGACCAGCGGCATCCGGGTGAGCGCGCGCAGCCTCGCGACGGTGTCCCAGTCGAGCCGGTCGTCCATCGCGATCGACCGCACCAGCCCGGTGGCCGGGTCGCGCAGGTTCTCGCACGCCAGTCCCGGCGGCAGGTCGACGAAGCCGTTGCGCACGTCCCGCTCGCGCCGCCCGACCACGGGCGAGTCCACCGTGACGACGAGTCCCCGGCACCCGGCGTCCTCGGCGCGGTGCACGAGCGACGTGGTGAACGCGGCGTCTGGCTGCGGGTAGAGCTGGAACCACAGCGCCCCGGCCGCCTGGCCCGTCGCTTGATCGGCCACCGAGGAGAACGCCGCCGCGACGTCCTCGACCGTGCGGGTCGCGGCCATGCTCACCACCATGACGGTGCCCGCCGCCGCGGCCGCCGCCGCCGTCACCGTCTCGCCCTCGGGATGGGCGAGCCGGTGGAAGGCCGTGGGCGCCAGCAGGACCGGCATCGACAGGGGAGTGCCGAGCAGGGTGGTCGCCAGGTCGCGCGGCCCGGTGCCACGCAGCACCCGGGGCAGCAGCCGTGCCTGCTCGAACGCGAGGGCGTTGGCGCGCAGGGTCCGCTCGTCGCCGGCGCCGCCGTCGACGTAGTCGCGGTGCGCGGGCTCCATCCGGGTCGACGCCGCCTCGCCCAGGTCGGCCACCCGGACGGCGGCGGTGGCGGGCGCGCTCACACCCGGCTCACGGCGAGGCACCGCGCCAGGAAGTCGACGAGCGGTGCGCGGTGGACGTCCGGGCGGTCCCACCGGTTCTCCAGGTTCTCCGCCAGGTGGTGCACGGCGACGGCCTCCCCGTTCCGGTGGTGCCGGACGACGGGGTGCAGGTAGGCGGCGTCGTGCGCCTGGCCCGGGGTGTCCTGGGCGATCCGGCTCACCGAGACGTCGAACGGGTCGAACCGGTCGTGGTCCGGCCCGTACTCCAGCGTGACGGCGAACGCGTGCTCGACCCGGTGGTCCGGCGTGTCCAGACCGACGGCCGTGAGGTACGCGACGGGCACCTCCTCGTGGTAGCGCGCCGCGTCGCCCGTCCCGGGGTCCCCGGCCACCGTGACGACGTCCGCGAGCACCCCGAACTGCTGCCACAGCGCCGACGAGCGGTTGATGCGCGCGATGACGGCGTCCGCGAGCGCCTCGGGCGCCGGGTCGAGCGGGACGGCGGGCCAGCCCCGGTCGGCGTAGCGGCGCAGCAGGATCCGGTGCAGCGCCCGGACGCCGTAGCGGAAGCCGTGGATGAAGCCGTTCGTCGAGTGCTTGAAGTCGCGCTGCTGGGTGAGCGTCCCGGCGAAGAACAGGCCGGGCACGTCGACCGACTCGAACTCCGCCGTCTGCGCGGGGAAGCGGTCCCGGATCGCCAGGGCAGGCCGCGCGCCCGGGGCGAAGAGGGACGCGTCGAACCGGAACCCTGTCGCGACGATGACCCGGTCGTACCGCAGCTCCTTGACCACCTCGTCGACCCGCTCGAACGCGAACGCCACCCGGTACCCGTCGCCGTCGCGCTCGATCCGGCGGACCGTGCCGTCGAGGAGCGCGTTGCCGGACTTCAGCTGGTAGGTGTCGAGGAAGTTGTTGTTGACCGCGCGGACGTGCCCGACGTAGTGGGTGCGCCAGGCGAGCCGCAACGAGCCGGGCCCGGCCACGTGGACGGCCGCCGTCGTCTCCATCAGGGCGTCGGCGGTCTCGAACGCCGAGTTGCCCTTGCCGAGCACCAGCACCCGCTGGTCGAGGAAGTCGTCGGGGTCGACGCTCACGCTGTCGTACCGCTCGGCGAGCTCGATCCCCGGGACGTCGGGCACGTACGGCAGCGACACCCCGGTGGCGACGACGACGACGCGCGACCGCAGCGTGCCGCCGTCCGCGGTCGTGACGTCGAAGGTGCCGTCCGGGGCACGGTCGACGGTCGTCACCCGGCAGCCGTAGCGCACCCGCACGCCGGTGGCGGCGGCGAAGTCGGCCAGGTAGCGGACCATCACGTCCGCGCTCGGGAAGTAGCGGCCCGTGTACCGGGTGAACCGCAGGTCGGGATCGTCGCTCAGCAGCGAGTTCCAGTCGAAGCGGAGGTTGAACTCGGGGTCGTCCGACCCGGTGTGCCGCTTGTTCGAGGAGATGAGGGTGCGGTGGCGCGGGAAGCGGGTGAAGAACGCGCCCGGCACGTCCCCGGCCTCCAGCACCAGGTAGTCGTGGCCGCCGTCCGCCTCGAGGAGGGCGGCCAGCTGCAGGCCGGCGGGACCGGCCCCGATGATCAGGTAGTCCAGCATCTCGTCCGTCACCCGGGCGACGCTACGGACGCCACCTCAGAGAAAAATCAGGGTCTGAGAAGTCTCTGAGCCGGCGCGGGTTGACTGGACGCATGGAACGCGCGACCGGTTACCCCCAGCGGCTCCTGGCGCTCCTGGACGGCTCGGCCGGGCCTGCCGCCGACCGGCCCGTCTTCGAGCGGGGCCCCCGGGTGGTCACCGCCGACGAGCTCCTCGACCTCGTGGCGCGCCTCGCGGCCGGGTTGCGGCAGGCCGGGATCGGGCCGGGGGACGGCGTCGCGGTGGCCCTGGGCGTCACGCCCGAGGCGTTCGCCGCGACGATCGCCGTCCCCGTGGTCGGCGCGCGCCTGTCCGGCGTCCGGCCGGGCCTGCCGCCCGCCCAGCTGGCCGCGTTGCTGGCCGCCGACGTGACCGCCGTCCTGGTGGACGCCGCCGGCGCCACGCAGGCCCTGCGCGCGGCGGCGGCCGGCCTGCCGCTGCTGGGCGTCGGGCCGGTGCCCGGTCTGGCCGACCTGACGATGACGCCGCCCGACGGCGGACCCCTGGAGTGCACGGCCCGCCCGGACGACGTCGCCCGGATCGTGTGGACCAGCGGGAGCACCGGCCTGCCCAAGGGGTGCGCCCAGACCTACCGGGCGATGGCCGCGAGCTGGACGATCGACCCGGCGGCCTGGTCGCCCGGCGTGCAGGAGCTGGCCGCGGGCCTCGGGCGCTACCTCGTGTTCGGCTCGCTGGCCAGCTACGTCATGGCCGAGTACGGCGCGCTGACCCTGGCGGCGGGCGGGGTGCTGGTCGCCGCGGACCCGCCCGCCTTCCCGGGGATGATCCCGGCGCTGCGGGCCACCGCCAGCGTCATGACCGTGCCCCGGCTGCACCAGCTCGTCGCGACCCAGCGCACCGCGCCGGTGGACCTCTCGTCGTTGCGGGCGCTGGTGGTCTCCGGTTCGCGGCTGGACCCCGGCCGGCTCGCGGAGGCCCTCGACGTCCTCGGGCCGGTCGTGCACCACGGGTACGGGCAGACCGAGGCGGGCCTCATCAGCCTGGCCGGGCCCGCGGAGATGATGGCCTGTTCCGCGGTCCTGGACTCGGTCGGCCGCCCGGTGCCCGGGGCGGAGGTGGAGGTGGCGGCGGACGGCGAGCTCGTGGTGCGCACGCCGTGGCAGGCCGCCGGGTACTGGGGCGACCCCGCGGGGACCGCCGAGGTGTTCGTCGACGGCCGGGTGCGCACCCGCGACCTCGGCCACCTGGACGCCGACGGCCTGCTGCACCTCACCGGCCGGGCCCGCGACGTCGTCATCGTGGGGGCCGAGCTGGTGCACCCCGGCCCGATCGAGCGCGTGCTCGGCACCCACCCGGACGTCGTCGAGGCGTACGTGGTGGGCGCGCCGAGCGAGGAGACCGGCGAGGCCGTGCACGCCTTCGTCGTCCTGCGGGACGGCGCGGCGCCGGACGGCGTGACCCGGGACGGCGCGGCGCCGGATCTCGCGGTGCTGCGGACGCTGGTGGCGGGCGAGCTGGGTGCGGCGGCGGCCCCGGCGACCGTGACCGCGATCGGCGAGGTGCCGGTCGCGCCGAGCGGCAAGCCGGACCGCGGCGCCCTGGCCGCGCTCCTCGGGGCCGGGCTGCCCACCGCGTAGCGCCCGGCCCCGAGGACCATCGGGTCAGGCGAACCCGTTCACCTTGCCCCCGGTGGCCACGGCCGGCCTCGCGGCGACGGCGGCCGTCGCCCGCGTGGTGCCGTCGTGGTCGCCGTCCGCGTCCTTGGGGACGGCGGCGGACGCGGCGGCGGGCGGGGCCGCGGGGGGAGCTGCGGCCGGTCGGGCTCCGGAGACCATCATGGGTGTCGCCTCTCCTGCGGCCGCGCAGCTGCTGAGGCAGCGGGAGGGGCGGGCCGACGTCCGTCCTGTCGGCAGGCGGGCCCGATCCGCCCCCCGGCGTCCGGGTGAACCGCGCCCCGATCGACGACGTCGCCGCGACGAGTGTTCGGTGTGAGGTAAATCACAGTGCCGACCCGAGCTTGGGTGATCGCTGTCCATCGCCGCGGTCGCGATGGGCGGGCATCGTCCGGCCGTTGACGCGAGGCGGTAGGGATCCGAGGGACGTACGTCCTCTGGTGCCGTTCGGTCTGCGTGCGTTGCCGCGGGCCGCGGCGTGCTCCGGGCGGAGTGAGGACGTGATCGCTGGTCAACTCTGCGATCACTGCGCCGATACCTGCCAGTGATCCGTCTGGCATCGGGCCGGTGTGGCCGGGCCGGTTGGTCGTCGCTTATGTCCGGAGTGGGAGTGGCTGCGTGCTGCGGCTATCGGGGTGGCAGCCCGTGAGGAATGGTCGTGGATCTGATGCGTTGGACGATCGGGCGGAAGTTGGCTGCGCTGTCGGCGACCGGGGTGGTGGTCGCTGGGGCGGTCGGGGCGCTGTCGTACGTCGATGTGGGGTCGATCCAGGACATGACCCGGACGAGCAACCAGCTGACCGCGGTTGACCAGGCGTTGCGGCTGTTGGACATGAAGGAGAGCGACCTGCAGATCGCCGAGCGGGACGACCTGCTCGCGGTGAACGATGCCGACGGCACCAAGGCCGACGCCGACTTGGCCGCCTCGGTGCAGGTGATTGCCGAGACCTGGGCGTCGACCCAAGGGCTGACCCTGCCGGTGGAGGTCTCCGGGCCGCTGACCCAGCTGAAGACGGCGTATTCGGCGTACGTGGACCAGGTGAAGGCCGAGATGCCGATCCTGAGGAACATCACCCCGGGGACGCCGAAGGCGATCACTGCGCTGAACGGCGAACGAGCACGCGCGGACACGATGCAAGCGCAGATCACCCAGTTGCGCCAGACGGTCGCCTCCCAGGTGGACGCCCAGCAGAAGAACCTGTCCTCGACCGCGACCAGCGTGCGCACGACGGTGCTCCTGGTGCTCGTCGTCGGGCTGCTGGCGCTGATCGCGATCGCTTGGTGGATCACCCGGCTGATCACCGGCCCGATGCGCCGGATGACCGAGTCGGCGGACAAGCTGGCCCGGGGTGACTGCGACTTCACCGTGGAGGTCACCGGCGATGACGAGGCCGCTCGCGCGTTGCGGGCGTTGGACGGGATGAAGACCAACCTGCAGGCGGTGATCACCGACACGAAGGGCCTGGTCGCCGCGGCGGCCGAAGGGCAGCTCGGCACCCGGGTCGAGGGTGGGCGGCACCAGGGCGATTTCCGGGCGATCGTTGACGGCGTCAACGCCACCTTGGACGCGGTCACCAGCCCGCTCCGCGAGGTCTCCCGGGTGTTGGCCGCGATGGAGGCCGGGGACCTGACCGCCACCATCGACACCCCGTTCCGGGGCGAGTTCGAGGATCTGCGCCGGGCCGCGAACAACACGGCCGCCAAGCTGGCCGAGACGGTCGGGGAGGTCGTCTCGGCCACCGACCAGATCACCACCGCCGCCACCCAGATCAGCGCCACCGCGCAGTCGCTGTCCCAGGCCTCCAGCGAGCAGGCCGCCGGGGTGGAGGAGACCACCGCCAGCGTCGAGCAGATGGCCGCGAGCATCACCCAGAACGGCGACAACGCGAAGGTCACCGACGAGATCGCGTCCAGGGCCGCAGACCAGGCGCGCGAGGGCGGGGCCGCGGTGCAGCAGACCGTCGAGGCGATGAAGGAGATCGCCGCAAAGATCTCGATCATTGATGACATCGCATTCCAGACCAACATGCTCGCCCTCAACGCCACCATCGAGGCCGCCCGCGCGGGTGAGCACGGCAAGGGTTTCGCCGTGGTCGCGACCGAGGTCGGCAAGCTCGCCGAACGCTCGCAGGTGGCCGCACAGGCGATCGGGCAGCTCGCAACGGACAGCGTCGCCACCGCCGAACGGGCGGGGGCGCTGCTGAGCGACATCGTGCCCAGCATCGGTAAGACCTCCAGCCTGGTGCAGGAGATCGCCGCCGCCTCCGCCGAGCAGGCCGCCGGCGTCGGTCAGGTCAATACGGCGATGGGTCAGATGAGCAAGGTGACCCAGCAGAACGCCTCCGCCAGCGAGCAGCTCGCTGCCACGTCCGAGGAGATGACCGGCCAGTCCGCCAACCTGGTCGATCTGATGCGGTTCTTCACCACCGGCCAGACCGATCGTGCCCGCACCCGCCGCAACCCGACCCCGTCGCCGACCGTCCGCCGCTCGGCGGCCCTGCCGACACCTCGTCCGGACAGCGATCAGTACAGCGAGCCGGCCCTCGCCCAGTTCGAGCGGTTCTGAGGTACACGGCACGAGCCAGACGCCAGGGCGGGAGGGCCCACGACCCCTCCGGGGCCGAGAGCGGCAGGTTCACCCGGTTCTGAGATCCCGGGTCCTCGCGCGGCAGGGGCCGGCCGGCGTCACCGGCCGGCCCCTGCCGGTGGCCCGTCCGCAGGCTGCGGCAGGGAGCGCGGCAGCCCGAAGGAGGCGAGGACGCCGTGCTCGAAGCGGGTCAGGGCGGCGATCCGGTCACCGCTGAGGGTGAGGACGTAGAGGCCGACGCCGTGGCACACGCCGTCGGGGGCGCGCAGGTAGGCACCGAGCGCCGGCTGCCCGTTCGCCCGGGTCGGGACCAGCCGGAATCGGCGCCCGGCGTCGAAGAGGCCCGCGCAGAAGCGCACCACGACGTCCAGCCCCGCGTACTCGAAGGGCATCGGCGGCATCGAGATGAGGATGTCGTCGGTCAGCAGGCCCACCAGCGCCTCGACGTCGGCGGACTCCCAGGCCCGCACGAACCGCGCCACGATCGCGTCCTCGGCGGGGGAGCCGGGGGCGGGCGGGGGCCCTCCCTCGCCCTCGCTCCGGGGCCGCCGGTCCTGCAGACCCGCACGGGCCCGTTTCAGGGCGCTCTTGACCGATTCGACGCTGGTGTCCAGCATGCCGGCCACCTCGCCCGTCCGGAAGCCGAGGACGTCGCGCAGCAGCAGCACCGCGACCTGGCGCGGCGGCAGCAGCTGCAGGGCGGTGACGAACGCCAGCGAGATCGACTCGGTCCGCTCGTATCGCGCCTCGGGTCCGAGCGGGAGGGCGGCCGTGCCGACCAGGCTGTCGGGAAAGGGTTCCAGCCAGAAGACCTCGCCGAGGCGGTCGGTCCCGGGCGGTGCGACGTCGGGCACGGTCCACGCCTCGACCGGACGCCGGGAGGCCGTCCGGCGCGCGTTGAGGCACCGGTTCGTGGCGATCCGGTAGAGCCACGTGCGCAGGGAGGCCCGCTCCTCGAAGCCTCCGAAGCCGCGCCAGGCGGCCAGCAGCGTGTCCTGCACGGCGTCCTCGGCGTCCTGGAACGAGCCGAGCATCCGGTAGCAGTGGGCCTGCAACGCCCTGCGGTACGGCTCGGTCAGCTCCCGGAACGCCTCGCCGTCCCCGGCCCGCGCCCGGGAGATCGCGTCGTCCGTCACCGCTGCCACCTCGGTCATCCTGTCGGCTCCCCTCGATCCACGGTACGGATCCGCCGCCACGGGCGGACCTGCCGCAGGGAGGGACACCGGCCGGGGGCGGAAGGGGGCGGTCCGCGGGCGCCCCCTTGGCGACGTCGTGGTGTCTGCACCGTCGCAGGCACCACACCACGACGCAGGGAGACCGCACCCCCATGGGACGCATCGTCATCAGCACCAACGCCTCGCTCGACGGGGTGGTCGAGGACCCCACCGGCGAGGAGGGATTCGAGCGGGGCGGCTGGTTCACCCGGTCCGCGCCCGCGGACCTCGCCGCCTGGGCCGACGTCGAGCGCGAGGAGGCGTTCACCGTCGACGCGCTGCTGCTGGGCCGGCGCACCGACGCCTGGTTCGCGCCGCGGTGGACGCCGCGGCGTGACCCGTGGGCGGACCGGTTGAACGCCCTGCCCAAGTACGTCGTCTCCACGAGCCCCGAACCCGCCCGCTGGACCAACACGACGGTCCTCGGCGGCGACGCCGTCACCGAGGCCGCACGGCTCAAGGAACGACTGGACGGCGACATCGTGGTCTACGCCAGCTACCGGCTCGGGCACGTCCTGCTCGAGCATGACCTGGTCGACGAGGTGCGGTTGTTCGTCTTCCCGGTGGTCGTCGGAGGCGGGCGGCGGCTGTTCGGCGAGCCCGCGGCCGCCAAGCCGATGCACCTGGTCGAGAGCCGCAGCCTCGGTGCCGGCCTCGTCCACGTGACCTACCGCCCCGTCGGGGTGTCCCGGTGAGCCGGCCGGGCGGCAGGGCGGGAGCGGTCCTGCTGGTGGCGTGCGCCGCGCAGTTCATGGTCGTGCTCGACGTCGCCATCGTGAACGTCGCGCTGCCCTCGATCCAGCGGGGCCTCGACGTCCCGCAGGGCACCCTGCAGTGGGTCGTGGTCGCCTACGGCCTCGTGCTCGGCGGGTTCCTCCTGCTGGGCGGGCGGCTGGCCGACCTGCTGGGACGGCGCCGGGTGCTGCTGGCGGGGCTCGTGCTGTTCACGGCGGCCTCCCTGCTCGCCGGCCTGGCCGGTTCGGTGGACCTCCTGATCGGCGCGCGGGTCCTGCAGGGGATGGGTGCGGCACTCATCCCGCCCGCCGCCCTCTCGACCCTCGCCGTCACCTTCGCCGACGGCGCCGAGCGGCACCGCGCGCTCGGGATCTACGGGGCCGTGACCGGGGTGTCGGCGTCGGTCGGGGTGATCGCCGGGGGACTCCTCACCGACGCCGCGGGCTGGCAGTCGATCTTCCTCGTGAACGTGCCGGTCGGCGCCGTCCTCGTCGTGACAGCGGCGGCCGTCCTGCCCGCCGACACCGGGCACCGCCGTCCGGGCGAGCGGTTCGACGTCGCGGGGGCCGTCACCGTGACCGGGGGCCTGCTCCTGCTGGTGCACGCGCTGGGGCGCGGCGTCGACGCGGGTTGGACGGCGCCGTCGGTCCTGGGGGAGCTGGCCGCCTGCGTGCTGGCGCTCGCGGTGTTCGTGGCGGTGGAAGCCCGGTCCGCGTCGCCGCTGGTGCCCGGCGTCGCGGTGCGCCACCGCACGCTCGTGGCGGCGGACCTGTCCGCGTTCTTCACGTTCGGGGCGTTCTTCGGCTTCATCTTCCTGGGCTCGCTCCTGATGCAGCAGGTCTTCGGGTACTCGCCGACGCGCACGGGCGTCGCCTGGCTGACCACCACGGCGACCTCGTTCGTGGCGGCCGCCGTCACCGGGTCGAAGCTGGTCGCGGTCGTGGGCGTGCGGCGCCTGCTCGTCGCGGGGCAGTCGCTGCTGGCCGTCGCCCTGCTCCTGCTGGTGCGGGTCCCGGCCGGGGGCGGCTACCTGACCGACCTGATGCCGGCGCTGCTCCTGGCGGGGATCGCGGGAGGGATCGCCGCCCCCGCCGCCCAGATCGGCGCCCTGTCCGGCGTGGCGCCCTCGCTGGCGGGGCTGGCGTCCGGCCTGGTCGAGACGATGCGCGAGCTGGGGGGCGCCGTCGCGGTGGCCGCCGTCGCGACCGTGCTGGCGACCCGGACCGGTCTCGCCGCCTTCCACGCCGCCTTCCTGGGTGCGGCCGCCGTCGCGGCGGCGGGCGCGCTGACGGCGGCGGTCACCTTCCCCCGGCACCCGGCCCTCGAACCCGGCGCGGAGCCCGAACCCGTCGCCGTCGACGGGTGACGGTCCCGCGGCGGCCCGTGCGGTGCGCGGGGTCTACGCCGGGCGCGTGAGCGGGGCCGGGTACCCGGGGTAGGGCGGGATCTCCGGTGCGGGGGCCGCAGGCTGCGCCGCCAGGGTGGCGGCGTACGCCGCGGCGACGGGGTAGCCCGGCGGCGTCGAGTAGGGGGAGGGTGCCTGCACCGGCACTCCCGCCGGGAGCCCGGCGGCGGGCCGCCCGCGGGCGGGATACCCGGGCTGGGCCGCGTACGTGGGCTGGGCCGCGTACGTGGGCTGCGACGCGTACGTGGGCTGGGCCGCGTACGCCGGGACGGCGGCGGGCACCTGCCGGGCCGGGAACCGGGGAACGGCGGGCGGGAAGGGACCCGGAGCCGCGGGATATCCGGCGGCGGGGTACCCGAGCGCGGGAGGCGCGGCGGCAGGGGGCGCGGCGGGGGCGCGCTCGGCGCGGGACGGCGTGCCGCGCGGCCAGCGCCGGGCCACCCACCGCTGGGCCGGTCGCTCGATGGTGAACCAGGAGAACACCGTGACGACCACCGTCGCCCCGACCTCCGCGACCAGCGTCTGCGCCATCCCCCGGTGGAGCCGCTGCATCCACAGGAAGAACGGCATGTGGTACAGGTACAGCCCGTACGAGACGCGCCCGACCGCCACCAGCGGCCCGAGCGAGAGCACCCGCGACATCACGCCGTCCGGGCTCAGCACCAGGTGCCGCACCATCAGGGCGGACGCCACGGCCGACAGCGTCAGCCCGGCGTACATGGTGCCCGGATCCGGGATGTTGAGCGCGAGCATGGCGAGCGCGATGAGTGCCCCACCGCCCCAGGCCAGGAACGCGGCGGGCCGCTCGCCGCCCAGCCGGCCGGACAGGGTGGGGGCGACGTCGGCCCGGCGCGACGCCCGGCGGCCGGCCGAGCGGTTCGTCCGCCAGGCCAGGAGCACCGCCAGCAGGGCCCCGACCAGGAGGCCGTCGCTGTGGGTGATCGTGGCGAAGTAGGGCCAGATGCCCGGGTGGACGGCGAAGCCGACCATCCGCGCCACCACGACCGCCACCACCGCCACGCCGAGCCTGCGGACCATCCTGTGGGCCCGGCGGCTGAGCACCACGAAGGCGATCGGCCACAGCAGGTAGAACTGTTCCTCCACCGAGAGCGACCAGGTGTGCAGGAACGGCCCGAGGTTGTCGACGTCGGCGGCCTGCGCCCAGTTCGCCGCGTAGAGGGCGGTGCTCGCGACCGCCACGGGCCAGGGCAGCCTGCCGACCAGGTGCGCCGGCCCGACGATGAACGGGATCGTGATCACCAGCATGAACAGGTACGCCGGGATCAGCCGGGCGGCCCGGCGCCGGTAGAACCCGGCGAAGTCGATGCGGCCCGTGGTCTCGTGCTCGCGGATCATCAGCGAGGTGATCAGGTAGCCGGAGAGCACGAAGAAGACGTCGACGCCGAGGAACCCGCCGTGCGCGATGTTCAGGGTGTGCGACGCGAGCACGGCGACGACGGCGAGCGCGCGCAGGCCGTCGAGGGCCTTGAGTCGCGGCACGCAGCCTTCCCGTCTGTCACGTCCGCCCCCGGTCCTGCGGGCGGAACCCGGAGATCAGCCTGCCCTGGACCGGCCCCCCGGCGGAATGGCCCCTGTGTCCGCTGCGGGTCTCTTGACGCTGCCTTGACCTTCCCCTAGCGGTCGTGCGGCCGGACGGGTGACGCTGTCCTGAGGGGGAGGCGGGACGCCCGCCCGCGTCGCACCACCGGCGCGGGGCGCGTTTCTGCCAGGCTGGCGCGGGCGCACCCTCGTGGCCGGCGTCTGTAACGCTGGGCGGGCCGGCCGGGACGTCACGGGCGGGTGGGGTCCTTCGAGCCAAGGGAGCGGCGGTGCGCGAGTACGACCTGGTGGTCATCGGTGCGGGCAGCGGCAACATGCTGTTCGACGAGGAGATCTCGCGGTGGCGCACCGCGATCGTGGAGCCCGGCCCCTTCGGCGGGACCTGCCTGAACCGCGGGTGCATCCCGACGAAGATGTTCGTCGTCGCGGCCGACGCGGCGCTCTCCGCCCGGACGGCGCACCGCCTCGGCGTCCATGCCCGCGTCGACCGGGTCGACTGGACGGCGATCCGGGACCGGATCTTCGGCCGGATCGACCCGCTGCCGCCGGGCGCGCTGCACTACCGGCGCTCGCACGGCGTCGACGTCCTCACCGAGCCCGGCCGGTTCGTCGCGCCGAAGGTGCTGCAGGTGGGCGACGAGCAGCTCACCGCGCCGGCGTTCGTCGTGGCGGCGGGGTCGCGTCCCGCCGTCCCGGACATCCCCGGGCTGACG
>Ga0302322_100001040_pt1 | contig 22347 bp, 19 predicted proteins | sample Fen_T0_2_FD_203757 | JGI IMG/M metagenome (GOLD analysis project Ga0302322, IMG submission 203757) | Peat permafrost microbial communities from Stordalen Mire near Abisko, Sweden - Fen_T0_2 | ecosystem: Environmental > Terrestrial > Soil > Wetlands > Permafrost | place: Sweden: Abisko...
GAGGTCGAACGACGGCAGGCGATGGTTCGGGATCGGGTAGTAGACGCCCGTCCCCACCTGGTGCTCGTCGGCGAGGGCCCGGGCGAACCCGTCCCGGTCCTGCGGCACGCGGATCGTGTACTGGTGGTAGACGTGCACGGCGCCCGGCGCCACCGGCGGGACGACGACGCCGCTCAGGTGGCTGTCGAGGAACGCCGCGTTCTCCTGGCGCTGCTTGGTCCAGCCGGCCAGCTTCGCCAGCTGCACCCGGCCGATCGCCGCGTGGATGTCGGTCATCCGGGCGTTGAAGCCGACGAGCTCGTTCTCGTAGCGGCGCTCCATGCCCTGGTTGCGCAGCAGCCGGACGCGGCGGGCGATCTCGTCGTCCGCGGTGCTCACCAGGCCGCCCTCGCCGGCGGTCATGTTCTTGGTGGGGTAGAGGCTGAACATCGCGAACGCGCCGAACGTGCCCACCGGCCGGCCCTGCCACGCGGCGGCGTGCGCCTGCGCGGCGTCCTCGTAGACGGCGAGGCCGTGCCGGTCGGCGACGGCCTGCAGCGCGGTCATGTCGGCCGGGTGCCCGTAGAGATGCACGGGCATGATGCCGATCGTGCGCTCGGTGACGGCTGCCTCGACGGCGGCCGGGTCGAGGCAGAAGGAGTCGGGGTCGATGTCGGCGAAGACCGGCGTCGCCCCGGTGAGGGCCACGGAGTTGGCGGTCGCGGCGAACGTGAAGGAGGGGACGATCACCTCCCGGCCCGGGCCGACCCCGGCGGCGAGCAGGCCCAGGTGCGAGCCCGCGGTGCCGGAGTTGACGGCGACGACGTGCCGCCCGTCGAGCACCTGGTCGGCGAACTCGCGCTCCAGCGCGGCGACCTCGGGCCCCTGGGCGATCATGCCGCTGCGCAGCACGCGGTCGACCGCCTCGCGCTCGTCGTCGCCGATCAGCGGTCTGGCAGCGGGGATCATGCCGCTCATGCCTGCGGTACCTCCGTGGGAGATGAATCGCTGAGGATCTCGCTCAGGGTGGCGGGGCCGCCGGCCGGGTCCGGGGCCTCGACGTAACGCTGCCCGGACCGGGGACACACCCACGCGCCGGGCCCGTCGGGCTCCAGCGGCACGCCGAGGCGGCCCACCCACTTTATCCGCCGGGCCGGGACCCCGGCGACGAGCGCGAAGTCGGGGACGTCCTTCACGACGACGGAACCGGCGGCCACCATGGCCCATCGTCCGATCGTCACGGGCGCCACGCACACCGAGCGGGCACCGATCGACGCCCCCTGACGCACGGTGACACCGACGGCCTCCCAGTCGTCGCCGCGCTTGAGGCGACCGTCCGGGGTGATCGAGCGCGGGTAGTGGTCGTTGGTGAACACGACGGCCGGGCCGACGAACACCCCGTCCTCCAGGACGGCGGGCTCGTACACCAGCGCGTAGTTCTGCAGCTTGCAGTGGTCGCCCATGACCACGCCCTCGCCGACGTACGCCCCACGGCCGACGATGCAGCCGCGGCCGAGGACCGCGTGCTCGCGCACCTGCGCCAGGTGCCAGACCGCGCTGCCCTCCCCGATGGTCGCCTCGTCCGACACGTCGGCACTGGGATGGATCCGCACCATCGGCTCTCGCTCGCCGCCTCTCAGAACGCGCGCCGTCCGCGGGAGAGGGTTCGTTCCACTGCGGACGGTGACTGGGCACGGCCAACCTACCGCACCCCCCTGGGAGGCTCGCCCGGCTCGGCGAGGCCGCCGGGTGCGCCGTCCGTCGCTTTCCGGGAGCCGCCGGGCGAGGCGTGACGTCGGTCCCGGTGCGGGGTCAGCCGTCCGCGGGAGCGGGCTCCCCACCGTCCGCGGGAGCGGGCTCCCCACCGTCCGTGGGGTGCGGCCCGCGCCGGGCGTCGTGCGCGGCGGCCAGGCCCGCGGCCATCCCGGCGGGCCCGAGCAGGAACCAGGAGTGCAGCCACACCCAGACCGTCCCGATGACGAGGGTCCAGACGACGTCCAGGACGCCGCCCGAGACCGCCGCGGGTCCCCCGGTGGCCCGGTGCCAGAGCCAGACGCCCGCCGCGAGGAGCTGGGACGCGACGATGAGCCCCGGGACGCACCAGAACGCCGCGGCGGCCCCGCGCAGCGACGCGGGGAGCGGGTGGTGCGGCGACGGGCGGCGCGCGTCGTACCCGCGGCCGGTCGCGGCGGCCACGACGACGACGAGCAGCAGCCAGCGGGCGTCCGGGACCAGGCTCACCGACGTCAGGCGCCCCATCGCGAGCAGGGCCAGGGCGACCGGCACGGGCAGCCACAGCCACAGCCGTCCCCGGCGCACGGCGTCCCGCGCGGTCGTCGTCGCGCCGTCCGTGCCCGCCTCCATCGCCGCCTCCTCACGCGTCCCGGTCCTAGGCTGGGGGCGCACCGCCCGCCAGATCATCGCACCCCGGAGCTGCCGTGACGTCGCCGACCAGGCCGCACCTGCTGTACGTGGCGTGGGGCTTCCCGCCGTCCCGGACCGGGGGCGTGCACCGCGCGCTGGCGACCGTGAACGCGTTCGCGGCGGACGGGTGGGACGTGACGGTCCTCACCGCGCCGCGGGAGGTGTTCCGCGACGTCACGGGCGCCGATCCCCGGTTGGAGGCGCTCGTCGACCCGAGCGTGCAGGTGCTCCGCATCCCCTTCTCCTGGCCCGCGCAGCAGACGGACCTGCGGGACTGGCCGCTGTGGCGGGTGCTGCTGCCCCGGCTGTGGGCGACGGCCCGCCGCCGGGCCGACCTGCGGGTCTTTCCCGAGGTCGGCTACGGGCCGTGGCGGCGGGAGCTGGAGCGCGCCGCGGACGCCGTGCACGCGCGGACGCCCGTCGACCTCGTCGTCGCGACCACCAACCCGGAGGTCGCCGTCACCGCGGGCGTCCACCTGCACGCGACGCACGGCGTCCCGTACGTCGTCGACTACCGGGACGCGTGGTCGCTGCACACCTACTCGGGGCGCCGCCGGCACGCGCCCGACTCGGCGGTGGGGCGCTGGGAGGCGCGCAGCCTCGGCGGCGCGAGCGAGGTGTGGCTGGTGAACGAGCCGCTGCGCCGCTGGCACGCGCAGGCGTACCCGCAGCTCGCGGACCGGATGCACGTCGTCATGAACGGCTACGACCGCGACCTGCCCGCCGACCTGTTCCACGCACCCGACCCCACCGCCCCCCTGCGGTACGGGTACCTCGGGACCATGACGCGCGTCGTGCCGCTCGCGGAGTTCGTGGCCGGGTGGCGCCGGGCCCGCGAGCTGTCGCCGGAGGTGGCCGCGGCGGGCGCGCGGCTGCACGGCTACCTCGGGTACTACGCCACCCCGGACCCCGACCTCGCCGCGATCGTGGACGGCGCCGCCGACGCCGGGGTGACCTACCACGGCCCGGTCTCCAAGACCGACGTGACCGCCACCTACGCGGGCTGCGACGTGCTCCTGTTCCTGCTGGGCGGCGGCGAGTACGTCACCTCCGGAAAGGTCTTCGAGTACATGTCGACCGGTCTCCCCGTCGTGTCCGTCGTGACGCCGGGCTGCGCCGCCGAGGAGGTGCTGTCCGGGTACCCCCGGTGGCATCGGGCGGCCGACCTCTCCCCCGCGTCCGTGGCGTCGGCGCGGGCCGCGGCCGCGGTCGACGCCCGCTCCCCCGACGCGCCGGCCCGCGCCGCCGCGGCGCGCGAGCACGCCTCCCGGTTCCGCCGGGACCGGCAGCTCGCCCCGCGCCTCACCGCCCTGCGCGACTTGGTCGGCACGACCCGGGAGGCCGCCCGATGACGGCACCGGAACCGGCCGGAGTACGACCCCGCCGGGTCGTCCTCGTGAGCCTCGGCGCCGCGGCGCCGGGTGAGGCCCTCCTCGACGGCGTCCGGCGCCTGCGCGCGGACGGCGCCCGCATCCACCTGGTGAGCCGGGTCCCACCGGCCGCAGCGCTGGCCACCGCGGTGGACGACGTCGTCGCCGTCGGGCGACCCGGCGGAGAGCCGCTCGCCGCGGGCCGGCTCACGATCGACCCGCACCGGCTGCCCGGCGCCCTGGCCCTGGTCGGCGGCCGGCGCACCCGCAGGCTGGTCCGGGAGGCGGACGTGCTCGTCGCCGTCGATGCGGCGGCGCTGCCCGCCGTCTGGTGGGCGGCCCGCGTCAACCACGGCGCGCTCGCCGTGAACGGCCTCCCCGCCGCCCTGGCCCGCCTCGGCTGATCACGCCCCTCCGGCAGCCGCGTGCCCCGGGGACCGGTGGACCCGTCACGCATCGGGGTGCGGGACGGGCACCACCTCCAGCCCCTCGATCCCGGCGAAGTCGCCGGGGTTGCAGGTGTGCACCGGCAGGCCGCGGGAGAGGGCCGACGCGGCGATGAGCGCGTCGTAGGCCCGAGCCGCCGGCTTGCGGCCCTGCCGCCGCAACTGCGCCGCCACCTGGCCGAACGCCCGGGCGGCGGCGTCGTCGAAGGGCAGCGGGACGAAGTCGGCCTCGGCCTGCTGCAGCACCGCCTGACGCCGGGCCCGCTCGGTGTCGTCGTCGGTCACCAGCGGGCCGACGGACAGCTCGGCCAGGGTGACGGTCGTGATGCACGGCCACCGCGGCAATGCGTCGGTGTCGGCGATGCGGGGCAGCAGGATCACGGTGCTGGTGTCGAGCACGCCCGCCCCCTCGAAGGCCGGGACGCGGCCCGGCGCGGACCCGATCACAGCCCAGGATCGAGCAGACCGTCGACGTCTGCGCGCCAGCGCTCCGGGTCGACGGCGGGCACGTGCCGCCAGCGGGCCAGGAGCGCCGACGCGGCCAGCGCCGGTTGCCTCACAGGATGCAGTTCTGCCACGGCACGTCCTCCTCGCGTGATGGTGATGCTCTCCCCTGCGGCCACCCGGTCGACGATCTCCCCGCCGTGGTGCCGCAGATCCCTGATCGTCACTTCCGCCACCTCTCGAGTGTCACCCGTGACACACCAGATGTCCACTCCCTCTGGCGTGGCCTGCCCCCTGAGTCTCGGTGCTCCAGGACCCGCCCCGGCGCGACCGGCTGACCGCCTGTGGACGACCGGCTGAATCCGCTCCCTGTGGATGAATGCAGCCGACGGTCCACGACGCCTCGACGTCGGGCACGCCTCGGCCGCCCGGCCCGGGCGGCGCCAGCCGGGGGCGGCACACACCCGGACGGCGCAGACGCCGGCGGCGTCCGCCCGTCAGCGGCCCGCGAGCCGGGCGACGGCGCCCGCCAGCTCGTCGTAGGGGGACGGCCCGCGCAGCTCGCGCGCGGCCCACTCCGCCGCGGCCGACCGGGCGGCGTGCAGCGCGCGGGGATCGTCCGACCAGCCGCGCAGCACGGCCGCCGCCGCCTGCGCGTCCGGTACGACGGCCGCGGCGTCGCTGCCCTCCAGCAGGGCCTGCACGCGCGGCAGCGGCGTCGAGAGGACCGCGAGCCCGCAGGCCAGGTACTCGTAGAGCTTGGTGGGGACGGCGTCGCGGAACGCCGGCGTCAGCTCCATGAGGAGCATCCCCACGCTCGCGTTGCCGCCGATCTCCCAGGCGGCCCGCGGCGGCATCCGGCCGTGCAGGTGGACCCGGCCGGTGACGTCCGCGCGGGCGAGCCGCTCGGCGAGCCAGGGCTCGTCGGCCGCCGCGACCGGCCCGACGACATCAAGATGCCAGGCACGCGCCGCCGCGACCGCCTCGACCATCGTCCGCAGGCCCCGCGAGGTACGCACGTCACCGATGTAGACCGCCCGCGGCATCGGGGCGTAGGCGACCCGGCGCGACGTCGGGAGCATCGAGGCGTCGGGCAGGTTCCGCACGACGAGGCGGCGCCGGGTCGCCGTCGCACCCGGCGGCACGTGGTCGTCGGCGACGACGGTCAGCGCGGCCCGGCCGGCGAGCCCCACGCACCGGTCGGCCAGCGCACGCAGGGCCCGCAGCAGCGGTCGCGGCACCCAGGCCCGGTCGGCCAGCAGCGCCACGTAGTCCTCGTGGACGTCGGCGACCAGGCGTCGACGGCGCAGCACCGCGGCCACCAGGGCGGCCGGGACGACGTCGGGGTCCAGGGTCAGCAGCACCCGCCCGCGGGCGAGGAACGGCAGGCGCACCGCCCGCAACGCCCGCGCCGCCATCGACCCGCGCTCCCACGTGCGCACACGCGCACCCTCCGGACCGGCGGCGGCGGCGCCCAGCCCGAGCACCTCGACCGTCAGCCCGGCCCGGCGCAGCGCCGCCACCTCGCGGTGGAGGCGGGCGTCGGCGACGTCGTGGCCGCTGCTGACCACGCTGACGTCGACGCCGGAGGGCCGCCCGGCCGTCCTTCGCAAGGGCAGTGCAGGCACCGGGTCAGAAGTCCTCGAGCGTGAGGGCGTCCTCGCCGACCTGCAGGAAGCGGGTGTAGGCGGAGATCATGTCGTCGGGCCGGCCGCGGCCGATGAGCTGGCCCTTGTGCAGCCAGATCGCCTCGTCGCACAGTTCCTTGATCGTGCCGAGGGCGTGGCTGACCACGAGCATGGTGCGCGCCTTGCTCACCAGCTCGGCCATCTTGTCGCTGGCCTTCTTCTTGAAGTGCGCGTCACCGGCCGACAGCGCCTCGTCGATGATGAGGATGTCCGGGTCCATGTGGACGGCCACCGCGAACGCCAGCCGGCTGTACATGCCCGAGGAGTAGGTCCGCATGGGCATGTCCATGAAGTCCTCGAGCTCGGCGAAGGCCGTGATCTCCTCGTACTTCTCCCGGATCTCCGCGCGGGTGAGCCCGGCGGCGAGGCCGCCGAGGGTGACGTTCTCCTTGCCCGACAGCGCCGAGTTGAAGCCGACGCCGAGCGCCAGCAGCGTGCTGACGCGCCCGTTCACCTCGATCCGCCCGCTGGTCGGGGGCAGGATCCCGGCGACCGTGCGCATGAGCGTCGACTTGCCCGCGCCGTTGGAGCCGATGACGCCCATGACCTTGCCGTGCGGCACGTCGAAGCTGACGCCCTGCAGCGCTCTGACCTCGCGGATCACCCGCTCCCGGCGGCCGAGGCGCACGATCGCGCTCTTCAGCGTGGGGTTCTTCTGCAGGCTCGTGCGGTAGGTCAGGTGCACGTCCTGCACCTGGATCGCGGGCACCCGCGCCGTCGGGGTGGCGGCCGGCGACGCGACCGTCTCAGAGGCGGACAGCGAAATCACGCTCCCTCGACATGAACACCAGCGAGCCGACGACGAACAGCCCCACGGCCCAGACCAGCCCGTAGAGGACGAACCGGATGTTGGGAGCCTCGCCGGCGACCAGCGCCTGCCCCTGGACGGCGAGCGGGCCGAACAGCGGGTTGACCCAGCCGTAGTGGATGACCGCCGTCTGCAGCTTCGTCGAGTGGTCGTGGCGCCCGGGGATGACCCACAGCACCGGCGAGACGTACAGCCAGATCCGGATGACGTAGGGCAGGAAGCTCGCCGTGTCGCGGAAGTACACCTGCAGCGTCGAGAAGAGGTTCGCCAGGCCCTGCCCCATCAACGTCGCGATGAGCAGCACCGGGATCATCCACAGGGCGTGCCAGGTGATGGTCTTGATGACGATCACGTGGATCACGCCGTACACCAGCAGCGTCGGCAGGTACCGGCGGAACGCGGTGTACGACGTCGACATCGTCAGCAGCATCTTGGGGAACGAGGTGTTGAGGATCAGCCGGCCACCCTGGGTGACGGAGGTGGCGCCGGCCGACATGCACCCGGTGATGTAGTAGTACAGGAACAGCCCAGAGGTCAGCGTGGCGAAGAAGTTCTTCGGGTGCGTGCCCCCGCCGAGGATGTCGGTGAGCAGGTAGTAGACGCCCGACAGCAGCAACGGGTTGATCACCAGCCAGAGCTGCCCGAACACGGTGTCCGTGTTCGCGGCGTGCATCGTCGTCCGGGCGAGCTCGAACGCGAAGCCGCGCCGCCGCCACACCTCGCGGTAGTACGGCACCAGCGGCGGCAGTCCGGCCCGGTGCGGCTCGTAGACGTGGTGCTCGCCCAGGTACTCGTCCTGCGCGGCAGTCGATCGTGCTGCGGTCACGGTTCCTTCTCGGCCTCGGGGTCGGCCCAGGATACCCGCGCGCCGTCGCGAGGTCCGCTGGATGGGCACGGGCTCACACCCGGTGCGTCGCGACGTCGAGCCGCTCGTAGACGCCGAGCAGCGCAGCGGCGTCGGCGTCCCACGACAGGCTCGGCGCGGCCCGGCGGACGGCGTCGACCAGCGCGGGGTAGTGCTCCAGCGCCGCACCGACCGCGCGGGCGAGGTCGGCGCCGTCCCCGGGGCGGTACAACTCGCCGACCCCGTGCTCGCGCACCAGGGCGCCCAGCTCCCCCACGTCGGTCGCCACCACCGGGACCCCGGCGCGGACGGCGTGGAACAGCTTGTTCGGCATCGCCAGCCGGTGGTTCTCCCACCGGTCGGAGTGCGTCACCAGGGCCAGGCCCGCGCCCGTGAGCAGGGCGTCGACGTCGTCCACGGGCAGCGGCGGGCGCACCTGGGCCCGCCCGGGGTCGAACCGGCCGAGCCAGGTCTCGTCGGCCGGACCGACCAGGGTGATCGGCAGGTCGACCCGCCGGCTCGCCGTCGCGATCGCCTCCAGTTCCCGGTAGGGCGCGAGCCGGCCCGCGTAGACGGCACCCGTCGGTCGCTCGGGCGGAGTGGGCAGCGGGCGGGGCAGCGGGAAGGTGTTCCGGACGACGGTCACGTGCCGCCACCCGTACTGGTGCCGCAAGGCCCGGGCCACGCCGTCACCCACCGTGATGACGGCGACGGCGCCCCCGCCGAGGCGCGCCTCGACGTGACGCTCCCGGCGGGCCTGCCACGGCGTCGGCCGCCCGACGCGGGGGCGGCCCGACCACAGCTCGTGGCTGTCGTAGACCAGCGGCACCCGCCGGGCGGCGGCCAGGTCGGCGCCCACCTCCAGCGCGGTGAAGTCGTGGGCGTGGACGACGTCGAAGGTGCGCCCGGCGGCGTCCCGGCCCGCGCCGTCCGCCCAGCGGCCGAAGGCGGAGTTGCGGTGCGTCGGCAGCAGCAGCCAGCGGGCCGCGCGCGCCGGCGGAGCCAGCCGCTTGCCGGCGAGGGACGCGCCGCCCTCCGCCCGGAACACCGAACTCGCGCCCACGGACGAGGCGGTCACCCCGGCGGGCGGGTCCCACCCCGCGGGCACCTGCTTGCCGATCACGTGGACGGCGTGACCCGCCGCGGCGAGGGTCGTCGCCTCGCGCAGCACCCGGGTGTCCGACGCCAGGGACGTCGCGACCAGCATCAACACGCGCACGAGGGGCTCCGGCGGGTCACGTGCCGGGGACCGGCGGCGGCGCACCCGGACCGGCCGGCGCCGCCGGGACGCCCGCCGCGTCCGACACGTCCGCGGGGGCCGGGCGGCGCTCGGCCAGGCGGCGCGGGCTGGTGAGGAAGCCCACGCCCCAGGCCCCGTGCATGGTCGCCAGGACGGCGGGCATCGCCAGCCGCGACCGGACCGGCAGCCCCCGGCCCGCGAGCGCGCCCGCCGCGACGACGCCCGCGCCGTACCCCGCCGGGAGCACCAGCGCCCAGCGGGTGATCGGGGCCGCGACCAGGCCGACCGCGCAGGCCGCCACGGTGACGGGCGGCGCCAGGTACCGGGCGCTCGCCGTCCCGGGGTGCTGGCGCATGACGACGCGCCGCCACCGCCCGTAGTGGAAGTACTGCCGCCCGAGCGCGACCAGGCTCGACCGCGGCCGGTAGGTGACCGACAGGTCCGGGCTGAACCAGACGACGCCGCCCGCGCTGCGGATGCGGTGGTTCAGCTCCCAGTCCTGTGCCCGTAGGAAGCTCTCGTCGTAGCCGCCGAGGCGCTCCAGCACCTCCCGGCGGAAGACGCCCAGGTAGACGGTGTCGGCGGGCCCGGCCTCGCCGCCGGTGTGGAAGCGCGACCCGCCGACGCCGAAGACCGACGTCATCGCGGCGGCGACCGCCCGCTGGAAGTCGGTGACGCCCTCGGCCGCCATGATCCCGCCGACGTTCGCGGCGCCGGTCTCGGCGAGCAGCGCGACGGCCGTGCGGATGTACCCGGGGGCCAGCAGGCCGTGCCCGTCCACCCGGACCACGACCGGGTGGCGGGACGCGCGGATCGCCGCGTTCAGGCCGGACGGCGTGCGACCGCTGGGGTTGCGGACGGTCCGCACCCGCGGGTCACGACGGGCCAGGTCGGCGGCGACGGCGTCCGTGGCGTCCTTGGAGGGGCCGAGGGCGAGGACGATCTCGAGCTCGCCGGGATAGTCCTGATCGAGGATCCGGCGCACCGACTCGGCCAGGTGGCGCGCCTCGTTGAGCACCGGCACGACCACGGAGACGGGCGGCCAGTCGACCTCGACGGCGGTCCCGTCGGTGCCCGCGGCGTCGTCCCGGGCCGTGCCGTCCGGCGCCGCGCCGTCCCGCGCCGCGTCGTCACCGGCGGCGCCGTCGCGGGAGGTGCCGCGACCGGACGTCGCCGCCTGGGCGGCCGCCGTCGTCGGGGTGGTGGTGTCGGGAGACATCGCAGGACGACGGTAGCCCACGCACGGCCGCGATGCGGCCCTCGGGCGTGTCCGCACCGCTCGTCAGGGCCGCTCGTCAGGGCCGCTCGTCAGGGCCGCTCGTCAGGCGGGGCGGCAGATGGCCGAGATGTCCTCGGTCGCGGGGGGAGCCGACGACGCGGGCGCCGACGGCACGGACCGTGACGGCGCGGCGCCCGAGGACGCCGGACCGGACGCCGGGGCGGCGGGCTCGGACGCGGGGGCGACCGGGGCGGGGCGGTCCGGCGCGTCCCGGCGGGAGTCCTCGATCGCCCCCTGCACCCGGGACCGCACCGCGGCCAGGTCGGGCCGGGCCGGCTCGATCAGGGGCGGCACGAACTGGACGCTGCTGATCCGCCGGTCGCGGGCCTTCGCGGCGAGGTCGAGGAAGGTGCCCAGCTCGGCGGCGGGGACGTCGGTGCTCACCACCTGCCGCCCGGCGGCGGCGATCTGCTGGAACCGGGACAGCACGGTCGCGGGGTCGAGCTGGTGGACCATGGCGTCCATCACGCACCGCTGGCGGGCCATCCGCTCGTAGTCGTTGGCGCCGTGCCGGGAGCGGGCGAACCACAGCGCGTGGTACCCGTCGAGGGTGCGGGTGCCGGGCTGGAGGTACCCGGACACCTTCGACGTCCCGCCGCCGATCGGCACCGGCCGGGTCACGGTGACCCGGATGCCCCCGAGCGCGTCGATCAGGGAGCTGAAGCCGCGCAGGTCGATGAGCACGTAGTAGTTGACGTGCAGCCCGGTGACCCCCGACACCGCCTGCTTCATCGCCTCCGCCCCGGCGTCGGCGACCCCGGGGAACGCCGACCGGTGCTCCGCCCCCCAGGTGTAGACGCCGTTGAGCAGGCAGGAGTCGCCGCACGACCAGCCGCGGGGCAGCAGCCGGGCGGCGGCGGAACCGGCCGGGAAGGGCACGTTCTCGAGGTTGCGGGGCAGGCTGAAGAGGACGGTCCGCCCGGTCTCGGCGTCGACGCTCGCCAGGGTCACCGAGTCGGGGCGGGTCCCCACCCGGTCCGGTCCGGCGTCCCCGCCGAGCAACAGGACGTTGAACCGGCCGTCGCTGGCCGCCGACGCCCGGCCCGAGCCGAACACCGCGTCGATCAGGTCGGCACCGGCCCACAGCCGCCGGCCCGTCCCGACCAGGACCAGACAGCTCCCGACCATGAGGACGGCGGTCAGCGCGCCGATCCATCGGCGCGCCGCCACCGGCACCGACGGCGTCCGCCCCAGGCGCCAGGCGTCCCCCAGCGCCAGCGGGACGACGACGGCCGCACCGAAGCAGACCAGCGCGATCAGCACCAGGGCGCCCGGCGACGTCAGGACGGCGAGCGCCAGCGGCCGGTCGACCAGCAGCGTCAGCCCGAGCAGCAGCCCGGCGGCGAGCAGGCCGAGCCAGACACGGACCAGCACCTTGCCGAGGCGCCGGTCACCCACCGCGAGCTGCGCCGACCCCGGCACCAGGCAGGTGATGACGAGCAGTGTCACGGCGCGGCGCACCTGCCGCGACGGCGGGCCCGCGGGGAGGGCGGGACGGCCCGGCGTCGCCGTCCGCACGGGGGCGGTCGCTCCGGGTGTCCTGGCCATACCCGCCAGTATCACCAGCGCCGGGTCCCTCTCCCGGTATCACCCCCCGGCGTGCCGGAAGGGGAACGAGAGCGTCAGCGCAGGAGTTGGCGCGCCATCACCAGGCGCTGGATCTGGTTGGTGCCCTCGTAGATCTGGGTGATCTTGGCGTCGCGCATCATCCGCTCGACCGGGTGGTCGCTGACGTACCCGGCGCCCCCGAGCAGCTGGACGGCGTCCGTCGTGACCCGCATCGCGACGTCCGACGCGAAGCACTTGGCCGCCGCGCCGAAGAACGGCAGGTCGGGGTCGTCGCGCTCGCTGCGGGCCGCGGCGGCGTAGACGAGCTGGCGGGCCGCCTCCAGCTGCATCGCCATGTCGGCGAGCATGAATTGCACACCCTGGAACTCGGCGACCGCCCGCCCGAACTGGCGGCGCTCCTTGACGTAGCCCACCGCGTGGTCGAGGGCACCCTGGGCGATCCCGACGGCCTGCGCGCCGATCGTCACCCGGGTGTGGTCGAGGGTGCGCAGGGCGATCTTCAGGCCCTCCCCCACCGCGCCGACGAGCCGGTCGCCGGGGACCGGCGTGGCGTCGAAGTACAGCTCGCGGGTCGGGCTGCCCTTGATCCCGAGCTTGCGCTCCTTGGCCCCGAAGGTGAACCCGGCGTCGCCCCGCTCGACGACGAACGCGCTCACGTTGCGGCCGCGCGGCCCGTCGGGATCGGTGACGGCGAGCACCGTGTAGTACTCGCTGACGCCCGCGTTCGTGATCCACGACTTGTGCCCGGTCAGCCGCCAGCCGTCGCCGTCGGGGACGGCGGTGCACCGCATCGACGCGGTGTCGCTGCCGGCCTCGCGCTCCGACAGGCCGTACGAGAACATCGCGTCCCCGCGGGCCAGGGGTGGCAGGTAGCGGCGCTTGAGGTCCTCCGACCCGGCGAGGATCACCGGCAGGCTGCCGAGCTTGTTGACGCACGGGATCAGCGAGCTGCTCGCGCAGGCCCGGGCGACCTCCTCGATGACGACGCAGGTCGCGACAGCGTCGGCGCCCGCCCCGCCGTACTCCTCGGGCACGTGCGGCGCGTGGAACTCCGCCGCCCGCAGCGCGTCGTAGGCGGCCTGCGGGAACTCCCCGTTCTCGTCGACGGCGGCGGCGTGCGGAGCCACCCTCTCCTCGCAGAGGCCGCGGACGACCTCGCGCAGCGCGTCGTGGTCCTCGGTGAGCGTGAACAGAGGGAAGCGCTCCCTCGCGGAATCCGCCATGGCCGAAAGGCTACGTGCCCGCCCCCGGGTCGCGCGGGCACGCGGTGTGACGTGTCCGACAGCGCGCGCCGGGCCGTGGCAGAGTGCCCGCATGGTCACCTCCGAACCCGCCGGCGTCGACCCCGAGAACCCGTTCGCCGAGCCCTCGTCCCTGCCCTTCGGCCTGCCGCCGTTCGACCGGATCCGCCCCGAGCACCTGCTGCCCGCCGTCGAGGCCGGCATGGCGGCCCACCGCGCCGAGATCGCCGCGATCGGCGCCGACCCGCACGAGCCCACGTTCGAGAACACGGTCGCGGCGCTGGAGCGCTCCGGGGCGCTGCTCGAGCGGGTGACCGCCGTCCTGTTCAACCTGACCAGCGCCGACACGACCGAGGAGCTGGACCGGATCGAGGCGCAGGTCGCGCCGCTGCTCGCCGCGCACTCCGACGCCGTCCGGCTCGACCCGGCGCTGTTCGCGCGCCTGGACGCCGTCCACGCCGCCAGGGCGGGCGGCTCGGGCGCAGGCCTGACCCCGGAGCAGGTGCGGCTCGTCGAGCGCCACCACCTGGACGCCGTCCGGGCGGGCGCCGCCCTGGACGCGCCGAGCCAGGAGCGCCTCCGCGCGATCAACACCGAGCTGGCCGGCCTGGCGACGGCGTTCCGCACCCGGCTGGTGGCCGACACGGTCGCCGCCGCCGTCCACCTCACCGACCCCGCCGAGCTCGACGGGCTGGCCGACGACGCCGTCGCCGCCGCCCGCGAGGCCGCCGCCGCCCGCGATCTGGAGGGCTGGCTCCTCACGCTGGTGCTGCCGACCGGGCAGCCGGCGCTGACCTCGCTGCGGCGACGCGACGTCCGGGAGCGGCTGCACCGCGCGTCCGTCGGGCGCGGGTCGCGCGGCGACGCGAACGACACCCGCGAGATCCTCACCCGCGTCGTCGCGCTGCGGGCCGAGCGGGCGCGGCTGCTCGGGTTCACCGACCACGCCGCCTACGTCGTCGCCGACCAGACGGCGGGCACGAGCGCGGCGGTCGCCGACCTGCTCGGCCGCCTCGTCGGCCCGGCGGTCGCCAACGCCCGCACGGAGGCCGCCGAGCTGGAGGCGCTGCTCGTCGCCGACGGCGAGCAGGGCCCGCTGCAGCCGTGGGACTGGGCCTTCTACGCCGACCGGGTGCGCCGGGAGCGGTTCGCCGTCGACACCGCGGCCCTGCGCCCGTACTTCGAGCTGGAGCGCGTGCTGCGCGACGGCGTCCTGCACGCGGCGCACGAGCTGTACGGGCTGTCGTTCACCCGCCGCACCGACCTGCCCACCTACCACCCGGACGTGCAGGTGTACGAGGTCACGGGCCCGGACGGCGCGCCGCGCGGCCTGGTGCTCATGGACTGGTTCGCCCGCGACAGCAAGCGCGGCGGCGCGTGGATGAACAGCTTCGTCGAGCAGTCCCGCCTGCTCGACCACCGGCCGGTGATCGTGCTGGTGCTCAACGTGCCGCGCCCGCCCGCGGGCCAGCCTGCGCTGCTGACCCTCGACGAGGTGGACACCGCGTTCCACGAGTTCGGGCACGTGCTGCACGGCCTCCTCTCCGACGTCGTCTACCCGCGCCTGGCCGGGACGAGCGTGCCGCGTGACGTCGTCGAGTTCCCCTCGCAGGTCAACGAGATGTGGGCGATGTGGCCCGACGTCCTGGCCCGGTACGCCCGCCACCACGTGACCGGCGAGCCCCTGCCTGCGGGGACGGTCGAGAAGCTGGAGGCGGCGGCGACCTACGGCGAGGGGTTCGCGACCACCGAGTACCTGGCGGCGGCCCTGCTCGACCTGGAGTGGCACCGCCGCGGCGCCGACGACGCCCCGGTCGACCCCGCCGACGTCGAGGCGTTCGAGCGGGCCGCGCTGGAACGGCACGGGATCGCGCTCGACCTGGTGCCGCCCCGCTACCGGACGGCGTACTTCGCGCACGTCTTCGCGGGCGGGTACAGCGCCGGGTACTACTCCTACCTCTGGAGCGAGGTGCTCGACGCGGACGCCGTGGAGTGGTTCCGCGGCCAGGGCGGCCTGCGGCGGGAGGCGGGCGAGGTCTTCGCCCGCGAGCTGCTGTCGCGCGGCGGGTCCGTGGACGTCCTGGCGGCCTTCGAGGCGGTCGTGGGCCGCCCGCCGGCCCTGGAACCCCTGCTGCGGCGCCGGGGCCTCACCGTCCCGGGGTGACCGGCGTCACTCGCGGCGCTTGTCCTCCAGGAAGGCCGCCATCGAGAGGAGGTTGTTCGCCGCGAGGCGTTCGGCCTCCTTCATGGTGTTGTCGACCAGGTCGTGCAGGACGCGCAGCGCGTAGAGCAGTTCGTCGTCCACGGTGCGCCCCGAGCTGAGGATCTGCCCCGGAGGGAGCAGCCGCAGCGCGTCGGCGTACCCGGTGATGCAGTCCGGCAGGTACCGCGCAGCCGTCTCGGACAGGGTGTAGAGGTCCCGCTGCGACAGGGTGTGCAGGTCGGCGGCGACCGCGTCGTAGCGGACGAGGTCGTTGCACAGCGCCTCGACCTCACGTCGGGCCGGTTCCGGCAGGACGACCCGGGCCAGTGCCGCCCGGACCGGGTCGAGCAGATCGCCGTGCGCCGCAGCGGGGGCGCCGTCCGCCGGGGGCGCGGGGGGTGGGGCGGGTTGGGGGGCCGGCCACGCCCACGAGGGCAGCCATCGTGGGCCCCGGGGGTGCTCGGCAGGGGTCGGCCGGGCCTGCGGCGCGCGGGCCGGGCGGGTCATGTCGATCGTCGGCTTGGAGGCGACCGGGACGCCGGCCTGGCGCCCGGGGGCCGCCGTGGCACCGGTCCCGGGACCGAAGGTGACCTCCTGCACCCGGTCCTCGGGCGGGCGGGCCCGGTCGAGCGCGTCCGCGCCGAACCGCACCCGTGCCTCGAGGCCGGCGACCGTGGTCCCGATCTGGTCGAGGAGGGTGAAACAGGCCGCTGCAGGAACGGTCCCGCCCTGGGCGAGCAGCCGGTCGGTGGCCAGGTCGCAGGCGGCGCCGGCCCTGGGACCCCAGCGCACCGCGCCCGGCCGCACCCGGCCGCGGTGCGGTTCGGGCAACTCCCGGATCGCGTGCTCGCACGCCGTCCGGGCAGCCCGCTCCAGCTCGATGATCCGGGTGCGTCGCCGGTTGGCGGCCGCGGCCAGCGCCGCGGCGTTGCTGACGTCCGGCCGGAAGCCGTGGTCGGCCGCGAGGCCGGAGATGCCGTTCACGTATCCCTGACCGACGGCGCGGAACTTCCAGCCGCCCGCTCTCCGGTACAGCTCCCCGAGGACGAGCGCGGTCTCCTCCTGGGCCCCCGTCATGTCGAAGCGAGCCAGCGGGACGGAACCCTCGTCCAGGGAGAGGCGCAGCGCGGGCACGCGCCGGAAGGGGCCGTCGTCAGCGGTCGCGCTGAACACGACACGGTCGACCAGCGGGTCGATCCGGTCCAACGCCACGGTGAAGGTGTCGCGGGTCGTGCCGTCGCCGTCGTACTCCTTGCCGTCGTGCCGGACGTTCCCGCCGTCCGCGCTCGGCCGCCCGTAGAAGACGACGTCCTCGATCGAACGGACCGTGCCGCTCGTGGTGAGCAGTGACGCGCGAAGATCGATGTCAGGGACCTTGGGTCCGGACGCCCAGGTCATGACCGCTCTCACGGTCCCGGCGGTCAGGGGGATGTTCGCCCCTTTGACCATCGATTGCATGACAGGGATGGTACTCGGCCGTCGTCGGGCGCGGCCGGGCCGTGGCGATCATGAATCCGGGACGATCATAGCCTCGGGGATGTTCCCGAATCGCATGATCGTCCCGGATTGCATGATCGCGGGGGTCAGGAGAGGGCCGGGACGACCTCCTTGGTGAAGAGGTCGATCCCGGAGGTGTCGTAGGCGGCCTCGGCGAAGTAGGTGATCGCGTAGGTCATGCCGATCGCCTCCAGGGCCCGCAGCGCCTCGACGATCTGCTCCGGCGTGCCGACGAGCGGTCCCTCCCGCAGGCTCTCGGCGCGCGCCCGGGCGTCGTCCTCGCCCAGCACCGGGGCCCAGCGCCCGGCGATCCCGGCGATCCGCGCGTCGACCTCGGTCTGGTCCCGGCCGATGACGACGTTGTAGTTCGCGGACCGCACGATCGAGTCGAGGTCGCGGCCGAGGTCGGCGCAGTGCCCGGCCAGCACCCGCGACTTGTGGGCGAAGCCCTCGAGCGTGCCGTCGAAGTTCGTGTACTGCGCGTACTGCGCGGCCAGGCGCAGGGTCTTCTTCTCGCCGCCGCCCGCGATCCAGAACGGGATGCCGCCCTCCTGCAGCGGCAGCGGGCGCACGATCGCGCCGTCCACCTGGTAGTGCCGGCCCGCGAGGGTGGCGACGCCGTCCGTCCACGCCTGCTTCATGATCTCGACGCCCTCGGCGAGCATCGCGATCCGCTCGCCCGCCGACGGGAACCCGTAGCCGTAGGCCCGCCACTCGTGCTCGTACCAGCCGGCGCCGATGCCCATCTCGACGCGCCCGCCGGAGACGACGTCGACGGTGGCGGCGACCTTCGCCAGGTAGGCGGGGTCGCGGTAGCTCATGCAGGTGCACATCTGGCCGAGGCGCACCCGCGAGGTGGACGCCGCCAGCGCGGCCATCAGGGTCCACGCCTCGTGCGTGGCCTCCTGGGTCGGCACCGGGACGGTGTGGAAGTGGTCGTAGACCCAGACCGACTCCCACGGACCGCCCTCGGCGATCCGCGCGACGTCGAGCATGGTCTGCCAGTGCCGGGCCGGCTCGATCCCGACGAGGTCGAGACGCCAGCCCTGGGGAACGAAGAGTCCGAAGCGCATGACCCGACCCTACGTGCCGCCGCAACCAGCGGACACGATCACGTGCCGCCCCGCTAGCCTCACGGATGTGTTCATCTCGGTGATCGGGTGCGGCTATCTCGGAGCGGTCCACGCCGCCTGCATGGCAGATCTGGGCCACCACGTCGTCGGCGTCGACGTGGACGAGTCCAAGGTCAAGGAGCTGTCCGCCGCGCGGCCGCCGTTCTACGAACCGGGGCTGCCCGAACTGCTGGAGCGGGCGTCGGCCTCGGGGCGGCTGCAGTTCGACCACGACATCGCCGTCCTGGGCCGGCCCGAGAGCGACGACGCCCCGCGCGTCCACTTCATCTGCGTCGGGACGCCGCAGCGCAGCGGCGAGTTCGCCGCCGACACCACGTACGTCGAGGCGGCCGTGACGGCGTTGCTGCCGCACCTGCGCGCCGGTGACCTGGTGGTCGGCAAGTCGACCGTGCCGGTCGGGACGGCGCAGCGCCTCGCCGACGCGATCGCCGAGGCGGTACCCGGCGCGCTGCTGGCCTGGAACCCGGAGTTCCTGCGCGAGGGTCACGCCGTGGCCGACACGCAGCGACCGGACCGGATCGTCTACGGACTGCCCGCCGACCCGGTGCAGGAGGCCGCCGCGAAGGCGCTGCTGGACGGCGTCTACGCCGACGCGATCGCGGCCGGCATCCCGGTGATCACCGCCGACTACGCCACGAGCGAGCTGGTCAAGACGGCGGCGAACGCGTTCCTCGCCACGAAGATCTCGTTCATCAACGCGATGGCGGAGGTCTGCGAGGCCGCGGGCGCCGACGTCGCGACGCTCGCGCAGGCGATCGGGCACGACGAGCGGATCGGGCCCAAGTTCCTCGGCGCGGGCCTCGGTTTCGGCGGCGGGTGCCTGCCCAAGGACATCCGGGCGTTCATGGCCCGCGCGGGCGAGCTGGGCGCCGACCAGGCGCTGACGTTCCTGCGCGAGGTCGATGCGATCAACATGCGCCGCCGGGTCCGGATGGTCGAGCTGGCCCGCGACGTGCTCGGCGGCTCGTTCCTGGGCAAGAAGGTCGCCGTGCTGGGGGCCGCGTTCAAGCCCGACAGCGACGACATCCGCGACTCGCCCGCGCTCAACGTGGCCGCGCAGATCAAGCTGCAGGGCGCCGACGTCGTCGTGACCGATCCCGCCGCCGTCGAGAACGCCCGCCGGATCTGGCCGCAGCTGCAGTACGCCGAGACCGCCGAGCTGGCGTGCACCCGCGCCGACGCCGTCCTGCTGCTCACCGAGTGGAAGGTGTACCGCGAGCTCGACCCGGCCGCGCTCGGCCGGATCGTCCGCGGGCGCACGGTGCTCGACGGGCGCAACGCCCTCGACCCCGCCCGCTGGCGCGCCGCCGGCTGGACCTACCGCGCCCTGGGCCGCCCCCGCGCCTGACCGGTCCGGCTCCCCGCGTGCCCGACCCGCCGGTCGAGCGCGCAGGGAGCCGCTCGGTCAGGCGGTGGTCGCCGCGCCCGCGGACCCCGCCTGCCAGGCCTGCCACGCCGAGCGGACCATGTCGTCGATGTCGTGCCGGTTGGTCCAGCCGAGGTCGCGCGCGGCCCGCTCGCCCGAGGCGACGATGCGCGCCGGGTCGCCGGGACGCCGGTCCGTGATCTCCGGTTCGAAGTCGACGCCCGTGGCCCGGGCGACGGCCGCCATGATCTGCAGGACCGACAGCCCGGCGCCGCTGCCCAGGTTGTAGACGCGCTCCAGGGGCCGTCCCTGCTCCAGGGCCTCGGCCGCGGCGACGTGCGCCAGCGCGATGTCCTGCACGTGCACGTAGTCGCGCACCGCCGACCCGTCCGGGGTCGGGTAGTCGATCCCGCGCACCTGCGGCCGCCGCCCCTCCGTCAGCGCCTTGAGCACCAGCGGGAAGAGGTTGTGCGGGCTGGTGTCGTAGCGGTCGGGATGGCCGGAGCCGACGACGTTGAAGTAGCGCAGCGACGTGTGCCGCAGCTCGCTCGCCCTGGCGACGTCGCGGATCAGCCACTCGCCGACGAGCTTGGTCTCCCCGTACGGCGACTCGGGCAGCGTGGGTGTGTCCTCGGTGACGAGATCGACGTCGGGCGTGCCGTACACGCCCGCGCTGGAGGAGAACACCAGGCGGTGGACGCCGTGGAGCAGCATCCGCGAGAGCAGCACCTGGGTGCCGGTCACGTTCTGGTCGTAGGTGTGCAGCGGCCGGTCGACCGACACGCCCGCGTACTTGAACCCGGCCAGGTGGACGACGCCCACGGCCCGGCCGTGCGAGGTGCCGGCGAGCGCCTCGTCGACGGCCCCCGGATCGGTGACCGACCCCTCGACGAGCGTCACGCCGGGATCCACGAACGCGCGGTGCCCGCTCGACAGGTCGTCGAGGACGACGATCTCGCGACCGGCCTCGACCAGCGCGCGGGCCACGTGGGACCCGATGTACCCGGCACCGCCGGTGACCACCCAGAGCATGGCGCGAGCCTAGAGGACCGGGCCGGGAGCGCAGTGACGGAACGCTGCGGATCCGCTGTGCGTCCGTCCCGACGAGCGGCGGCCCTCGTCGCGGGGAGTGAGACTGAGGACATGGCGACCACCGGACCGAGCACCGAGCCGATCCACCGCAACGACCCGGACACCGTGCGCAGGCTGCTCGCGACCCGCGGCCGGTGGGCGGTGGTGGGCCTGTCGGCCAACCGCACCCGGGTGGCCCACGGCGTCGCACGCTACGTGCAGGAGGTGCTCGGCCAGGAGATCGTCGCCGTCCATCCCCGCGCCGAGCAGGTGCACGGCGCGCCCGCCTACCGCACCCTCGCCGAGGTGCCGGGCCCGCTCGACGTCGTCGACGTCTTCGTGCGCAGCGAGCTGGCGGGCGACGTCGTCGACCAGGCGATCGCCGTCGGGGCCAGGGCGGTCTGGCTGCAGCTGGGCGTGATCGACGAGGCGGCGGCGGGCCGTGCCGCCGCCGCCGGGCTCGACGTCGTCATGGACACCTGCCCGGCCATCGAGGCGCCCCGGCTGGGGCTCGCGTGACCGGCCCCGGCCGGACCGGTCCCGACCCCGACCGGCCCGGCACCGTCTACCGCGCCCGGCCGCGGCTGCGGCGGCCCGGGCCGAGGTCCGGGGACGGGTCCGGGTCGCCCCAGGGTCCGCCGCCCGACAACCCGGCGGCTCACCCGCCGTACTCCCAGGGCGCCTACCCGACCCCGCAGGACCCGTACGCCGCCTACCCGCCGCCGCCCTACCCGCCGCCGGGGCAGGACGCGTACCCGCCGGGACCCCCGCCGCCGGGGGCGCGGCCGCCCGCCGGGCGGGGCCGGGGCCGGCCGGGCGGCCTGCCGCCGGGCGCGCGGACGGCGCGGCGGCGCCGGTGGCCCTGGGTCACCGCGCTCGTGCTGCTGGTCGTGGTGGTCTACCCGCTGCTGCTGGGGCTGCGGGCCTGGACGAGCCTGCACACGGTGAAGGCGTTCCCGGCGTCCGGCCGGCCCGCGGAGACGCCGGGCCGCACCTTCCTGGTGGTGGGCAGCGACTCCCGCCAGGACCTCACCCGGGACGAGCGCGACCGGCTCGGCACCGGCACCGCCGCCGGTCAGCGCACGGACACGATCATGCTGCTGCACGTGCCGGACGGGGGTGGCCCGACCGTCCTGGTGAGCGTGCCGCGCGACTCGTACGTCGCCATCCCCGGGCACGGCAAGAACAAGATCAACTCCGCCTACGCCTTCGGGGGGCCGCAACTGCTCGTGCGCACCGTGGAGCAGACCACCGGCCTGCACGTGGACCAGTACGTGGAGACCGGGCTGGGCGGCTACGCCGACCTCGTCGACGCGATCGGCGGCGTCCGGGTCTGCGTGAAGAAGGCGATGAAGGACCCCAAGGCGCACATCGACCTCAAGCCCGGCTGCCAGGACATGGACGGGAAGACGGCGCTCGGCTACGCCCGCTCCCGCTACACCGACCCCGCCCGTGGGGACCTGTCGCGCGTGGAGCACCAGCGGCAGGTGCTCGCCGCGATCGCGGGCAAGACGCTGTCGCCGGGCGTGATCCTGATGCCCTGGCGGGGCCTGCCCGCGGCCGGGGCCGGGGGCGGGGCCCTGACCGTCAACGAGGGGACGAGCCCGTACGGCGTCGCGCAGTTCGTGCTGGCCATGCGCTCGGTGGCCGGTGGCGACGGGCTGCAGCTCACGGTCCCGGTGAGCGGCAACATCACGACGGCGGCGGCGGGTGAGGCCCTGCAGTGGGACGGCGCCAGGTCGGGG
>Ga0302322_100001041_pt1 | contig 22340 bp, 19 predicted proteins | sample Fen_T0_2_FD_203757 | JGI IMG/M metagenome (GOLD analysis project Ga0302322, IMG submission 203757) | Peat permafrost microbial communities from Stordalen Mire near Abisko, Sweden - Fen_T0_2 | ecosystem: Environmental > Terrestrial > Soil > Wetlands > Permafrost | place: Sweden: Abisko...
GGTTCTCGTTCCATTGATGGAAGTAACCAGTTTGCCCTGTTCGACGAACGCTCCCTGAGTCAGAGTCTGAAGTACACTCAATCCGATCGTACGGCATTGCGCCTCCGACACAACTTTATTGGTCCAAGGATCGTCACTGTTATAAATGAGGACATCGTCCGCCTGTTGATTTATAAACACTCGTGCTTTCGAGGCTGCGTATTTTTCCATCGAGTGGTCATAGCGATCCATATGGTCCGGCGTGATGTTGAGCAAAACTGAAATTGTTGGCCGGAACTCGTCGATAAAATCGAGTTGAAAACTACTCACTTCCAGAACAGCAACATCTGTCTCAGCCAGTTCCAAAACGACAGATGAGAATGGCGTTCCAATGTTACCAGCAACAACGTGTTTTTTCTTTGCATCGCGTAGTATCCTTCCCGTTAATGTTGTGGTTGTTGTCTTTCCGTTACTGCCGGTGATGGCCACCATGGGTGCCCGGCAAAACCAACTACCAACTTCAAGTTCACTAACGACGTTCAACTTCCGCTTTTGTGCTTCCAGAACAACCGGTGAAGTGCTGGGCACACCAGGACTGATCACCATCAATTCACATTCGTATACACGATTGGTATGTTTGCCTACTTCATATTCAATATGTTCTGATTGAAGACGAGGAAGAGAAGATTGGAGCTTCTCTGCAACAGCTGCATCACTGACAAACACGTGCGCGCCATGCGATTTCAATAACGCTGCCACAGCAACACCGCTGCGCGCTGCGCCAATAACAGAAACTTTTTTATTATGAAGAAGACTGATATCCATTCCGAAACTTACCGTACCTTAAATGTTGCCAGACTTAAAATCATTAAGAGAATAGCGATTATATAAAACCGTGTGACGATTTTCGGCTCAGGCCAACCAAGCATCTCAAAATGGTGATGAATCGGCGCCATTTTAAACACACGCCTGCCCTCTCCGTATCGTTTCTTTGTATATTTGAAATACAGACGCTGAATAATAACAGAGACCGTTTCCATTAAAAATATTCCGCCGAGGGTCGGCAAGAGCAGTTCTTTTTTTATGAGAACACACATAGCGCCAATAATGCCGCCCAGCGCCAGCGAGCCCGTATCGCCCATAAACACCTGTGCCGGATACGAATTAAACCAAAGAAATCCAAGTGCCGCTCCGCTGATGGTTGCACAGTAAATAGCAAGCTCACCATTACCGCGCAGAAAAGGAATGGTCAGGTACTGACTCCACACTGCATGCCCGGAAACATACGTGATAATCGCAAGCGTCCCGCTGACTATTCCAACAGTTCCTATCGCCAGGCCATCGAGACCATCTGTGAGGTTCACGGCATTTGATGTTGCCGTAATAATAAAGATAACAACCGGAATGTATAACACGCCTAAATTCCACTCTAAGTTTTTCATGAACGGCACAGTCGTGCTCGATTTGAATGGCACCAGCGTTTGATCAATCCATTGTGGATAAAAATACATAACGCCGCCAACGACGATGCCGACGAACACTTGCCCTGCAATTTTATATTTACCGATCAATCCTTTGGGCTTCTTTCGGACAACCTTAAGGTAATCGTCTAAAAATCCGACAGCCCCAAGAATCACTGTCACAAAAAGAATGAGGAGGATGTACCCATTTTTCAAATCTGTCCAAAGAAGTGCCGGAACGATCACTGATAAAAGTATAATCAATCCGCCCATGGTTGGTGTACCGGCCTTTGCCAAATGCGTTTTGGGCGCTTCAATTTTCGCCATTTCTTTAATTTGATATTCGCGAAGTTTCCGGATAATTTTAGGCCCGAGCCAAAACGAAATTATTAACGCTGTGACCGCTGCAGCACCGGCACGGAACGTAATGTAACGGAATACACCCAGGCCGGGAATGTTGAAGGTCTTGTGCAGATATGTGAAGAGAGAGAACAGCATAAATTAATTTCCTGCCTTTGGCGAACAATGTTCGCTGAGATGCAAAACAACTTCCTCCATTTTCATTCCGCGTGAACCTTTCACAAGCACGATATCGCCATCGGTCACGGTGTGCGTCAAGTAATCCATGAGCATAGATTTATTATCAAAATGTGCTTTCGTCTCGACTGAAGCAGCATCATGAACAAATTTTGAAAGCGGACCAAACGTGAGCAGTATATCAACACCATATCTCACTGTCGTTTTTCCTATGTGCCGATGCATTTCTTCTGCATGTTTGCCAAGTTCCAGCATATCGGCGAGAACCGCAATTTTCTTACCCTTCCCCTTCATCACATGCAGGGTTGCCAACGCCGCAAGCGTGGAATCTGGATTCGCATTGTAGGTATCATTGAGAATCGCTACCTGTCCACTCTGGTGCAGCTGCATTCGTTTACTGGCAGATTGAAACGAACCGAGCGATTTCTGAATATTTGTTGGCGGCACGTTCATTTTCATTCCGACGGCAACAGCGGCAAGGGCATTCTTTGCATTGTGTTCTCCCGAAATTCCTACGGTGAACTCGAACGCCTTCTTTCCTCTCGGCTTCACCTGTAGCAATGCTTGTGCGTTCGTGTTGAACGATTGAATGGTTCCTTTGAATGAAACTCCGCGCGCAGAGAATCCATAACTCACTGTTTTTTTATGTTTTTTGGACAACCGAACAAGATATTTGTCATCGGCATTGACAAAGAGAAGGCCATGATGCTTTGCGATCCAAACAAACAACTCGCCTTCAGATTTGGCAACACCTTCCAGGGAGCCAAAATATTCCAAGTGTTCTTTCCCGATGTTGGTAAGCACCCCATGGGTTGGTTCGAGGATAGAGCATAAGTAATCGATTTCACCGGGATGATTCGTGCCGATTTCAACAATCGCAATCTCATGTTTCTTTTCCAAACGGAAGAGTGTTTGCGGAACACCGATATGATTGTTCAGATTTCCTTCCGTGCAAAGCACTTGATATTTTGTCCCGAGAACACTCCGGATCATTTCCTTTGTGGTGGTCTTCCCGTTTGATCCGCCAACAGCAATGATCGGAATATCAAATTTCCGTCGATAACTGTTGGCAAGATTACCCAATGCTTGAATCGTGTTCTCGACAATAAGGCGGGGAATATTGATGCTCACCATCATCGAGGTGTTTACTTCCGCCCAGCGGCGCTCTACGATGATTCCGGCGGCACCTCCTTCAATCGCTTTCGAGATGAAGTTGTGCCCATCAAATTGATCACCGCGAACAGCCAGGAACAATTCACCAGGCCGAATGGTCCGCGAGTCTATGGAGATACCAGTGACGTTCCATCTCTTCAGTGTATCAAAACCGATCGCCTGGACGTGGGGTATGGCACGTATGTCGGATTTTGTCAATTTCATTTTAGAAAATTCTCTACAACTTCACGGTCACTAAAATGTTTCTTCTCTTTCCCTATAATTTGATAATCCTCATGCCCTTTTCCTGCGATGAGGACAACATCACCACGGTGTGCACTGTGGAGTGCACGTTCAATAGCCGTTCGCCGATCGGTTTCGCGAAAGACGTTTGCAGAGCGAGTAATTCCTCGCATGACGTCGTCAATAATTGTCTCCGGTACTTCTGTCCGTGGATTGTCTGACGTAACAATGACGATATCACTGTACTCGCCTGCAATGCGCCCCATGATTGGGCGTTTCGTTTTATCACGGTCGCCGCCAGCGCCAAACACGGTAATAATCTTTCCGCGATTATTTTTTGGCAGCACCTCATGGATCGTTTTTAAACAATTTTCGAGTGCGTCAGGTGTATGTGCATAATCAATGATCGCTGTCCAGCCAGCGGGAGAAGAAATGCTCTCAAACCTGCCGCGCACTTTTTTCACATTCTTGATACCTGTAAGAATTTGTTCATGCGAAATTCCAAGTCCTACACCGGTTGCATATGCCGCCAAAATATTATACACGTTAAACATCCCAATGAGCGTTGTTGTGACCGTGTATTCTCGCTGATCGTAGCAAACCACGAATGTTGTCCCATCAACACCAAGTGTCACTCCCTTTACACTGAGATCTGCATGGGAACTCACTCCATAGGAAATTTTCTTCGACTCGGTAGAGCCAAGGAGTCGATCTCCCCATGGATCATCCTGATTGATCACTGCGCAACTCAATGGGTTCAGGCGGGTGAATAAAATTTTCTTTGCCTCGAAATAGTTTTCCATCGTGAAATGATAATCGAGATGGTCCTGTGTGAGGTTGGTGAAGACGGCAACATCGAAATCGATCCCATACACACGGGACTGATCCAGAGCGTGCGAGGACACTTCCATCGAAACAGTAGTACAGTTTTTTTCTACCATCAACGCGAAAAGTGCGTTGAGTTCCAGGGATTCAGGTGTTGTGTGCGTCGCCGGAATAATGTCCTCGCCGATTTTATATTCTATCGTTCCTACTAATCCCACTTTCTCGCCGGACGCTTCTACAATTGCTTTAACCAAATGGGACGTCGTGGTTTTTCCATTGGTACCTGTAATGCCGACAAATTTTAATTTTTTTGACGGATGTCCAAAATAATTCGCCGCCATGAGAGCTAATGCTTTTCGAGAATCCGGTACAACAACTTTTATGGTGCCAGTATGCATGCACAATGGATCAGGCAGGATTGCATCGTCTTCAAGCACCACGACTTTTGCACCCTGGTTGATCGCGCTTTGGATGAATGAATGTCCATTGCTCGCGGTACCTTTGATTGCAACGAAGCAATCACTACGCTGAATTTTTCTTGAATCATACTGCACGGCACCTATTTCGACCTCATGTGTTGCGACCATTTGGCCGTACATCGTCTGAAATAATTTGGAAACCGTGACACCTTCAAGAAGTTGAGAAAGCTTCATCAGAAACCGAAAACCTTTCAGGTGAAAAAAATAGTTGTTACCGCCTCACTGAGAAAATCTACTTCTTTTGTCATTACATCATTGGTTCAATACAGCGTTGCCTGCATACTATTTCGCGGTGAACACTGTAATACAATACTGGAACCCGACCGTACGCGTTCTCCGGAAGGGGGCAATTGCTGTGTCACGACACCGGATCCGTGCACTTTGATTTCAAATTCATCCGACACAAGCCGGTTCATAGCCCGACGGATGCTCATCCCACGCACGTCCGGCACGGCAATCATACCGTCAGAAGAAACAAGAGATTCACCGTTGAGAATGAGCGAAATCACTTCGCCTTTTTCGATTTTCTTTCCCGGTTCAGGTGTTTGTTTTATCACGATCGTGCCTGTTCCAAATGTCTGACAATTCAACCCATAACTCGAAAGCATCTTCTTTGCCAATGACGGCTGGAGCATGCACACGTCGGGAACGGAAACAGTGCCATTGAGTGCAGACTCTTGAGCAATGGCAGTTCGCGAAAATTTATACGAGGTCGTAATCACTCGTTCAGCAATCGATCGAAAAACCGGCCCGCTGGTACTGCCGCCGTAATACCCCTTTGTCTTTGGATTATCCATCATCACCAAACAGACCACTTGCGGATCTTCGACGGGGAAAAAGCCACTAAATGAAGCTGTATAATTATATTTGGCATAACCGCCGTCTACATATTTACGAGATGTTCCTGTTTTACCGGCTATGCGTACACCGTGAATACGCGCTTCTTTTCCCGTGCCTCGTTCGACAACACCTTCAAACGCTGAGAGTAATTCATTTTGAGTCTGCTCGGACATCACACGCCGAATCGCTTGAGGTTTTTGTTCAACGATCGTTGTTCCGTCTGCATCTTTTATCTTTGCGATGACAAACGGTTTCATCAATATTCCTTTATTTGCCACAGCCGCATAGGCGCCTGCAATCTGTAGCGGCGTTGCCCCTATTTCATACCCGTAAGACATCGTCTGAAGAGTGGTCCCCGACCAATCACGATCACTTGGCTTCTTGAGTACACCGCGCACTTCGCCGGGAAGATCTATTCCCGTTGTCATACCGAATCCGAAATCACGCGCTTGCCGATACAGTTTTTCGCCGCCAATGAGTTTGCCCACTTTTGCCAGCACAATATTACTGGACATCTCAATAGCTTCCTGGAACGTGAGAGACTCAAACTCATGCGAATCGCTGATCAAGCGAAATTTGTTTCCACCGAGAGGCACTTTCATTTTTCCATGCTCTGCGTTAAAGCGCATCTCGGGGTTGACCAGATTGTTTTCGTATGCTGCTGTCGCCGTCACAACTTTGAACACAGAGCCGGGCTCAAACACATCGCTCACGACCCGGTTTCGTGCAGCGGCAACGTCAAACGTACCTGCGTCATTCGGATTGATACAAGGAACCATGGACAACGCAAGCACTTCACCAGTTTTTGGATTGAGGATCACCGCGCAGCCGCCTTCAGCGTTGTTTGCCTCAACACCATGCTTCAGTTCTTCGTCAACAATTGCCTGATACGTAACATCAAGGGTGAGACAAATATCTTTTCCGTTCACCGGTTCACGGCGCGGATAATCTGCAGAAGGACGCACCCGACCCAGCCCATCCCGCTGCATGACCACTGAACCATTCACACCTTTCATCTCGTTATCGTACTGCAACTCAATCCCCGAGATTCCCTTGTTGTCAACATTCGTAAATCCCAGCAGTGCGCCGGCAAGTTCGTCGTACTGATAGAGCCGTTTCGGTTCATTCATCAGCACGATACCATCTAATTTTGCTAACTCAACACGATGTGCAATTTCAGGTTTTACTCTGCGCTCCAGCCACACAAATCGTTTATTGGATTGAGTCTGATCTGTCTCACGTAATTTATCTAAATAGAATGAACGCGGTTTTCCAAAAATACTGGCGAATGTTTCTGCGACATGGTCCTGGTTGTCGCCGATAATTTTTGGGTCAGCTGCAAACGAGACATACATGGTGTTCGAGACAACAACATTGCCGTTCCGATCAAAAATATTTCCGCGTGTTGCCGGCAATACGAAGGAGCGCTCATACTGTTTCCGCGCAAGCGATTTATACTTGCTCGAATCGAAAACTTGGATTTTTACTAACCGGACAACGATCACAGCAAAGAATACAAGGAAACACAACTTTAAAACAAAGAACCGGGACCGCGAAAGAGACGATGCTTCCTTTTCTGCAATAGTATGTCCAGGTTCCTGACCCGTCATCGTTTCCGTTCCATCTTTTGCTGAAATACTTCTGTTACTTCATGCATTCGCTCAGGATCAATCTCGATCCAGGTAGGGATTTGCTTTGGATTCTGCAATCCCAATCGATCCTGCGCTAATTGCTGAATCCTCTCGAGCCCGGCCAACCTGTTGATTTGTGCTTTTAACAATTCTTGTTGATTCAATATTTGCTGGTGTGTTGTTTGAAGCTGATTGATTTGAACCACCAGATGTCCAACCGCTAAAATATTACCGATGTAGAGAACGCTGGATACAGCACTGCCAAGAAGAATCAGCACAATCGTAAATGGAGAAATCCTTCGTTTCTTTTGCTTTTTATTGCGCGATGCCTGCATCGTGTTGATGGGCGCCGTTCCATCGTGTCCCAGATCGGCGGTTCCATTGTATACCATATCCCGTGCTTCACGAATCTTTGGGATAGAAATGGGAGAGCCCGTCTGCCCCCCATCTTCCATGGCACGGGCAGCATAAACTTCACCAAGATTTTGTTTTTCAGATCTCACAAACATCGTTCTACTGTACCTTCTCTGCTGCGCGGAGTTTTGCGCTCCGTGAACGAGGATTGACTGCCTTCTCTTCTTCCGATGCCGTGACAGGTTTTCGAGTCAACATGTTCAGCACCGGTTTGAGCGGAGTATCCGGAATAATTTTATTTCCCGATGGAATCGACTCTGCCGATGCGGCCCGAAACGCATATTTCACCAACCGATCTTCCAACGAGTGATAGGAGATAATCACCAGTCTTCCGCCCGGGTTCAGCACATCAACACAATCCTTCAACGCCTGGCGCAGATTTTCCATTTCATTGTTCACTTCGATCCGAATCGCCTGAAATACTCGTGCCAGCGTCTTATTCAGAAATTGTCTGCCAACGGTTTTCTCGATGAGCGCGGCAAGCTGACCCGTGGTTTCAATCGATTGTTCCATGCGTCGCTGCACAATCGTTTTTGCAATTCGGCGTGAATGCTTCTCTTCTCCATACATCCAGAGAATATCCACCAGTGCTTGTTCGTCATACTGATTGACAATGTGTTTGGCATCCACGTTTTGACGACGATCCATGCGCATATCAAGCATCTCGTCCGTTTGGAAACTGAATCCTTTTGTCGGTTCATCAATTTGATACGACGACACACCGAGATCGAGCAAGATGCCTTGCACCGCCCGGCTGCTCTGTTGAGAAAGAACAGATTTGATATTTCTAAAATTTTCTTTTACAACAATGACACGTTCTCCGAAGAACGCCAGACGGCTCTTCGAAAATTCCAACGCATCCTCATCGAGATCAAGACCCATCAATGTTCCGGATGGCATCAGCTGTTTGAGTATTGCCTCTGCATGACCGCCGCCGCCGAGCGTCCCATCAACATAAAACCCGTTCCTTGCGGTAAGGAGGTAAAATAAAACCTCCTGCAATAGAACGGGAGTATGATACGTGTGTGCCTCCAATGAAAGCCGTTGAATTATTGCTGCGGCTTAAAGACTTGCTCGGCAACAGTTTCGTAAGTGTCTGGATGATTTCTCTGATACTCTTCATATACCGTAGGGTTCCAGATCTCCATTCGATCCAGTACACCAAGAACCAATACTTCATTTTTTATTCCCGCAAATTCTATAAGATCTGGAGGAATAGTGATGCGTGATTGGCCGTCAATTTTTGAATCATTCGCACGTTCAAAGAGTGTGCGTGCATAAAAACGATGCTGTGCGTCTAAGAATGAGAGGCCTCGCACAAATTGTTCTAATTTGTTCCACTCATCTTGCGGATACACATAAAGACACCGTTCGAAGCCACGCGTCACGACAAAATTACCTTTGGCACTTGTAGCAAGATTACTTCGCAATTTTGCCGGAAGCGCCACGCGCCCTTTTTCATCTACCGAATAGGTATATCTGCCTTTAAATGATGACACAAATGCCTCGATTTTTTCATGAATTTTTTAGCGAGAAAAAGAGGCTTCCCAAATTCCCCACTTTTCCCCACGCTGGAGATGAAATTTACTGAAATAGCGCTGAAAGTCAAGCAAAAATTAGGATTTTTTGGCCGCAGTGTTAAAATCGATTTTGCAATTTCCCCATCCGGCCAATGAGTTCACTTTTATACTAAACATAAGCTTCTAAAATCTTCATGCAGAGGAAATTTTTTCAAAATCCGGGAGAATCACCCGAGTGAAGAGTTGATATGCCTTTTCGTATTCAGTGTTTGGACATCGAAGGCTTTTTGAATTTCCTGTATAAAATTGCTTCTTCTGAATGAGCATACGATGTGGAAAATTTGAATCTTTCCTTTCAATTCGATAGCTTGATCTCATTGAACACCTCACGGAATTATTTCTATGAAACAAAACAGAAGATCATTTTTAAAAACTTCTACCCTGGTGACCGGTGCCGCTATGATGATGAATAAGCCGTCTACAGCTCTTGCCGAAGGTATTCCCGACCATCTTCGCACGGGAACAATGCATTTAACCTTTCGCCCGTACACATTAGAATTAAAACACACATTTACCATTGCAACGAATTCCCGTACAACGACACCGGTCGTATTGACAGAGATTGAATTCAATGGCATTATTGGATATGGTGAAGCTTCGATGCCGCCGTACCTGGGTGAGTCGCATGAAAGTGTGCTGGCATTCCTTTCAAAAGTTGACCTGAGGAAATATGAAAGCCCCTTCGACCTGGAAAATATACTCAACGATATCGATGTGTTAGCACCGCACAATCCGGCAGCAAAGGCATCGGTGGATATTGCGCTGCACGATCTTGTCGGCAAACTCCTGGGTCAGCCGTGGTACCGTATTTGGGGATATGATCAGAATAAAACACCATTCACTTCCTTCACGATCGGCATCGATACACCGGATGTAGTACGTCAAAAAACGAAAGATGCTGAAGAATATAAAGTATTGAAAGTAAAACTCGGCCGCGATAGCGACAAAGAAATGATCGAAACCATTCGGACGATCACCGATAAACCAATTACCGGAGATGTGAACCAGGGATGGACAAAGAGAGAACAAGCACTCGAGATGCTTCACTGGTTAAAGGAACGCGGCGTGGTGATGGTGGAGCAGCCGATGCCGAAAGAACGTATGGATGATTTAGCGTGGTTGACAGAACGATCACCACTCCCAATTATTGGTGATGAAGGAGTGCAGCGGCTTGCCGATGTGAAGAACGCCGTTGGTGTGTACCATGGCATTAATATCAAACTCATGAAGAGTACGGGAATGCGCGAGGCGCAGAAAATGCTGACGCTTGCCCGCTCACTGGGAATGAAAGTCATGCTTGGATGTATGACAGAAACCTCCTGCGCCATTTCTGCCGCTTCGCATCTGTCCCCGATGGTGGATTGGGCAGATCTGGACGGCGCGCTGCTCATCAAAAACGACATCTTTGACGGCACAAAAATTATCAATGGGAAAGTGACGTTGATGGATCGGCCCGGTATCGGTGTGATTTCACAGATGAAACAGGTAGAGGATAAATGATTACGTGGAATGCACGGATTTTTCACCGATAGACAAATCTGCGAAATTTATTATCTGCATTGAATTCGTTTTATCAGCGTAATCATACAAGAACACCTAGAGTTTTCAAAGCTACTTCTAATTGCGCTGGATTTTCAAATTGTATCGCCTGCATTCCTGCTGCCCGAGCACCTTCAATATTAATGACAAGGTCGTCTACAAAAAGCATTTCTGAGGGATCAATCTTTTGATCTTTTATGATGCCTTCATAGAGTCCACGTGCTGGTTTCATAACGTGCAGTCGATAAGAGAGGTAGTGTTTCTGGAGAACACCGAGGACGTCGAACTTTTTCAGACTCAGCTTGTAATGAATCTCGTTCGTGTTACTCACCAATGCCGTTCGATGTGCAAGAGAGACATCCTTCACGATATCGAACATTCCATCAAGAGGTTCCTCTATAATATTCGCGAATGCCTGCTCAAGTTGATCGACATGGAAGCGATGCCCGAAGACAGATTGAAGCCCGGATAAGTATTCGCTCGTTGAAATAGTGCCCGTCTCGTACCGGCGCGTCCACAATGTGTATCCATCTGCAAACGGAGCAATTTCTTCTGGTAGTCGAAGTCCGAGGGTCCGCCAGAATTCTTGAAAATCGATAGCAGCAAGCACATTTCCAAGATCAAATAATACCGTTTGTATTTGTCCCATGAATCAATCTCCATTACTCTTCTGACAATGAAAGGTCGCAAGAAGTTCTCAGAGTTGAAAATACAATTTTAGGGAACTTCAATTGCCGGTTTTCTTGTTATTACACGTGACAATAAATCATTCAAATTTAACATTAAATGAAAGAGGAATTTTATGATTAAGGTTAACGCACCGGCGCCCGATTTCACCGAAGATGCTTATATCAACGATCAAATAAAAAAAATCTCGCTCAAAGATTACCGCGGCAAGTGGATAGTTCTGTTTTTCTATCCTGCAGACTTTACCTTTGTGTGCCCCACAGAACTTGGCGAACTAGCAGATCATTATACCGAAATAAAAGCAGAAGGCGCGGAAGTCATCTCGGTGAGTGTCGATACAGGATTTGTGCATAAAGCGTGGCATGATACATCTGAAACGATCAAGAAAGTTCAATATCCGATGCTTGCCGATCCGGCACATCGTGTTTCATCTGCGTACGGGACTCTCATCGAAGACGAAGGACTATCACTGCGGGGAACATTTCTCATCGACCCGCAGGGTATATTGAAAGCGTACGAAATAAACGACAACAGTATTGGTCGAAACATTGAAGAAATCATCCGAAAGTTGCAGGCTGCAAAATTTGTTGCCGAGCATGGCGGTGAGGTTTGTCCCATGAATTGGAAACCTGGGGCAAAAACTTTAAAGCCTGGATTAAATTTGGTCGGAAAAATTTAATGTGGGCGGATAACAAGAAGACCTTAATCCATGAAAGAATTGCACGCCTCTTCTATCGTTCATAGAGGAGGCGTTGCGGTAAGTTAAAACTGGTGCGTGATCGGCGTTCTTCTGATCACTGAAACACAACTCTTACACGATGGAAGAGGGTAGCATGAATAACACTTTGAAATTTAATATTCTTTTCTATTGGCATAAAAGTTCATCAGCAAACCGACCATGGTCATATTGGCAATAAGCGCAGAGCCGCCGTAACTCATAAAAGGAAGCGGGAGGCCAACCACCGGCATCATTCCCATGGCCATGCCGGTATTGATCACGGTATGAGTGGTAAGAATGCCTGTCATACCGATCGCTGATAAACTTCCAAATTTGTTTTTCGAAATAGTTGCTATCCGCAGTCCATGGAGCGACAGTGCAGCAAACAACGATAAGACAAACGACGCGCCGAGAAATCCGAATTCTTCGCCCTGGACGCAGAAAATAAAATCCGTCCACTGTTCAGGTATATAATTCAACTGCGTCTGCGTTCCTTTTAAAAAACCTTTTCCCACAAAACCGCCGGAGCCAATGGCGATCTTCGATTGTACGATATTATACCCGGCACCCAAGGGATCGGCTTCAGGATTGAGAAAGGTAGTAATCCTTTTTTGTTGATACACATGCATATGTTCGTACAGAATTTGCACAGAAAGTCCGACAGCAAGTGCTATCCCGAAAGCAACGGCAACGGCGAATCGATTCTCACGAAAGAGATACAACAATATCCCACCCAGAATTGCAGCACCGAGAAACTGTGCAGTACCAAAAAGTGCGCCCACGGCGACCAGTATAGGAACCAGAATGGCAATAAGAATAAAACTAGAAACACCAGCCCAATACAGAAGCGGCAGGAGTGTTGCAAAAAAAACAATGGTTGTTCCAAGATCGGGCTCTGCAAGGATCAGGAACATAGGCACAGCAAAGATACACAATGCAATAAAAAGGTGTTTGACCTGCGAAATGGAAACATCTGTTTTTGAAAGATACGAAGCAAATGCGAGGACGGTCGCAATCTTGGCAAACTCAGATGGTTGTCCGCCGATACCGCCGACACCGAACCAGCTTTTCGATCCTTTCACAGTACTGCCCACCACCAGAATAATCGCCAGGACAGCGAGCGTTGAAAAATAAAACGCGAACGATAATCGCTGTACCGTACGAAGAGGAATGAAGGCGGTAATCATCATGACCAGGAAACCAATTCCAGCCCACAGCGCCTGCCGGTGGAAATTCGCTGCATTATTGATGTCAAATGTTGCACTATAAATTGACATCAAACCAATAATGACCAGGGCAATACAGATAAGGCATGCGCGGAAATCAAAATATTCTTTTAAATAAGAAACCATATCATTACTTTCGTCTGTTCAATGATACAGCGTTGTATCGTTTAGTGAAGCTGTACGTGTGCGGCTGGTTGCATTCACCGGTACTTCGCCAAAAATATACCGCTGCATGACCTTGCCCGCAATGGGAGCTGCTATTGCTCCGCCCATTCCAGCATTTTCCAACATCACGGCAATCGCAATTTTAGGATGATCAAACGGCGCAAAACCGATATACCAAGCATGATCTCTTCCGTGCGGGTTCTGTGCCGTTCCCGTCTTCCCGCCTGATTGAATACCTCGTATACGCGCTGCGCCGCCCGTACCACCGGGCATTTCCACCACCCGCCGCATACCTTCACGGATTAACCTCATAACACTCGAATCAATTCCGACAGAAGTTTCTTTGTAATCAATGACGTCAAGCTTGTTCGTGCGTTTATTACGAACGGAATTCACCGCATGCGGCTGTAGCAGCGTACCTCCATTCGCCAGCCATGCAGCATAACGCGCCATCTGCAGAGGCGAGACTCCAACCTCCCCCTGGCCAATACCGAGACTGACAATATATCCTTGTGTCCATTTTCCTTTTCCATAGACGCGGTTGTAATATTCGGTGGATGGAATAAGACCTGCAGTTTCCTCTCCGATATCAACATACGTCAACTGACCAAATCCAAATCGTCTACTATATTCGTTGAGTTTATCTAATCCAATTTTCAAAACAAGTTGATAGAAAAAAACGTCGCACGATCGTTGAATCGCCTCTACGACATCAACGGATCCATGGACGTGCATATCTTTAAAAATTTTATTTCCAAAGCGAAACGCCCCATTGCACCGAATGCGATAATGTTCATCAATAATACCTTCTTGTAATGCTGCCGCAGCAATAACCATTTTAAAGGTAGACCCGGGCGGATAGCGTGTCATCGTGGCACGATTGAACAGTAATTTTTCAGGATCATTATTCAACTGATTCCATACTTCAACGGACGTTACACCACTGAAGACTGATGGTTCAAAATCCGGCTTACTGACCAAAGCAAGTACACCGCCGTCATTCGGATCGATAGCAACCAAAGCACCGCGGTAATTTGTCATGAGGGATTCCGCGAGTGTCTGAAGACCGAAATCAACACTCAGATTTAAATCGAATCCTTCTTTCGAAGGAATATCACGCCTCCCTCCATCGAGTGGTCCTAACAATTGTCCCTTCGAGTTGACCGAGATGAACTCAAATCCTTTTTCGCCGCGTAAGAATGTTTCGTAACTCGCTTCTAATCCTGACGAGCCAATGATATCGCCCTGCTGATAGGCACCGCCAACTTTCGCAAGTTGTGCATCGGTGATTTCTTTGCAATATCCCAGCAAATGAGGAGCACGGACATGAAACGGATACAAGCGTTTCGATTCCATCTCATAGGAGACACCGGGGAGCAGATAGAGATTTTCCTCCACTGCAGCAAGTGTTTTAAAGTCGACATCCCGTCTGATACGAACAGGTGAGAACCGAGAATAAATACGACCGCGGTTGAGACGTTCTTGAACCACCGACGGTTCCATCTGGAGAAGCGAACTTAAGAAAGAGAGCGTGCTTGTATCAAACAAGGCCGGAATCAGGTTAATTGAATATGCCGGACCTACATCTACCATCAAACGACCGTTGCGGTCAAACATATAGCCGCGCACCGGCTCTTTAATGATTGTTCGTACACTGTTTTCGTCGGATTTCTTCCCAAATTCTGTATGGTATAATAGTTGTAATTGGTAGAGCCGAAGCAACAAGAAGGTAAAGGATACAATAATGATACTTATCAGAACTCGCTTCCGCGACGGGGCACCAATTTCTTCTACATTCATCATTGTGCCCAGGGCGTGCTATATTTTCTTGAAAAGAAAAACATCGGGAGGATGCTGATAACACAAGTATAGAGGGTTGTGCCTAGGGTACTCTCGAGAGTAGAAATAAATACCGAGGTATTGTTCCCTTGGAAAAATATTGTGAAGTATATAAGATTGTGAACCACGGAACAAAGCAGCACCAGCAACACATAGAGGTACCAACCCAGAGATTGTTCTGCAGTGTTTTCATTAAAAAAATATCCTGCAACGAATCCGGCGATCGTTTTAGAAAGCGCTGCCAATCCAAAAAACTGTGTTGTGATTGTATCCTGAAGTATTCCGATGATGAATCCGCTGATGGTCGCTTCAATTTGTCCTCGCCGCAATGCGACGACTACCAGATAGAGAATAAAGAGATCTGGAAGATATCCACCCAGCGCGATGAATGGGAGAAACGTGGTTTGAAGCAGCAATAATCCGATGACGACAACGGCAGAACGTATATAAGGTTGCATGTGTTTCCGTAGGATAATTTAAAAAAATACCCAGAAATGGAGAGAGAAGCAAGAACAGATGCGGGGAGAATATTACGCACGATCGATGAAACGCGGCGTGGATCATAAACACGAAAGCCGGGTCCACCGGCCCGGCTTTGTAGTGACACTGCGGCGGTGTATTTTACTGACCGCTCGACTGTGTCTGTTGTTTTATACGCGGACGACGTCCTTCGATTATTTTATCGTACTGTGTCGCCTGATCGTCCGTCAGAACGGCTTTGATCTTGCTATTCGTCGTCTTCATAAGTTCAGCCATCGCAGTACGCATCGCGTCGCGATCACCGCGATTCTCGTTCGTCGCATTGGTTATTTCTTCGCGTTGATCTTCCAGAATGTTTGTGACTTTCACGCTTTGTTCATCGCTTAGTTTTAACTTTTCTTTCAACATCTTGACTCGATCTTCTACTCTCATGCGTTGCGATTGTGCTTGCACCAACGTGGAAAACAGTATCGCAATTCCGAGAACAAGCATAAGTCCAAGAGTTGTTCGTTTGATTGCCGCCGGCATGGGGCCATCCTTTCAATAGTACGCTGGTGAATTGACAATTTTTGAACCATTCATCACTTCATTTTATTAAACGAATCATGCTCAGAAATGTTTCTGAGATTGAATGTATAATCTTTTTTCCTCGCAGAAGGTTTTACCTGAGATGAAGAAGGAAAATTTTCTTCATAATTCCGTTTTGTCTCTCTCTGAATTCTGTGATTTTTCATCACTCTTTCATTTTCAACGGCTTTATGATTGATACCAATAGATTTTCCGTTTTTCATTTTTCTGGATCAGTTTTTATGAATATAAATATGTGCTCGTTAATACTCTTGTTTTTCTTTCACCAGCGGTTGCTGCACAAACTCAAACGAAAGGACCGCTGAGGGGAATCGTCGTCAAATGTGACTACGGTGGTAAAAAGAAAAAATACCGATCCTGTCATCATCAATGCGCACCACCTCAGTGTAAGGCTGAAACGATCATCAACGCATCAGACTTTTCAGGATGGTCGAGCCAGAAGCGTGATTCTCAAATAATCTATTTCGGTCTCACGTACACTTTCGGAGCGCCTCCAATAAAAGCCAAAGATGAATCGCTGAAGCAGGACAACGGTTTAGAGGGATCTAATAAATTAAATCCCTGCAAATATCATTTCAATATCCAAAGGAGATATCCATAGCCCTCTTTTTCCATTTCTTCTTTTGGAATGAATTTGAGTGAAGCGGAATTGATGCAATAACGAAGGTGCGTTGGAGTGGGCCCGTCGTCAAACACATGTCCCAAATGTGAATCACCAGATTTGCTGCGTACTTCGATCCGTTCCATAAAGGCAGATGAATCTTTCTTTTTAACGATGAACCGGGAGTCTATTGGTTTGGTAAAACTCGGCCAGCCAGTGCCCGATTCAAACTTATCAGTTGAACTAAACAACGGTTCACCGGACACAATATCAACGTAGATCCCAACTTTTTTATTATCCCAATAGGCATTATGGAATGCCGGTTCCGTCCCGCATTGAGCAGTAACTTCATATTGCTCATCCGTGAGTTTCTTCTTCAGGTCTTCTTTTGGGGGTTTTTGATATTTCGTTAAACCCACATCTCCCCACACGGCATGGATAAATTGATCTCTTCCTGAGGCGCTTCGATAGCTATAATACCGAACAGGATTTTTTTTGCAATACTGTTGATGGTACTCTTCCGCAGGATAGAAGGAAGTGAATGGAATAATTTTTGTCGCAATGGGTTTTTCAAAGATCCCGGTTTTACCCAGTTCAGCTTTTGATGATTCGGCTATCTTCTTTTGTGCATCGGTATGATAGAAAATGGCTGAGAGGTATTGCGATCCCCGGTCAACAAAAGAGCCTCCTGCGTCGGTCGGATCAAATTGTTTCCAGAATAAGTCAACCAATTCAGAATAACTGATAAGCTGCGGATCAAAGAGAATCTGAATGGACTCCAGATGGCCGGTTGCTCCGGTACAAACTTCCTCGTACGTAGGATTCTTTACGTGTCCGCCCGAATAACCGGATACAACTTTTTTCACGCCATCTAAATCTTCAAACGCAGTCTCCACGCACCAGAAACAGCCGCCTGCAAATGTTGCTGTTTCTAATCCCAGAGTATCATCGGGTACCGGTCGAGTATTCATATCTTTTGAGTCCGTTTTTGCACAACTTGAAATGACGAGAACGCTTATCAGTAAAAAAACATACTTCATCTTCATAAGTATCCTTATTATTTATCATTACTTAATCACTTAACATATAAAAAGATAATTTAGTTTCAGTGTGGTGTGTTTAGTGAGAGACAAGCGGATTAATTCGGAAGTTTGATGAAATCGAAACTTGAGTTATCCTATTCTGCTTTTTCCGTCATGCCCGCAGCCGGAGGCCTGCAACCGGCACAGGCATCCAGGTCTGTGGTGTTCCTCGGTTCTGGATTCCCACTTTCGAGGGAATGACTATAGGTGCAATGATTTTTTCTTTTGTAGGGACGTATAATTATACGTCCCTACGAGGATTTCCCTTTTTACCCGCCGGAGTTACTTCGCATCGTAGGCGGGCCACAATCTTGATCTCTTTTGCTATCTGTAAACAGGCACAGAAATTTTCATTTTCTTTTCATCTCGGTTTCATCTTGTTTTGTTATTTTGTTTATGGTGGATTGTAACGCCATGCAATCTGTGTTCACTAAAATACTTTATTTCTGGAGATAGTAGTTCATGATTAGATTTCTCGCGTTTTTTGCAATCCTCGTTTTTTTTTCAACAATTCTTGTCGCACAAAACCATAGCACAGGAAGTATACTCGGAACGATATTGATCGAATCGACGAAGAAGCCGCTGGAATTTGTTAATGTCGTTGTACTCAATCAATCGGACAGCACGCTCGTGACAGGAGCCGTGACTGACAATAAGGGCAAATTTGAAATCGATAATGTTCCCATTGGCACGTACTTTATCAAGTATAGCTTATTGGGATTTGAAGAGAAACAATCTCTCAATTTCAATATTGATAACAAACAAAAGGAAATGGATTTCGGAAAAATTAATTTAAAAGAAACCGCATTGAACGTTAGCGGCGTTACAGTAACCTCCCAGCGAACAACACTCGTCAACTCGATTGACCGTAAAGTCTATAATGTTCAGCAGGATATTCTGAGCAAGACCGGATCTGCAAGCGATTTACTGCAAAACATTCCGTCTGTGCAAGTTGATATCGATGGTACGGTGAGCTTGCGTGGATCAGAAAATGTTTTAATTCTCCTCAATGGAAAACCTTCACCTTTGATGGGAAAAAACCGCGCAGAAGTATTGCAGCAGATGCCTGCTAATTCCATCGAGAGGATAGAAGTAATCACCAATCCTTCCGCAAAATACAAACCCGACGGCACATCCGGCATCATCAACATTGTAATGAAAAAAGATGTGAACACGGGGTTGAACGGAACAACGAGCGCAAACGCAGGCAACCATGACCGCTACAACGCCAGCGTTAATTTGAACTACAACCCCGGCCCGTACAATATTTTCGGAACCTACAGTATCCGAAAAGATGAACGGAACAGTTTTACGACAGACAGGAGGAAGCTGTATGATTCCTCGGGCCGGTTATCCAATTATCACAATGAAGATGGCAGTTCCTATTCACGCCCGTTGTCGCACGTGGTTGCACTCGGAATGGATTATCGTTTGGATGTAGCAAACAGTTTTGGTCTTTCCGGTAATTATCGCTATCGCGGTTTTACGAGAACAGAAACATCTACCAAAGTGACGAATGATATTGCCAATGTGATAACGGAAGATTATGATCGCCTCCGGTACGATCCTGAATATGAAAATGAGATGGGCGGGAATGCGTACTTCCAGCACAACTTTAATGGAGATGATCATAAATTACGCGCTGAATTCAACATTTCGCATCAACCCGAATTGGAAGATAATCATTACAACGACGTCTTTCGATTGCCGACAACATCTTTGCAGTATGACAACATGCGGCTCTATCAAAATGAAGATCAAAAACAGCTCACCATCGATTACAGCAATCGCTTCAGCGAACAGTCAACCTTTGAAGCCGGCTATGCGGGCAACTTTAACAAAAGAGATATGGATTATTACGGCAACTACTTTGATGCAAACCAACAACAATTTGTGACCGATCTCCAGAAGACAACTCATTTCATCTACGATGAAACAATCCACGCACTCTATGCCACATACGAGAATTCCTTTGGGCCGCTTAGTTTCTTAGGAGGATTGCGGGCAGAGCAATCGTTCATCAATGCAAATCTGGTGTCGAAAGATTCTGTCATTACCAACGATTACATGAAACTTTATCCGACACTGCATTTATCGTATAAGATCAACCAGCTTCTTGAATTGCAGTTGAATTACAGCCGCCGCGCCAACCGGCCGGAAGGGGATGATCTGAATCCATTTCCTGAATACCAGGACCCCAGAAACGTCAGAGCCGGAAATCCGCGGCTCCTTCCGGAGTTCATTCATTCTGTGGAATTTGGTTTCCAATGGCAAAACGATAATCTCTCCATTGTCCCGAGTGTTTTTTATCGCAACAAGTACAACGGATTCACCCGGGTCACAAAACCTCTCAACGACACGATATTGATAACGATTCAAGAAAATCTTGCAGCGGATCAATCTGCGGGATTTGAGTTGGTCGTTTCTGGAAATGTGGGAAGTACATTCTCAGCGAACATAAGCACGAATGTTTTTTACGAACAGATCGATGCTGCCAATCTTGGCTTCAGCGGGAAGAAATCTGCTGTCTCAGGGAGTGGCAGTTTGAACTGCAACTTGAATCTCGCTTCTGCTACGATGATCCAGATGAACTCAAACTATCGTTCTTTACGATTAACGCCGCAGGGAGAATTCAAACCGAGCTTTGTAATGAATCTTGGGATGCGGCAGGATCTTTTCAACGACAAGTTCTCGTTCGTCTTGACAGTTTCAGACATCCTGAAAACACTCAAGAGAGAAATAAATCTTGACACTCCCCGGCTTATCCAGAACACAATCAATAACCGTGATACGAGAATTATCTATTTTGGAATAACCTATCACTTCGGCACACCGGCAAAGAAACCGAAAGAGAAATCGCTTCAGTACGACAATGGACTTTGATGGCAGGCATCATTATCAATGATAGTTGATGTACATCGTTTGCCGATTTGTTTGCTCTGCTTTATTTTATATAGAGGACCTGTTTTTGTGGACGTAGGCGGGCCACAACCCTTATTTCTTTTCCATCTCCCTCACAACTTTCATCGTCTCAATGCTGACTGTGCAAACTTTCTTGAGCAATTCAATTACTTCTTTTTTGTAATCTGCAAACTTATAAGTGTTAAATTTCTCCGCAATGGTCGGATCGCTCGGCGTGCTTTCTTTGTATTGGTCTAACACCCATTCCAATGCGCTGCGGTTGCCAAGTTTGTATTCCCACGCTTCTTTTGGGATGCCAGTCAGAGTGGTTTCGTCATCGATAATGATGGTGCCATTGTCTTTGTCGGCTTTTAATTTTGGTTTTGTTTTGTGGCCGACGTCGTTGACGTCGGATGTCTGCAAATCGCGATCAGCTATCACGGCTACAATATCATACCACCACCCTATATTAGTCATTGAATACAATTCATTTTCTGTGTCACGGTGTGACCGTGACACCCATGGAAAGTCGAAGAAATTTGCACTAGGGGCGTCACGAACCATTTCGTGACGCTAATTCATGTGACGAAGAAACATTCAGAAGATTATATTCAGAGATCGGGTTTTATTTTTCTTTGTGGAATAACCGATAAATCACAGGAAGGCCGAAGAATAAAATAAAACTCGAAACAGAAAATCCGCCGATGATGGCAATGGCAAGCGGCTGTTGCATCTGTGCACCGGCGCCAATCCCAAGAGAAAGCGGCAACAATGCAAAGACAGCGGCAAGTGTTGTCATCAAGATCGGGCGTGCACGCTTTTGACCTGCCCGCACGAGCGCATCTTCCAGCGTCATACCATCCGCTTGAAATTCTTTTACAGTATGTAAAACAAAGATGGCATTCTCTGCCACAATGCCGATGATCATAATGATGCCGACAAAGCTAGAGATATTAAATGTAACGCCTGTGATCCACAACGCAGCGAGTACACCTAAAAGCGCAAGCATATTCACGATAAAGATAGAGAATGGAACTGCAAACTCACCGAATTCAAGCAAAAGCACAATGAATACTAACATAAACGCTGCAATTGCAACAAGTAAAAGGCTGCGAAACGATTCCTGTTGCGTTTGGTACACGCCGCCGTATTCTATTGTAATTCCCTTTGGGAGAGAAAGCTCTTTGGCAAGTTTTTGCTGAATATCTTCAACCGTTCTTCCAAGATCACGCCCGTCTATTCTTGCCGTTACAGCGACAAGCTGGCGCAATCCTTCGCGGTGCAATTCCGCTTGTCCTGGAGTTTTTTGAATTGTTGCAATATTGCTGAGCGGAACACGTACTCCGTTTATATTGAGAAGCTGTATTTGTCCCA
>Ga0302322_100001044_pt1 | contig 22329 bp, 18 predicted proteins | sample Fen_T0_2_FD_203757 | JGI IMG/M metagenome (GOLD analysis project Ga0302322, IMG submission 203757) | Peat permafrost microbial communities from Stordalen Mire near Abisko, Sweden - Fen_T0_2 | ecosystem: Environmental > Terrestrial > Soil > Wetlands > Permafrost | place: Sweden: Abisko...
TTATTTCCCATTTTCCAATTAGGATGATTCAGCGCTTGTTCAACCGTAATAGAAGCGAATGCTTCCCTGGGTGTGTTCAACAGGGGGCCGCCGGAAGCTGTCAGGATGATCCTGCTTGCCTTGTTCAGATCTTCACCAACGAGGCATTGTAAAATAGCACTGTGCTCACTATCGATCGGAATTAAATGAACACCGTATTCCTGTACTAACGAAGTAACAAGTTCTCCGGCAACAACTAGAGTCTCTTTATTTGCGAGGGCGATATGTTTCCGATGTTTGATTGCTTCGACGGTTGGCTTCAACCCGGCAAATCCGACAATAGAATTGATGACGAGATCCACATCATCGCGGCGGACGACTTCCAGCAATCCTTCGCGTCCGGCAAGGACTTCCACCGAATCGCCAACCAGTGCCTGCAACGCTGCAGCTTTGGTTTCGTCTAATACTACAACACCGCGCGGGTGAACATGCTCAATCTGGTTTTGCAGGAGCTCAATGTTGGTGTTGGTTGTAAGATAGGTAATGCTGAATTTGTCTTTGAGTGTATTGATAACGGAAAGGGAGTTCCGGCCGATAGAGCCGGTTGAACCAAGGATAGCAATATGCTTTGGACTCTGACTCATGCTGTGCTTTCAAGGTAATCAAATTCGCCAGGCATGTCAAGAAACCCAAGAGTTGCACTCCATTAGCGCAAATCGAAATTGCTTTTTGTATATTGACGTAAGATTAATTCAAAATTATTAAAATTCAAATGAAAACAATGAGACGAGTATTTGAATATTGCGCACTCGTGGCCGTGTTCAGTTTCACCTTTTATTCTGTTCCATATGCACAAGAAGACGATAAAATAACAAAGCTTCGTCTTGCCCAGGGATTTGAAGAGGCCGGTGAATGGGAGCATGCGGTCGGTCTCTATGAAGATCTCAACAGATTAGATCCTAAGAATTTTATATTTCTCGATGGACTCCAGCGCAGTTATACACAAATAAAAGAGTACGGCAAAGCGATCAACGTTGTTCGCCGCTGGCTGATCTATCAACCCGGAGATATAAATAAAATGACGGCGCTCGGCGGACTCTATTATGATTCTGGAAATGAGGCGGCTGCCGACTCGATGTGGAAATCGGTCATCGCAATCGATCCGCGAAATACACAATGTTACCGCGTTGTTGCCAATGAAATGCTGCAACACCGGTTGTACGATCAGTGCATCCGTACGTATCTTGATGGACGAGTGATCAGCAAGAGTGATGCGGCGTTTGCAGATGACCTGGGAAATCTTTACGCGATGCTTCAACAGTATGCAGCTTCAACGAAAGAATATCTTCGTTTGATAAAAGCAACACCGGACCAATTGCCTTTTATTCAATCGCGTCTCAGTACTTTTACCGTAAAACCGGAAGGCTTCAGCGCCGCATCGGAAGAGGTGAGGGAGGAAGTGAAAAACTCACCGGACAATATTCCAATGCACCGATTGTATGCGTGGCTCTTAAGTGAAGAACGGAGCTATGAATCAGCGTTGGAGCAATATCGTATTATCGACGATCTGTCCCGGGCAAACGGCAACGAGCTATTCAATTTTGCCCAGAGATTGCTTCAGGAACGCGCATTCATCACGAGCGCGAAAGCGTTCAAAGAAATTATTGAAGAGCATAAAAACCCTCAGCTCCTTTCTTTTGCACGTTTCGGATATGCGCGGGCACTCGAAGAACTGATCAGTGGAACAGATTCCTCAGGTTCGTCGACAGAATCGCAGCCATCGTACGGGAATCCAATTCAATTATATGAATCGATTGCAGCCGAAAATACAAATCCGGATCTCATCGCTCAATCATGGTATCGCATCGGCATCATCAAATTTGAAAAACTGTTCGATCTTGACGGTGCTCTCGACGCTTTCCATCGAATAAACAATGTACCATCGACATCAACAATTTCCTATGACGCCGCACTCAGAATAGGTGAGATTCACATCGCACGGAATGATCTTGCTGAAGCACGGAAAGAATATACCAGCCTGGGAAAAATTTCGCTCGTGGTGTATCAAGACCAGGCGGCATTTAAATTAGCAGAACTGAATTATTTTGAAACAATGTTTGATTCCGCGCTGTCCTTGCTGCAGAGATTCACGACCAATCTCAATACGGATTTAACCAATGATGCATTGCAACTACAATACTTTATACAGGAAAACAACATCTCCGCACCGCACGCATTGGCCGAATTTGCGAAAGCGGACTTATTGATGCGGCAGCATAAATACGCTGAGTCACTTGTGCAGTTTCAAGATATCGTTCACCGCTCTCCGGCAGCTTTATTGGTAGACGATGCACTGATGAAGATTGGCGAGCTGTATTTTCTATTGAAACGTCCTCATGAAGCACTAATGGCGTTTCGTTTTATTGTGGACTCAGTTCAGATAAGTATTCACAAAGATCGGGCGCAGTTTCGAATTGCGGAATTATATCAAAATGATTTCATGAACAAAACACAAGCGGTTGAAGCATACGAAAAACTGCTGGCACAATTTCCGAATTCTCTGTATGCGGAAGAATCCCGGAAGAGAATACGATTGTTGAGGGGAGATGTTCTCTAAAACTCTTTGTTCAATATAAAAGGAGGTAGAATGGATCAACAAGAACTTGACCGCTTACGGTACCCCATAGGTAAATTTTTAAAACCACAAGATTCTTCCAGTGGCCTGAGATTACAAAACATGGAGATTATTTCTCACTATCCCGCGCTTCTGAAAAATGAAGTTGTCGGTCTGTCGGACGAGGAATTAAAATGGAAATACAGACCCGACGGCTGGAACATCACTCAGGTTGTTCATCATACTGCCGACAGTCATATGAATGCCTATATCCGCTTTAAACTTGCATTAACGGAATCCACACCGACCATCAAACCGTATCATGAAAACCTGTGGGCAGCATTACCAGACTCAACCGAGGTATCCATGGAAGCCTCGGTTAAAATTTTGGAGGGTCTGCATCTTCGATGGTCTACACTTCTGAAAAATCTTTCCGAGGAGGAGTTCCAAAAAAAATACTTCCATCCCGAACAGAAAAAAGAAGTTGCGATTGTTGAGGTGCTCGCATTGTATGCATGGCATTGCAACCACCACTTAGCGCATGTGCAGCAGGCAAAAAGGTACCGCGGAAAATATTAATTGAAAAAATATCCGATCACCAAACCGGACGATATGGGGAACTTAAAAAAATCCATTCAGGGACGGTCACGGAGTGACTCCTTCGGAGGACTCACTGTTTGTTTTTCATTCTCTCGGGACACGTAATACTAGACGTGTTCTGTATCTTTCTTTTTCTTTTTCGTTTCACCGTTGGACTTCCACACAAAGAGTCCGCGTTTCTCGTACGATGTATGAAGAAGATGATGGGACATATGTCCCAAGGGCTCCTTCAGGAATTCTTTATAGAGCGCTGTCACCTCCGGGTTTTCATGCGATTTGCGGATCGGTTTATGAGCATCCTCTGCATAAATGGATTCTGCCCGTTTCTTTCTGATATCCCAAGTCGTGGGAATCGGCTGACCGCCGCCGCCAAGACATCCACCGGGACACGTCATCACTTCGATGAATGCATACGGCGATTCTTTCTTTTCAATTTGTTCGAATAGTTTCCTTGCGTTTCCCAGTGTATGAGCGACTGCCACTTTTACTTTTGTTCCGTTGAGGTCAACTTCAGCTTCTTTAATTCCCTCCATTCCACGGACAGCAGTGAAATTAATATTCGCAAGCGGTTTCCCTGTGACGACTTCATAGACGGTTCGCAATGCCGCTTCCATCACACCTCCGGTGGCGCCGAAAATTACCGCTGCTCCTGTAGATGCGCCGATAGGACTATCAAATTCTTCAACAGGAAGCTTGGAGAATTGAATTCCGGATTCCTTAAACATCCGGGCCAGTTCTCTTGTCGTGAGCACATAATCGACATCATAAAACGCATCATCCTGCGACCATCCTTTTTTGTCTTTCCAATGCTCAAAGGCGCTCATCATCTCGGGGCGTTTCGCTTCATATTTCTTTGCCGTACACGGCATGACAGAAACCACGACCATCTTTCGCGGATCGATTCCCATCTTCGCTGCATAGTACGTTTTCGCTACCGATCCGAACATCTGCTGCGGTGATTTGCAGCTTGAGAGATGTGCGAGTGATTGCGGGAAAAAATGTTCTGCAAATTTTATCCATCCCGGTGAGCAGGAGGTGATCATCGGCAAGACACCTTTTTTCGTGATCCGCTGGATCAATTCATTTCCTTCTTCTATGATGGTCAAATCGGCGGTGAACTGTGTATCGAATACCTTATGGAACCCGAGTCTCCGCAGTCCTGCAACCATTTTTCCTGTGACAAGGCTTCCTGGTTCCATCCCCATCGCTTCGCCGATCCCTACACGAATTGCCGGCGCGGTCTGTACGATAACAACTTTATCCGGATTCATAATCTCTTCAAAGACGATGTCTGTATCATCGCGCTCAATAATTGCACCGGTAGGACAGACCAGCGCGCATTGCCCGCAATTAGTACAGGCAACATTCCCCAGCCCTTTTTCCATATATGTGGAAACCTTTGTCTTGATGCCGCGTCCGGAGAGACCAATCGCATAGACTGTTTGAACGGTACCGCAGACTGCTATACACCTTCCGCACAGGATGCATTTGTTTGGGTCTCTGATAATGGAAGACGAGGTTGTATCACAAGGCTGTTCTTTTTTTGTTCGAACAAAACGATCGTTCTTTACACCAAGATCGGAAGCGATCGTTTGTAATTCACAATTCTGATTGCGCAAACATGAAAGGCAATCTTTCGGATGGTTGGCAAGGATGAGTTCAACGTTCGTTTTTCTTGCATCGCGAATACGCGCAGAGTTTGTCACAATCTCTGTTCCTTCGTGAACACAAGCAGTGCAGGAGCGTACAAGGGACCGTGCACCCTTCACTTCCACAACGCACACTCCGCAAGAAGAATTTCTTGATACATCTTCAAGATAACAGAGTGTCGGCACTTCAATGCCAGCGCGTTTGCAGGCATCGAGGATCGTCATGCCATCGGGAGCCTGAAATTCGTTACCGTTAATTTTAATATTGATCATCTTCGTGTCCATGTGATCCTCTTAATTTTGCTCTTCTTGGTGGCATTTGACATCGCATCGCAGACAACGAGCTGCTTCATGCAGGGCTTCTTCTCCGGAATAGCCGGCGAGGACTTCTTGGAAACTTGAAATACGTTCCTTGACAGGAAGTTTTTTCGGATCGATTTTTTTGCCGCCTTCAGGTTCAGGAATCACTTCATCTTTATATTTGAAATCCCTGAATAACCGGTGGAATCGTTTCTCCTTCATCAAATCAATGTCGATCGCTTCGGCCGCCTGGCGGGCCACTCCCATCGCTTCGGACACCGTCGCCGGTCCGGTCACAGCATCACCTCCGGCATAGACCTTCGCCAAATTGGTACGGCAGCTGGGCTGTTGTACTTTTATCGATCCGTTCTTTCGGAGTTCCAAGCCGATTTCTGCTGCAGGTTCAAATTCAACCTTCTCTCCAACGGAAAGAATAATCGTGTTGCATTCCACAATCGCTGTCTCGCCGGTTTCCACCGGTTTTTTTCTTCCGGTATTGTCGAACCCTTCAAACTTCATCTTGTGAATTTCAAGACCGGTTACTTTTCCTTTGATGTCCGTGATGACACGATGCGGCGCAGACAAAAACATAAACCGAATATTTTCATCCACCGCATCTTTAATTTCATGCGCATTCGCCGGCATTTCGTCTTTATCACGTCGATACACAATGGTGACATCGGCACCAAGCCGCAGACAAGAACGAGCTGCGTCGATCGCCACATTGCCGGCTCCAACGACAACGACTTTCTTTCCCAGGCTCAGTTTTTTTCCGCTGGCAAATTCCTCAAGAAACTCGTAGCCCTGTATCACTCCTGCAGAATGTCTCCCGGGAATATCAAGCTCAATATCTTTCTGAGCACCGACAGCAAGGAACACCGCATCGTATTCTTTTTGTAAATTTTTGAAAGAGAGTTCTTTGCCAATACGCGTATTGAAAACGAACTTGACACCAAGCTTTTTAAAGAGTTCAAGTTCTTTGTTGAGACCATCTTTCGGCAAGCGATATGCCGGAATTCCATATTGCAGAATTCCGCCGGCTTTTGCATGGTTGTCGTACACGGTCACACTGTGCCCCAGCCGAACAAGAAAATACGCTGCGGTCAATCCCGCAGGTCCTGCTCCAACGATCGCAATCTTTTTCCATGTGGGAGACAGTTTTTCTCTTATCAACCGCTGATAAATTTCCCGTTCTTTACCCATCTTGTACATGGTATCTGCAAGATAACGGTGTATATCACCCTGTGAAACCGGATCATCCACCATATCTCTCCGGCATCGCATCTGGCAGTGGAAATAACAAATTCTTCCGACTGTACCGGGGAGCGGATTATCCCGCAGCGTGAGTTCAAAGGCTTCCTCGATCCGTCCTTCTTTTAACAGCTGTAGGTACCCGGGAATATTCATATGCATGGGGCAGCTGTTTTCACAGAGTGCCATGAATAAACTTTCGCACACGCCGGCTTTACACCTCTTTTGAATGATATGCTTTTCATATTCATCGCGGAAATACCGCAAGGTGCTCAAGACAGGATTCGAACTCGTTTGACCCAAACCGCACAGCGCAGAATCTCGAATGACATATGCTAATCGCTCCAGCGTATCTAAATCTTCCATGGATGCTTCACCATGGGTGATCTTATTCAAGAGCGCGAGTGCCTGCGCAAGTCCTTCGCGGCATGGCGTGCATTTGCCGCAGGATTCTTTGTACGTCACTTCCACAAAATACCGCGCAACATCGACCATACAATTGTCTTGATCCATCACCACCATACCGCCGGATCCCATAATGGTGCCAATCTTCGAGAGGGATTCGTAATCCACAGGAGTATTAAATTGTTCAACGGGAATGCATCCGCCTGATGGACCACCTGTCTGCACCGCGCGTATTTTCTTTTTATTTCCCGTTCCTTCGCCCATCTGATAGATGATGTTTTCCAATGGTGTGCCGAGCGGCAGTTCCACAAGGCCCGTGTTTTTTATTTTACCGACGAGTGAAAACACTTTTGTCCCTGTGCTCGCCTGTGTTCCAAATTTTGCAAATGCATCTCCGCCAATCGTGAGGATCACCGGGACATTGATCCATGTTTCGACATTGTTAATATTTGTTGGTTTGCCCCAGAGACCTTTCTGTGCAGGATAGGGAGGCCGTGGAAGAGGTCGCCCGGCTCTGCCTTCAATCGACGCAATGAGGGCTGTTTCTTCACCGCAGACAAACGCACCGGCACCTTCGACGTAAGATATGTCAAAACTAAAGGACGACCCAAAAATATTCTTGCCGAGAATTCCAAATTCCCTTGCAACGGCAACCGCTTTTTTAAATCGTTCTACAGCAAGCGGATATTCTGCGCGTACATACATGATACCTTCCGAAGCACCCATCACATATGCGCCAATGATCATTCCCTCGATGAGGGCATGAGGATCGCTTTCAATTTCATTGCGGTTCATATATGCGCCGGGGTCGCCTTCGTCCGCATTGCAAATAATATATTTTTTGTCCGTCTCAACTTTTTTCATCATCTCCCATTTGATTGCCGTCGGGAATCCGGCTCCGCCTCGTCCGCGCAATTTCGATTTCTTTATCTCATCAAGAACGGCATCGGGCGTCATGGTGGTGAGCACCTTCATCAAGGAGCTGTACCCGCCGACAGCGAGGTACTCTTCAATATCTTCAGGGTTGATCAATCCTGAATCACGAAGAACGATTTTCTTTTGTCCTTTGAAGAACGGGATTTCGTTCCACAAAGGAACACTGCTCAGACCTGTTCCAAACTCTACTCGTGAGGTATAAAAATTCCAGTTCTCAATTCTGCAGAGCGCCTTCTTCAGCGGTATCATACCCCTGCACAGCCCGTCCACGATACTCTGGGCATCCTTCGGCGTTACTTTGTGCAGGATGATCAGGGGTTGCCCCGGAACATAGCAGTTCACAAGGGTTTCTTCAGCGCAAAATCCAAAGCATCCCACTTGTGTCAGTCGAATCTTTGCTCGTTTTGCTTTGATGGCTTTCTGCAAACTTTCATAGACTTCTCGCGCACCATTCCCCAGTCCGCATGTTCCCATACCCACTGAAATTTTTGGTACATCGGGAATGAACTTTGCCATTCCTTCTTGGCAGACCTTTTCTAATGTGGAAGCATCTTGTATCTTCATGATTTGTTCTTCTCCTTAGAAATTTTTCCGAGAAGCTTTTGCAGTTTAGCCGTCGTCACATTACTGTAAATAATTCCGTCAATCGCGACGACCGGTGCGAGCGCACATTGGCCAAAACAGGCAACCGTCGTAATGGTGAATTTGTTGTCCGATGTAGTAAAAAAAGACTCTCCCTCTTCCAGTTCTTTGCTGCATCCAAGCATCAGTCCCAGATCATCAAGTAACGCTTTTGATCCTTTGGTATGGCAGGCTGTTCCTCTGCACACCGTGAGGGTGTGTTTCCCTTGTGGTTTGAGGTTGAAGAATGAAAAGAAGGTGACGACGTTATACACCCGCGAAAGCGGCACGCCAGTGCGAAACGCTACATGGTTGAGCGCTTCTTCAGACAGAAACTTTTGTTCGTTCAGCAGCTGGGTTTCTTCAAGGATGCTTAACAATTCGCCATGGTGTCCTTTGTGTTTCGAAATAACAGAATCGATTTCCTGAAGTTCTCGCGACAACGTTTGTGTTCCATCCATAACTGCTCCTCGTATATGTATGCTATGCGTATCGAGACAATACTATATTCTCTGCAACTTTCATTCCATAAGAATTGGAAGCAAAAAGCACGAATTTTTTTTAAGAATGATAGAAAACCGCGTACGGTTCTTGGGATTCGGAAAGAGAGGCGACCGGTCGGGTCCATCGCAGTCCTCTGTTTTTAACGGAGGACGATGTCCGATATTGGTGAGGTATGAAGATTAGAAAATTCTAAACCTCTTTTGTACTCGTAACGTTTTCGTTTGATGTATATGTATTTTTTAATAACAGAAAACGGTTTCTTGAATCAGGTTCTACAAGAATATCCCCGAAGGGAACGAGCCGCGTATGAATGTGCGAAGTCGCTGAAACTTTATCGAATGCCAAAAGGCACAATGATAATATAGAGAAGAAAGAAATAAACAGTAAAGCCTTTTTATCAAATTTCGAAAAATAAAAAATAAACGAATAAAAACTTCTTTTTTTATTATATTGTGCTGAAAATACTAACAACAAACATTATAGTTCAAATAAAAACTCAACACTTTGTTGCTGAGAAATTTAATTTCTGATGGCTGGTATTCAAGTGATTAATAAATTGAGCTTTAGCTGAAATCAAAAAGGAATGCCGTCAATTGTCGACTTCGTGTTCTGTTGGTTTTGAGTATCTCATGAGCCGGTTCCAAAGACGCTTATTTGAAATAGAAATCATTGCATCCATTGACAAAAACAATTAGAATATTATGTTTCTAAGCCGGTACACAATGTGCCGGCATTTTTTTTGGAGAATCGTTTCCATGAGAATCAGTGTGTTCTGTTGCAAGCAAGTCTCAATGGGAGCACTGCTCATTGCCCTTAATAGTTCATTCTCTCTTTCACAATCAATTTCGCTCGTTGGCCAAGTGGTCGATGGTGCGACACATCAACCCATTGCACATGCTGCTGTGTTTCTTCATGAGACAGATCAACGCGCAAGTACAAACGATGAAGGTTGTTTTACATTTAAGCAGCTGAGAATTGGACGATACACTCTTTCTGTTCGACATATTGCCTACGCGAGTATCGACCGGAGCATTCCACTTTTTTCTGATGAGTACGATACCGTTCGTATCGATATGCAGTCAGCGCTCTTTCCATCCAACGAAGTAATTATTCGAAGCACGCGCACAGGACGGGATGCAGGCAATACTCCTTATCCTCACGAAGTTGTACCAGGGGACCAGATCTTTGATCATCCGGCTCTCACGGTTTCAGATGCATTAAGCCGCCTTCCCGGCATCGCTCTCGTGCGTGACGGGATGTGGCAAACCGCAGTGTCTCTTCGCGGTTTGAGCAGGTCAAATATTGTTATGGAGATTGATAACACAAGAATTGAAACAGCAAATGCACAGGCGGGCGCCCTTTCGCTTATCAACCCGTATGATCTTGAACGAATAGAGGTTGTCAAAGGATCAAATTCTGCATTGCAGGGAACGGGGGTTTTCGGCGGTATAATCCACATGATATCAAAAACCCCTTCGTACAGTGAACAGCCGCAGGTTGACGGGGAAGTAATGACACGGTATGAATCTGTCAATAACCTGAATGCATCCTCTGCTGCGCTAGAGGGCGGTTCGGAAAAAATGCGGATGCGCCTCAGCGGTGTCTATAGAAGAGCGGATAATTATTCGACACCAGACGGTGAAGTGCCGAATTCACAATTCATGGATTTTGGATTCTCTGCAGTCGCGGGAATTCAATTATTTGATTCGCATTCCCTCGATTTTACCTACCAGCGGTTTCAAGCCGAAAATGCCGGAATGCAGGGAGGCGGATTTGCCGATTCCGCTCTCGTGAAATATTCTCTGGCGCGTCGGGAACTATTGAAAGCAGAATATTCCATTCCCAATATCAGTAGGATCATTTCCATGCTGACGCTGCGAGCATCGCAGCAGAAAATCGAACGGCATGTACAAATAAATCAAAGCCCGTCGAATCCGAATTTGTTGGTTCTCACTCCGCATGCACTTCATACCACCGATCTTCTTCAGTTTGAGGCAAAAATAATTCCGACCCAAAAACACTTACTGACAGGAGGTATTGAACTATGGCAGAGATCTCTCGACAGCAAGAGGGAAATACTAAATTCGAAAGCTAAAACATTTCTCAAAGAATCTCCGCTGCCAAATTCATCATGCCTCAATGCTGGAATGTATCTTCAGGACGAATGGCAGCTCATCCCAAACACGACTTCGCTTGTGACGGGTGGACGGTACGATTTCATCCGCCTGCAGAACGATGAAACAGTTGATACGCTTCTCTTTACAAAAAATAATGTTGTCATGACGCCTCAAAATCAAAAAGTGTTTTGGGAAGCAAAAACATCAACCTCGATGAATTGGAGTGTTAATGCGGGAATTCATCAAATGCTCACGAACTCGTTGGATGCAAGCATTCTTCTTGCGAATGCGTTTCGTGCACCTACTCTGGAAGAACTCTTTCTCTATCAGAATAATGGCGGACAGGTTCACTATGGCAATCCCGACCTTCTCCCGGAACAAAGCATTTCTATCAATGGCGGGATACAAATTCACACCTCATTTTTCCATTGTTCGGCAGATCTCTATTATACAGAGATCACCGATCGAATAACGGAACTGTATGATACATTGAGAGTCGTACCGGCTTTTGTACAAACAAACATCGGCAGTGCAAAAATTTATGGATACGAATGTTCCGCTACGGTTACCATAACATCTTCACTTATGGTTCATTCCATGATAGCGTATGTACGCGGCGAAGACACAAAAAATCACTCGAACCTTCCGCAAATTCCTCCGCTGACAGGTTCAGCCTTTATTGAATATTTATTCCAACCTATCGGCACCATACATCTTCAATGCAGCGTCACCGCAGATCAGAACCGTATTGCACCTGTGACCGAAACGCAGACGCCCGGGCACACTGTTTTGGAAGTGAATGTTGTCAGTACGCCCCTCTCTTGGATGGGGATGAGTGTGACGGTGAGATCGGGAGTTCAAAATTTATTCAACACAGCATATCGAAATCATTTATCCACTCTGCGCGGCTTGACAAAGGACGAACCGGGAAGGAATTATTATCTTTCTGCGACCGTCGCTTTCTAATCTCATAGAAGGATTCATTTGCATGAATTGGTTTCTCTTGGCTACAAGCTCGGCATTGCTTTCAGCGGCTGCGGCAATCATTCAGAAAAAAGTATTGTTCCGGCTGAATGCTCTGGAGTTTTCATTTCTCGTCTCTTTCGTTATTTTGATTTTTTCGTTCTTTGTCCCCTTCTCGATGGATGTTACTTCCATTCCACCAGGAGTGTTCATGATCATCGTTGGTAAAAGTATTCTTGGCGCGGCCGCATTTTTATTGGTCATGATGTCCTTAGAACATAATCAGATCAGCACGGCGTTGCCGATTCTCGGTTTGACGCCTGCCGTCACGGCCCTTGCTGCTCTGGTGCTCCTTGGAGAAGCTCTCGGCAATTGGGAATGGTTAGGGTTGGGAATGATGATCGCGGGAACCTCTGTGCTGGAAAAGCGTCCGGCACAAAAATTCTTTCAGTCATGGAAGGAAATGTTCAACTCAAAACATCATTATTTTATGTTCGGTGCACTCGGATTATTTGCGGTCTCGTCGGTCTTTGATAAACTTCTTGTCAGCGGATATAAAACTGATCCTTTTCTTGTTCTCTTCTATCAGCATATAGTGTATTGTATGATCTTCGGAATATTATTGTTTCTTCGCCAGCAATCCTTCCGTGCGGCCGTTCAAAAAGGAATGACACAATTGCCGTTCATTGTTGCGGTAGCGTGCCTCACTCTTGCGTATCGTTTTACCCAACTGGAAGCAACCATCGGTGCGCCAGTAGCCCTTGTGTTAGCGATCAAACGCACATCGATTCTCTTTGCATCATTCTTTGGCGGGAAACTTTTTTCAGAAGAACGCCTTGCGCAAAAAATTATCGGGGCTGCGCTGATTGTCGGCGCCGGTTTTATAATTCTCAGAAATGTTGGTTAACCGTAATTATTCAGCAGATCCATGAGGAAATGCTCGGAAGATTACTTCGGTTCTGCATGAATCATAATTCTTCGCAGCTGCTTAAATTGCCGGAAGAGTGCTGCCTCGACATCTGAAATAATCTGATGTGCTTCGTCCAGAGTTTTCGACTTCTCAATCTGGCATGTGAGTGTTGCGCTGTACTGATGCCCCTCTTTCAGTACCGTTAAATCCTTACAAGCCAAAACGTCTTTCTGCTGTTCTGTCACTTCACGAATCTTTTCCGAGAGGGCCATCTCGGCATCCGTCACGTTGGTCAGAAGACGTTCGGAGGGATGATATTCCTCCATATGGATCGTGACGCTGCCGATCGATGGAAGTGCGGTTTGAATTTGATGTTCTATTTCGGAAGTTATTTCGTGTGCTTCTGTAAAGCTTTTTCCTTCCGCATATTCCACATCAAAATCGATAAAATATTTTCCGTCGGTGAGATGCACTTCAATATTATGCGGTGCACGCAGTCCCTTATCCATCACAATCATCCGGATTTTATCAATAAGAGTTTCATCCTTCGCTTCGAATGGTTCTGCGTGCACAACCACATCAGCGTTGGGATGAATGTCATGCACCGCCCGTTCGATGTGATCCATAATGGTGTGAGCACTATGAAACGGAATGGTGCGGCGAATAGCAACAATAGTATCCACGAACATATGTGCACCGGAAGTTCGGATACGAACCTTGCGAAGCTCATCGACGCCCTCGACAGATCGAATGGCCTTTTCCACTTCTTTGGTTAAACTTTGCGGTACACGATCCATCAGGGCGTCAATAGTACGGCGTCCCAGCCGGTAACTGACGAACAGGACAAGAAGAGCAACGCCAATGGCGGCAACAGCATCGAATTCAGGATAGCCAAGCCATACAAAAATTAGCCCACCGATGACAGTAAGAGACGACCAGATATCGCTGGAAAAATGCAATGCATCGGCCTCGAGTGCTTGACTGTTATGTTTCCGTGCAATCCGGTACAACGCACGTGACCGGCTGGTGTCAATAAGAATGGAGACACCCATCACAATAAAACTCCAAATGTTTGTTTCGACGTGGTGTGTATGCGCGAGCAGACGGCTCACACCTTCCCACACAATCCACGCACAAGTCATTACCAGGAGAAGGGTTTCGATGAAAGCAGAGATATTTTCTAATTTTCCATGGCCGTAGGGATGGTCTTCGTCCGCTGGGCGATCAGAAAACGAAACAGCGAATAGGGTAATGATGGCCGCGAGAAGATCAAGCCCAGAGTGTGCGGCTTCGGAGAGAATACCGAGACTGTTCGTCCATAATCCTATACCAAGCTTGAAGCTTGCCAGGAATACTGCCGCAACCACCGAAGTGAGTGCGATAAATTTTTTTTCATTAGCGGCTGCGATTTTCATGAGTCAGGATGATCTTCGTACGGCTCAATATACAGAGCGTTTTTGTGGAGTGCAACGAAGATTGCAAAGCACACTGAGTTTGTCTATATTCACATGAATGAAATCAAGACCTGTTCACATGACGGAAGCGAACGGCAGGGAAACCGTCTATGTATGGAATACGGAGAGAGTCGGACGGAGAAAAGGAATAACAGATCGAACATGAGCCATGCGTATTGCGATTATCTCTGATATTCATTCCAATCTTGAAGCGCTCACGAAAGCGATGGAGATTATCGACCAACGCTCCGTCGATGAGATTATTTGTCTTGGCGATGTCGTTGGATATGGTGCAAATCCCAATGAATGCCTCGAACTTGTCTCTCAACGATGCGGCACTGTTCTCAAAGGCAACCATGAAGATGCCGTGGAACATAATTCTTTGACGGAGCATTTTACTGACGCTGCGCGCGCCGCAGTCTTTTGGACACAGCAGCAGCTGACCAAAAATAATTTTGAATATCTCTGCACTCTTCCTCTTTCTTATAAAACCGGTGACCTTTTCTTCGTGCATGCCTCGCCATGTCATCCGGAAGAATGGCAATATATTTTTGATGACACAGATGCATCTGCCGCATTCCGTTGTTTTTCAGAATTGATTTGTTTCATCGGCCACACACATACTCCCATACTCTTTTCAACCGGAGGACTATCACAGACGCTCTCAAGGGAAGAACGTTTTATTATTAACGTAGGAAGTATTGGTCAACCGCGAGATCGAAATCCGGAATTAAGTTTTGGCATCTTTGATACCCGTACGTGGACATACAACAATATCCGCAGTGCGTACGATATAGAAACAGCCGCACAAAAAATATTGGATACGTCATTACCTCCAAAACTGGGACACCGATTGTTCAAGGGAATGTAGCTGGTCGTTTTCGGGAGCGAGACAAGAGAGAGGTTATTCCGCAAGCATGCCGCGATCCCTCGCATAGTCGTGCAGTTTTTCTTCCAACATTTTTCTGCCACGATGCAACCGAGAGCGGACGGTACCAATGGGACAATTCAAAAAGTCTGATATTTCTTCATATGTCAATTGTTCGATGTCACATAAAATGACCACGGTGCGAAAATCTTCTGGCAACGATTGAAGCGCACTGACCACTTCGTCACTCAGCATATTGCGGTACATTTGTTTCTGGAGGTCGTTGGAATCCGTGCTGTCATCGCGAATGGAGTCATAAAAATTTTCAACGTCGTCGTAATCAACCATTCCCGGCTCGCGCGCTTCTTTCCGATAGCGATTGATGTAGGAATTTTTCATAATGCGGAAGAGCCATGCGCGAATGTTTGTTCCCTTCTCGTATTTATCCCAAAAACGAAATGCCTTCATGAATGTTTCCTGAAGAAGATCTTTTGCATCATCTGCATCGCCTGTGGTGCGTAATGCAAAATTGAGCAGGATATCCTTATGGGGAAAGGCTTCCGCTTCAAATTCTTTCTGCCGTTTGCGGAGTGCGAGAGCGGCAGGAGTACTATCTAGAGTATGATCGTGCTTGCGTGCCATCCTGTTTATCGCTGCTTGAAGAGCAACGGTACCTCGCTTGCAGAAAATGAATGATCCAGTTTGACGCGGGCTGCTTCGAGTTCGGCTCCTTGTGCATCGGACTCTTCCTCTCCTGCTGTGAAGGTACGAAGATCACCGAGTTCGACAATTGTCGCGAACCGCTCATATGCATCCTTTGAATCGTTCCTCCGTAGTTCAAAATTCAAACCAACATCTACTCGGAGAGGAGCAGTTTGGTCGTTCGATTGCAGCGTGGCATTCCGAATGATATAATCACACCCTAATTTCATATTATATGGAATTTGTTCGTAGATTCTGGTATCGGCATGCGCGATCTCACCGGTGGCAATGGCATACAGTGTTGTGAGCAAGGCAATGCAGTTCAGTTTCCGAAGAAAGAATTTATTGGGATCTCCCTTCCACCCGCCGGATTCTATCAAGAGGGTGCTCGTACCCCAATTCTGAATGTTATCGCCGAAGGCGCGCGGTTCATACGGTTCATCCCATTTTGCAAGAGACCCTGGAATAAATAAATTCAGAATTTGCGCACATATTGACGCAACTTTCTTTGCTCTCACTCTTCCCGGAGTGTCTGTGCCGGATGCGTCTGAGGGAGGAGCAAGTAATGCCATGGCGGTGATTTTTTTTGTGGTGCCCACGGTCAGCCGCGTATCCTGATCGTGAAGGTTGAATCCGTACTCCGGTTGATACTGGGTGCATGTTTCCTTGAGAATTCGCGCTTCCGGCGTTACGAGTGCCAGTGCATCACGATTCATATCTATGAGCTGAGCCGTTCGTCGTGTGAATCGTTCGGCTCCGTCGGGATTTAACATCGGAATCACCAAAAGGGTCAAGTTGTTTCTCATGGCTTTCGTGACAGTATGATCCGGATGCTTGACGAGAAAGTTGAAGAGATCAACAAGTGCCATGGTTGCTGTCGGTTCATCACCATGCATTTGCGACCACAGCAGTGCTTTTATACTTCCGGTTCCCGTTGCATACAGAGAGATGGTTCTGCCTTCGCCCGATGTTCCCAGGGGCACTTTGGTGAACAACTTGTGCTCTCTCAACGGCCGAAGCCATCGCAGCATATCCGCATGGGTGATGCGGCAGGAAGTAATTTCCGCGGCTTGGAACGAATCGTACAAATCAAACAATTCGCGTGCAATATTTTCTATGGCCGGCTGGAACGCGGTTTCCATGCTGGGAACTATTTCCAATTGAAAGTTGATATTATTTTCTTTCATATAAGATAGCGCATTCTTCTATTCTTTGCACCGATTTTTTGCATTTCTTATTTGATGGAGAAAAAAACTCCATTCCGAAAAAGAAAACGTGTGTTGACATTCAGACGGTCATTCTTTATATTGGCGTCAGCGTGAAACATCCATTCTGACCACACACGTAAGGAGAATTTCAATGTCAGACATTTCATTAGACGCACTTGGCATGGTCGAAACCAAAGGACTTGTCGGCGCAATTGAAGCTGCCGATGCAATGGTCAAGGCGGCTAAAGTGACACTGATCGGTAAAGAACAAATCGGCGGCGGATATGTGACCGTCATGGTACGCGGCGATGTCGGTGCAGTGAAAGCCGCAACCGATGCCGGAGCAGCAGCGGCACAACGTGTTGGCGAACTCGTTTCGGTCCATGTGATTCCGCGTCCGCACAGCGATGTGGAAATCATTCTCCCTAAACGTCCCGCACAAAAGTAAATTATTGTACAGCAACCTCCCGAAGAGAATCATTCTTCGGGATTTTTTTTATCGGACTATCATTCATGGTTGACTACGCTCTCGGCTTGGTGGAAACCAAAGGACTTGTTGCCGCCATTGAAGCGGCTGACACAATGGTGAAAACTGCCAATGTCACATTGATTGGGAAAGAGGTCACACGAGGCGCTCTTGTCACTATCAAAATCATCGGAGACACCGCGGCAGTGCGTTCCGCAGTTGAAGCCGGAGCGGCGGCGGCGCAACGCGTGGGTGAACTTGTTTCCAAACACATCATCCCGCGGCCCGGAGACGGACTGGAAGAACTGATCTTTGCACAACATCAGCGTACACAAGAGGAAGAACAACAAATTCTCGTTGAACAACCGAGCGATTCAGATACAATAGAAATTCCCTTACCAGATCAACCATCTGTTATTCCGCTGAACAAGCAGAGTGATGAAGTTGGGGAAGAGCTCAAAGAAGTACAAAAAGAAATACCGGCACCGGAAGAAATCTATATGATGCCGGAAGGGTTGAGTTCGGAAATGCAGGCGTACTTCAAGGAATTAGATCTCATGACCGTTCATGAATTGCGCCATCATGCCCGATCGAGTACAGGGCTTTCAATTCATGGCCGACAGATTTCCCGTGCCAATAAAAAAGAATTGATGGATGAATTACTAAAATCGAAAAGGGCATAGGGAGAGACGACAACCATCATCATTTCGTTTTCAGGTTTTAGTAAATTATTCTTGGATACGCCGTTACTGCTTTTATCGTTTCTTCTCATATCTTCCCGATGATCTTTGCACCAAGAAGAGCATGGTATACGTTTTCAGCGATAAAAAAATATTCACGAACCATGGTATAACAACCAATAATTCAAGATGAGGAAACCAATAGAAGTACCCGCTACGATCAAAGGGCTCATATTTGATTGCGATGGAACCCTGGTCGATTCTATGCCGTTGCACATGAAAGCATGGGAATATGCAATCATACAAGCAGGCGGCACATGGGATTATGACTTTATCTTTTCAAAGAAAGGGATGCAGGGGAAAGATATTCTCGCTTCCTATAACAAATCGTTCAAAGCGGATTTACCATTGGATTATGTCGTGCGTGTCAAACAAGAATATTTTCATCGACATTGTGCGGATATAAAACCAATAGAGGCCGTGGTCGAAGTCGTACATCGGTATGCATCGCGACTTCCGATGGCAGTCGCTTCCGGTGGTTCAAAGGAAAATGTATTCCTCTCGTTAGACTTAGCCGGGATCAAGGACTACTTTGCAGCGATCGTCACCGCAGACGATAGAGATGTTCTGCCAAAACCATCACCGGAAATATTCCTGGAAGCAGCAAAGCGCATCAAGGTAGAACCGCAGCTCTGTCAAGTATTCGAAGACGGTGATGTGGGATTGGAAGCAGCACGTCAAGCAGGCATGCTCGCAACGGATATCCGTGGATTTTTAGAATAAGAAAATAATTTCCCCGTCGATGTCTCGTGAGTTCAAATGTACAAAACCGTTTTCTCCTGCGCGATTTCATTGAGCTTGAATTTGTCCTTCGCTAATTTTTTACCCACGGCATCAAATTATTATGCGAGTATTTTTCCTGTAGGAGCCATATTATCGACAGGCGGTTGGCCTGTTTGTTGCCGTATCTTTTTTCTTTCGCATTTTTCAGATTTTTCCAATGATTCGCAAAACAATCTAATCCATCCTTCTTTGACAACTTCGTTGTTTCCCTGATAGTTTTGGAAAAATCTGCATTTTTCCAGCAATTCACATGTCGTTGACATATCTCTCTCCCCATGTAATGAATGATAGTAAAAGGATTTCCTTCTTCAAGGTATACTGTAAAACAGTAAAAAACCAAACAAATATTTAATAAAGGAATACTGCGATATACTCACCGGTCAGCATCCCCCTTGAATTTTCTTTTCCTTCTTCGCTGCTTTTGGCGCCCGGTTTTTATTATCCTCAATCATCTTTGAAATGTCTACACGGGCCTTATCGCGAAATTGCTTCACGTCAACGTCCCATCGTGTCCCTGCCGAAACAAATGATGTGGGGTGAAGAATCGTTTCGTTGAACGCAGAGAACCCGCCGTGCAGGATGGCAAGATTTTCATAGCCAAGTTCCTGTAATAATAAAGAGGCTGAGTGTTCCTGTGTTTCATTGTCACCGACAATCACTTTCTTGACATGCCGCTGGGACAATACAGATATCCAGTCTTTACCGAACAGCTCCCGCAATTGAATATTGTTCGAACCAGGTAAGGCAAGCTTGGCGTAAGACTCCGGTGTGCGCACATCGATGATCTGAATATTCCGTTCATGGTCGACAATACGAAACGCCAACTCATCGACTTCCATCATCGCTGCCGGATGTTCTTTCACAAAGTTCACATCTGATACTTTGTTGATGAGGTGCGTCTTTCGATCCGGCAAATAGATAAATACGATACCGAGTGTAAAAATAAATGCGGCTGCAGCAATATGGTTGTAGGATTTGAATGCAAGAGACGGCGCCGAAGTTTTATCGACTCGTTTTTCGATTATGGATGTTACTGTAAAGGCAAACACCGCCATAACGATCAGGAGAAAAGCAAAGAGGCCCTGCGAGATGCCAAGTGAATCAAATACTTTGAGGGCGCCCAGCGATGATGATTCGTAAAATTTTTCATACACCGGATAGAGTTCGCCAAATGCAAATACGCCAAGAATTCCTCCGCCAACAAAAAACATTCCGTCAATTTTGCCGATGGCAGCGGCACAGATACTGGTGCCGGGGCAATAACCGCCGAGTATAAAACCGATGCCCATAATTGCTCCGCCGACAAGTGCGGGATACAGCCACAAGGGATTCACATAGATTGCCTCCGTGTCCAGCAAGCCGAAGTACCCGAGCAGCAGAATACCGCTCATTGCCGTTATTGCTGCAGTAAAGAACACGCGCAGCACCGTGAAGTCATAGCCATAAAAGACACCGGCAAGACGCCGTGATGATGAGAAACCGGCTTGTTCTAAGACAAAACCGAATCCGATCCCAAGAATAAGTGCAACGACGAGATTCAGTTGATCAGAAATTAATTCAGGTACGAATGGTCCCATAGGTCACCTTTTCTCTTAGAGCCACAGTTTTCGAGCGAAGAATGCAACAGCATATCCCGTTCCGAAAATGGCCATCATGGTTACAAATCCTGCTGTTGAAAGAACTGCCATTCCCGTCAACGCTGCGCCGCTGGTGCATCCGCGTGCGAATTGCGCGCCTATGCCAAACAGGGCGCCGCCCATGGCTGCAAAAATCCATCGTGTCGTTGGTTTCACTTTCGGTCCGGATTCTGTAACTACTTTCAACCGATCTGAAACAAGTCCCGATATAAATCCTCCGATAAGAACTCCTACCACTTCAAAGAACAACCATGATTTCAGCGGATGTTCTTTTCCGGGACCGACATAGTTTCCATAGAACGACGAGGACTCTGCATGCGCTGGTGCAACACCATCGATCGTTGCCACAACGATGCTCTTGATAGCACCGCTTGCTCCGAGTCCGCGTCCGGTAATGAAAAGGGTTGCCAACAACACCAGGCCGAGGAAAAAACCAGCAAGATACGGATTCATGTATTTTGTATTCATCGTTTCACCTCACGCACGATAGATGGAGAGACATTAATTTTCTTTTCGTTCTCTTCACTAGGCAATTCTTCATATCCGGTAATCATCGCTTTAAGATTAGATGTTACGGTTCGACCTGTTGTTATAAGATAGAGGTGGACTATAAAAAATGCCACCAGCAAAAACGCACCAATGGTATGAAGAATCGCTACGATCTGAAGGCCATCGATATTGAGACTGACCACTTCATACCGCTGGGGATATCGATAAAACATAGAGAGAAGACCTGTGAGCACCATGACAGGAATGACGAGCGCCTTGAGTCCTGCATAGACAAGTTTTTGTAATGGATTGAGTTTGCTCAAAACGGTTTTTTTGGTCGGGTGCGGGGCGTTGCGAAAAATTCCGATTACATAATACTCAAGCTGTGCCCGTAGATTTTTCCACGTCGGAAGATATTGTTTCCACTCTCCTGTTGTGAAATGCCAAAAGATAGCAAACACGATAAGGACAAGAAAACTTATCGAAGCAAAATTGTGGTACCTCACTGCCTGATCATAACCAAAGAATATGATTGATCCGTGAATCTCAAATCCTGTGATGCCAAGGAAAATAATGAGCGCCGCCTGCAGCCAATGCCAGAACCGTTCGAATCTTCGATAGACATATTCTTTTTTCATGTTAGTTCGTTTCCTTTCTCTTTCGGCTAAGAACAATTCTTGCACCTCCGTGCAGGAGGACGCCTGCAAACGTCAGTGCGATGACACCGCCTCCAAGCCATTCGATCCAGGGATTATAATCTCTCCCGGGAATATAAAATCCTTCGAGTTTTGCCAGTCGACCGTTTTCACGAGTATGGCACTCTGTGCATTTCACTGTTTGATTTTTCGGCGAAACCATATGATTCACCGGCCAGTACATTTCTGTTTCGGTAAACCCATACTTCCCACTATAGGGAAGATTTACCAGTTTCATTCCCTCTTCCGAAGCCCTTTGCCAATTGAACTCTCTCCAATATCCGCCGTCACCCGGTTTCGTTGAAAATGTTTTCGGTTGAATAAGATATTTATTTTCTGTGTCATAGATTTGATTTGCGCGATGGATTTTGACAGGAGTGATTTTTGCATCAGGATCGTTATAGCTGCCATAGAGTTCGTTCAGCTTTAACGGTCTGG
>Ga0302322_100001048_pt1 | contig 22283 bp, 21 predicted proteins | sample Fen_T0_2_FD_203757 | JGI IMG/M metagenome (GOLD analysis project Ga0302322, IMG submission 203757) | Peat permafrost microbial communities from Stordalen Mire near Abisko, Sweden - Fen_T0_2 | ecosystem: Environmental > Terrestrial > Soil > Wetlands > Permafrost | place: Sweden: Abisko...
GTGATCTGCGCCGCCGTGGTGCAGCGCGAGGCGCGGGAGCAGGGTAAACCTGCCCCTGCGCACTGGGCGCACATGGTTGTGCACGGCGTGCTGCATCTCCAAGGTTTCGATCACGAAACCAGCACCGAGGCCGCGACGATGGAAGCGCGCGAGCGCGAGCTGCTGGCCGCGCTTGGGTTTCCGGACCCCTATTCAGGTTAAAATCCTTCCGATGTCAGACGAATCAACCCCAAGCGACACCGGCGTATCCGGCTGGTGGGCCCGGCTCGTCCAAGGTCGCGGGGACGTCAAAGACCGCGAGCAGATCATCGAGTTCCTGGCGGGGTTCGTCGAGCGCGGAGTGCTGGCGCCCGACGAGCTCACGATGCTGCAGGGCGTGCTCGCAGTCGCGGACGCGCACACGCGCGACATCATGGTGCCGCGCAGCCACATGGTGGTCGTGTCGAAGGATCAATCTCCCGAAGAGATCCTGAAGATCATCAGCGAATCGAATCACTCGCGCTTCCCGGTGATCGGCGACGACCGCGACGAAGTCGTCGGCATCGTGCTCGCGAAGGACCTGCTGAAGCAGTACATCCGCGATCGCGCTGGGTTCAACATCGAGACGCTCATGCGTCCCGCCGTATTCATTCCCGAGAGCAAGCGTCTCAACACGCTGCTCGACGAGTTCCGCGAGAGCCGCAACCACATGGCAATCGTCGTCGACGAGTACGGTGGCGTGGCTGGTCTCGCCACGATCGAAGACGTGCTCGAGCAGATCGTCGGCGAAATTGACGACGAGCACGATGCGGATGCTGCGCCGCCGATCCAGCCGCAGGACGGCGGCAAGTTCATCGTGCAGGCACTCACGCGCATCGAAGAGTTCAACGATTTCTTCAACACCGAAGTCTCCGATGCCGACTACGACACGGTGGGCGGGCTCGTGATGCATGAGCTCGGCCGCTTGCCACGCCGTGGCGAGCAGCTCGACTACTCGGGTTTGCGATTCAAGGTGCTGCGCGGCGACCGCCGGCGCCTGCACACTCTCGAAGTCACGCGGCTGCCGCCGCCCGCCACCGAGTAGCTGCGGGCGCGCGCGGTGAGGGACTACCTGCTCGCTGCGTTGGCCGGAGCAGTGCTGCCCCTCGCGTTCGCGCCTTTCGGGCAATTCTGGATCGCGCCGCTGTCGTTCGCGGTACTCCTTTATCTGTGGCGTGACGGCGCGCCGTGGCGCGCGGCCAAGATCGGCTTCGCCTATGGCGGCGGCGCGTTTGGTTTCGGTACGTACTGGACGTACATCGCGGTGCGCATCATCGGTGGGGCGCCGCTTGCGGTTGCGGGCTTTCTCACGATCGGGCTCACCGCCGTGTGCGCGGCGTTTATCGCGGTCGCAGGCTACGTCGCGGCACGTTGGTTTCGCGCGCGTGGCGCCGTAGCGTGGCTCGGTGTTCTGCCGGCGCTGTTCGTGCTGACGGAGTGGATGCGCGGCTGGATGTTCTCCGGCTTCGGTTGGCTCTCCGCCGGCTACAGCCAAACGGATTCGTGGCTCATGGGGTTGGCGCCCATCGCGGGCTTGCACGCGATGAGCTATGCGGTGCTGTTGACGGCGGGCGCGGTCGTCACGCTCGCGCTCGGCACGAACCGCGAGCGTGCCGCGGCCGTGCTCGTTGTGCTCGCCGTGTGGGGTGCGGGATTCGCGGCGTACGACCGGAGCTTCACGCAGCCGAAGGAGCACGCGCTCACAGTCGCGTTGGTGCAGGGCGCCATCGCGCAGGACTTGAAGTGGAAGCCCGACCAACTGCCGGGTACGCTCACGTTGTACGGCAGCCTCACGCAGCAGAGCGCCGGAACGGATCTCGTCGTGTGGCCAGAAGCTGCGATTCCGACGTTGTACGAGTATGTGGGCGACTACCTGGCCACCATGCGTTCCGCGATGGCGAAGCGCGGAAGCACGGTTCTGCTCGGTACTCTACGGCTGCCGCCGAACGCGAGCCCGGACACCGAATCGTTCCAGAACATTCTCGTGGCGCTCACCGACCCGATGCAGATCTACGTGAAGCGGCACCTCGTGCCGTTCGGCGAGTATTTCCCCGTGCCCGGCTTCATCCGCGACTGGATGCGGTACATGACCCTGCCCACCGGTGACGCCGTGTCCGGCGCGGCCGATCAACCGCCGCTCGATGCGGCCGGCGAGCGCGTGGCGATCACGATTTGCTATGAGGACGTGTTCGGCGCCGAGCAGCTGCACTATTTGCCCGAGGCCACGCTGCTCGTGAACGTGACGAACGACGCATGGTTCGGCAATTCGATCGCGCCGCATCAGCACTTGCAGATCGCGCGCGTGCGCGCGGCGGAAGCCGGCCGCTATCTGCTGCGTGCGGCGAACACGGGCGTCACGGCTGTCATCGATCCGCTGGGTCACGTGACCGCGGTGGTGCCGCAGTTCGAGACGGCGGTGCTCAAACAAACGGTGCGTGGCTATACGGGCTCAACGCCGTATGCGCGCGTGGGCAACTACGCGGTGCTCGTGTTGGTCTTGCTCGTGCTCGCCGCGGGCTACGTGGTGAAGCGCCGCTCAGCGTAGGAGCTGTTCGATTGCGGCCGCGGCTGCATCCGCGCCGCCTTCCTGTCGCACGACGGCCGCCACTTCTTCCGCGCGCTGCCGATAAGGCGCGTCGAGCAGCAACGTGAGCTCGTCTGCGACGCGCGTCGCCGTGTATTCCTTCGGAAACACGGTGCGCGCGACGCCGAGCTTCGTGACGCGCCGCGCGTTGTCGAATTGATCGTGGCCATGCGGCACCGCGAGCATCGGTTTTCCGCTGCGCAGCACCTGCCCGAGCGTGCCAGCGCCCACCTGATGCACAACGGCAAAGGCACGTGGAAACAGCATCTGATGCGGCGCGCGGTCGACGAGCAGAACGCTATCCGGTAGCGGGCCGTCGGGCTTGTTCTGCTCGATGCCGCCGGTCAGAAGCACCGCGCGTAGGCCCAGCTGCTGCACGGCCGCGGCGCTCTCGTGATAGAAACGGCCGGCCGCGCCGACTGCGGATGTGCCGAGCGTGAACACCACGGGCGCTGGGCCAGCCGCGAGAAACGCCTCGAGCTTCGCATCGAGCCCGTCGGGGCCGTTGTAGAACACGCAGCCCGTGCTCATGACGTTCGGCGGCCAATCGCGCTGCGGCTTCGCGAGCACGCGCGAATAGAGCGCGAGCGTCCCGAGCGGCGAGAACTGGCCTTCGAACAACGGATGCGCACCCGGCGGCATGCCGAGTTCGCTGCGCAACGCCGCCACGGGTTTCATCCATTCGCGCGTGACGCCGCGCATCAGCGCCGGCGCTCTGCTCGAAAGCCAGGGCCCGATGAGCGGAACGTCTTGCAGCCGCGGCATCATCGGGATCACCGCGGGGTCGTAGCGCGAGAAGAACAGCATCGGCGCCAGCGTGCTCGACACCCACGGCAAACGCTCGCGCTCGGCGAAGACGGGCGTCGCGTAACAGATCGGGTGGCTCACGATGAAGTCGGCGCCCGCCGCGGCGCGCTGCAGTTGCTCGTACGTCTCACGCAGCTTCGGTAGCAGCATCTCGCGGATGATCACCTCGCTGCCACGGCGGGGATCCATGATCCGCTCGAAGAGGCTCAAGTCGGTCACGTCGACGGTCGGCCCCACGGCCGCGAACTCGAGGCCTTCCTGCTCGACGTTCGGCTGGTACAGCGGCATCGTCGCGAGGACGGGCGCGTGGCCGCGCTTCTTCAGCGCCAGCGCGAGCCCGATGTACGGAAACAGATCGCCGTGCGAACCCCAGCACGTGATGACGATGCGCTTCGACATTCTCCGCGCTGCGGTCTAGGGTGCCGCGACGACGAAATTCACGATGCGGCCGCGCACGTAGATCGCGCGCTTCACGCTTTGGCCCGCGAGATGGCGACCGACGTTCTCGTCTGCCTTGGCGATCTCGATGACCTCGGCCTCGGCCGCTTCGGCTGGCACCTGGATCTTGCCGCGCACCTTACCGTTCACCTGCACCGCGATCTCGAGCACATCGGCTTTGAGCAGCGCGGGGTTGGCTACCGGCCAGGCGTGATACGCGAGCGACTGGGTGTGACCGAGACGCTGCCAGAGTTCCTCGCCGAGATGCGGCGCAAGGGGTGCCAGCAGCAGCACGAATGCTTCGGCGGCCGAACGCGGCACGCTCGGCCATTTGTACGCCGCGTTCGTGAACTCCATGAGCGTGCTGATCGCGGTGTTGAAGCGGAGTGCCTCGATGTCTTCCGTGACTTTGGCAATCGTCTGATGCAGCACGCGTGCTTGGTCACGTGTGAGCTCCACGTCGGCGAGCGGCGGCGCACCGCCGCCTTCGTCGGCGTTGGCTCCCGCCACGAGCCGCCACGCGCGATTCAGGAACCGGTGCGTGCCCTCGACGCCGCGCGTGTTCCAGGGTTTCACCTGCTCGAGCGGCCCCATGAACATCTCGTACAACCGGAAGGCGTCCGCGCCGTAGTGCTTGACGATGTCGTCCGGGTTCACCACGTTGCCGCGGCTCTTGCTCATCTTGAACGCGCGCGCCTCGACCGTGGTCTCGGGCGCGCTCTTCAGCACGAAATGATCGCCGCGCTTCTCTACCAGCTCTTCCGCGACGCGCTTGCCGTCGACGCTGAACTCGAGCTCGCCCAGGATCATGCCCTGATGCACGAGCTTCGCGAACGGCTCGGGCGTCGATGCCACGCCGGCGTCGTACAGCACCTTGTGCCAGAAGCGGGCATACAAGAGGTGCAGCACGCTGTGTTCCGATCCGCCGATGTAAAGATCCACAGGCAGCCAATACTTCTCGAGCTCGGGGTCGATCAGCTGCTCTTTGTTGTCGGGGTCGACGAAGCGCAGGTAATACCAGCACGAGCCCGCCCACTGCGGCATCGTGTTCGTCTCGCGCCGCGCGCGCTTGCCGTCGCGCGTCGTCGTCTCGAGCCACGCGCCTGCCTTCGCGAGCGGGCCTTCCGGCGAGCCGCTCGGTTTGAAATCATCGAGCTCGGGCAACACCACGGGCAAATCGGCGTCTGCCACCGTTTGCGGCTTGCCGTCGACGAACACGATCGGGAACGGCTCCCCCCAATAGCGTTGGCGCGAGAACAGCCAGTCGCGCAGCTTGTAGTTCACGCGGCGCTCGCCTGTGTGCTCGCGCTCGAGCCAGTCGATCATCGCGGCCTTGGCCTCTGCGACGTTCTTGCCGTTCAGGAAGCCGCTGTTGATCGCGACGCCGTCGCCGAGCCACGCGCTGTTGCCGTCGAAGTCGGCCGGTGGCTGCACGGTACGGATCACGGGTAAGCCGTGCGCGGCCGCGAACTCGAAGTCGCGCTGATCCTGCGCCGGCACAGCCATGATGGCGCCAGTGCCGTAGCCTGCGAGCACGTAGTCGGCGATCCAGATCGGAATCTTGCCGCCGGTCGCCGGGTTCATGGCGTACGCGCCTGTGAACACGCCGGATTTCTCTTTCTGCAGCTCGGTGCGCTCGAGCTCGCTCTTGCGCGTGGCCTGCTCGCGATAGGCGTCTACGCGTGAGCGCTGGCCCTGCGAAGTGATCCGAGTGACGAGCTCGTGCTCGGGCGCCAGCACCATGTACGTGGCGCCGAACAAGGTATCGGGCCGCGTCGTGAACACGCGCAGCATGACGCCCGGTTGGCCGTCGACCGCGAAATCGATCTCCGCGCCTTCGCTGCGGCCGATCCAGTTGCGCTGCATTTCCTTCGTGCTGTTCGGCCAGTCGAGACCGTCCAGGCCTTTCAGCAATTCGTCGGCGTACTGCGTGATCTTCAGCACCCACTGGCGCAGCGGTTTGCGCACGCATGGGAAGCCACCGACTTCGGATTTGCCGTCGATGACTTCCTCGTTCGCGAGCGTGGTGCCGAGCTCAGGGCACCACCACACGGGCAGCTCACTCTGGTACGCGAGCCCGCGGTCGAACAGCTGCTTCACGATCCACTGCGTCCACTTGTAGTAGCCCGTATCAGTGGTGTTGATCTCGCGTTGCCAGTCGTACGAGAAGCCGAGCGACTTCAGCTGAGTGCGAAAGCGTTGCACGTTGCGTTCGGTCGTGATGCGCGGATGCGTGCCCGTGCGCACGGCGTACTGCTCGGCCGGCAGCCCGAACGCGTCCCAGCCCATGGGGTGCAGCACGTTGAAACCGCGCATGCGTTTGTAGCGCGCAACGATGTCCGACGCGGTGTAGCCCTCGGGATGTCCTACGTGCAGGCCTTCGCCCGACGGGTAGGGGAACATGTCGAGCACGTAGTATTTCGGCTTCGACGTGTCGACCTTGACCGGCACGCGAAAGGTCGCGTGGCTCTCCCAATAGCCTTGCCACTTCGCTTCGATGTCTTTGAATGGATACGCCATGCGCCATTCTCCCCGAATGCGAAAGCTCGGTCACGCTCTTTGCGGCGAGCCTATGGCGTCGTGTCGTCGAGATGGCGCTGCAGGTGCGCGCAGATAGCGCGCGCGTCGTCCTCGGCGCCGAGGATGAAGGTGGACTTGCGGCGGCGAAGCACGGGCAGCCCGATCGCGTAGAGGCCGGGTGATTCCACGACGCCGCCCTCATGGCGCAATTGCCCTTTGTGATCGACGACGGGCACCTGCAGCCAACCGTACTCGGGGCGAAACCCCGTCGCCCAGACGATCGAGCGAATCTCGCCGCGGTTCAAATCGATCTCGAGCCGCGAGCGCTCCGGCACGCGCGTGGGCTCGAAACGCCCGCTTGGGTCCACGTCGTCGTCGCGGCCCTGTGCGCGTGACCACTCGTCGAACGTGTCGAGCAGCCGTTCCAGCTTCAAGTCGGCGAGCGCGAACAGATTCAACAGGCCACCCGAGAACAGCGCGCGGCCGTCGCGTATCGCGCTCAATCGGCCGACGAGCTCGACACCGCCGGCCGCCAGTGTGTTCAAGTCCAGTGTCGAATGCTCGGGCGTGCCGACGAGCTGCGGCGACGGCAACCGGCGCGCGCGCGTGAGGTCGTCGATCTCGTCGTAGCGTTGGTTCCAGATGCCAGAGCGCTCCATCCACCACAGCACGTCGCGGCCGCGGTACGTGCGCGGCAGGCGCACGTGCTCGCCGACCGATAGCGTCACGCGATGGCCGGCGCGATGAATCTCGTCGGCGAGCTGCACGCCGGTGGCCGAAGCGCCGACGACCAGCACGCCGCCGTCGGGCAATTGTTTCGGATTGCGATACTCGAACGTGCTGAAGCAGGCGACGGGTTCCGGCACGGCCGCGCGCAGCGCAGGCACGTGCGCAGCATTGCAGGCGCCGCTCGCGATGACAGCGCTGCGACAGTGGATCTCGCCGCTGTGGGTCGTGATTCGGTAGCCGGCACTGGCCGTGGTGAGCGCCGTGACTTCAGTCTGCGCGCGCACCGGAGCCTGGCTCGCCGCGGCGTAGCCCGCGATGAACGCGGCAACCTCGGCGGCTGGCATATAGCCATCGGCGTCGTTGCCAGAGTAGCGGTAGCCCGGCAGCTGCGCCTGCCAGTTCGGGGTGAGCAGCCGCAGTGAGTCCCAACGCTCGCGCCGCCACGAGTTCGCGACCTCGCCGCGCTCGAGCACAATGTGATCGATCGAGCGCTCGCTGAGCACGCGGCTCGTCGCGAGCCCCGCGTGACCAGCGCCGATCACGACCGTCGTGAAGCGTTCGATGACGCGCCCCGGCGAACGTCGTTCGCGTTACGCGACCACCACGGCCACGTTCGTCGGATTCGTGAGGATGTCGTACACCGCCGAGCGCTTCTGCGACTGCGCCACGATGGCTTCGATCTCTTTCTTCGTCGCGTCCGCGTCGATCTTGAACGTGACCTTGATGTCGTCGAAGCCGTTGCGCACGTCGCTATCGATGCCGAGGATGCCCTGGATATCCATGGCTCCCTCGAGCTTCGCTTCCACGGAGCGCAGCTTGACGCCGCGATTCTCGGCCACGGCCGCGACGCCGGCCGTAAGGCAGCTCGCGAGGCCTACGAGCACATATTCCACCGGAGTCGCGCCCAGGTCCTCGGACGCGAAGATCTCGGGGTGGTCCGCGGCGAACGTGAACTCGGTCTTGTGCTTCTGCTCCTCGCCGAGCCCGTGGAAGCCTTTGACCTTCGTGCTGCTATGCGTGCCGTTTTCCCATTTGCACGACGCACGCCACTTGAACTTTGCCGCCTGCGGCGCCTTCTTCAGCGCCTCCCGCGCAGCGAGCAACGCGTCGACATTGACGCCGTTCTTGAGTTTCTTCTCGATTTTCTTTTCGGCCATCGAAGTCTCCTCGATAACGGGTTCGTGGGGTGGGATGCCGCGGGAGGCCCGGATCATACCGCCGGCTCGTCGAGCTTGTCTAAATCGCTCGGCAATAACACTATTCCGAAATGCTCACAGTGAACTCCAAAATCGAAGTGGGCTCCGTCGGCACTGTCGACACGCAACTTCTCGACCTTGCCGAACCGCTGAAGCTCGACTGTGGCCGCGAGCTCACCTCCGTTCGGATCGCGTACGAAACGTACGGCAAGCTTTCGCCCGCGCGCGACAACGTTATCCTCGTGTGCCACGCGTTGTCTGGCGATGCACACGCGGCCGGTTACTCGCGTGCGCCTAACGAAGTGGGCACGCGCGACGGGTTTCGTGCCGACGAGCGCGACGCGGGTAGGGGCGCAGCCCTCGGTTGGTGGGACGGCATGATCGGCCCCGGCAAAGCCTTCGACACGAACGAGTTCTTCGTCGTGAGCACGAACCTGCTGGGCGGCTGCCGCGGCACTACGGGCCCGTCGTCGCCAAATCCCGCGACCGGCCGCCCGTATGGCACGGACTTTCCCGTGATCACGGTCGCGGACATGGTTCGTGCCGAGCGTGCGTTACTCCACGAGCTCGGGATCACGCGCCTGGCCGCGGTCAGCGGCGGCTCGCTCGGCGGCATGCAGGCGCTCGAGTGGGCCGTGCGGTATGCGCATGAGGTCGACGCGATCATTCCGATTGCCAGCACGCACGCGCTGCAGCCGCAGGGCGTCGCCTGGAACGCAATCGCGCGTAACGCCATCACCACCGACCCGAACTGGCAGGAAGGCCACTACTACGGCACGGCCAATGCGCCGACGGCCGGCATGGGCATCGCGCGCATGATCGGCCACATGACGTATCTCTCGGCGCCCGCGCTCGGTACGAAGTTCGGGCGTCGACTACAGTCTGGCGGGGACATCCGTTACCAGCTTACGGAGCCCGAGTTCGAGATCGAGAGCTACCTGCGCCATCAGGCCGACAGCTTCGTTAAGCGCTTCGACGCCAACACCTACCTTTATATGTCGCGCGCGCTCTCGTACTTCGATCTCGCGCGGCAGTATGGTGCCGGCGATCTCGGGGCGGCCGTAGGCGGCATTGCGGCGCGGACGCTTTTGATCTCCTTCAGCTCCGACTGGCTGTACCCGCCGGCGGGCTCCGAGGAGCTCGCGGCTGCGCTACGTTCGGCCGGCAAGGCGGTCGAGCTGCACGTGATCGACGCGCCATATGGCCATGACTGCTTCCTGTTGGAGGAGGCGCGCCAGACTCCTATCATTCGTCAATTCCTCGCTCTTTGAGGGGCGCCCCCATGGAAGAATCGCGCGAATTCGGTTTCGAGACCCGCCAGGTCCATGCGGGCCAGCGCCCGGACCCGAACACGGGCGCACGCGCCGTGCCGATCTATCAGACGACGAGCTACGTGTTCGAAGACCCCGAGTCGGCGGCGGCGTACTTCAATCTGCAGGAGTACGGCAACACCTACACGCGGATCATGAATCCGACGACGGCGGTGTTCGAGGAGCGCATGGCGAGCCTCGAGGGTGGCTGCGGCGCCGTTGCGTTCGCGAGCGGAATTGCGGCGCAGGCCGGTGCGCTATTCACGATGTTGTCGCCGGGCGATCACGTGGTGTCGTCGGCCGCGCTGTATGGCGGCACGGTCAATCAGCTGAAGCACCTGCTGCGCAAGATGTCGGTCGAGTTCACCTTGGTGGACCCGGACCACTTGGACGCGTGGAAGGCGGCTGCGCGGCCGAACACGAAAGCGTTCTTCGCGGAAACGATCGGCAACCCCGGCGGCAACGTGCTCGACATCGAAGGTATCGCGCGCATCGCACACGAGCACGGTGCGCCGCTGCTCGTCGACAACACGTTCGCCACGCCGTATCTGTGCAGGCCCATCGAATGGGGCGCGGACATCGTGCTGCACTCGGCGACGAAATTCATCGGCGGGCATGGCACGAGCATCGGTGGCGTCGTCGTCGATTCGGGTATGTTCAACTGGTCGAACGGCCGTTACCCCGTCGTCGCCGACCCGTCGCCGGCGTATCACGGCCTGCAGTTCCACGAGACGTTCGGTACGTACGGCTATCTGATGAAGGTTCGCGCCGAGACGCTTCGCGATCTCGGGGCGTGCTTGAGCCCGTTCAACGCGTTCCTGCTGCTGCAGGGGCTCGAGACGCTGTCGCTGCGAATGCAGCGGCACGTTTCCAACGCGCTCGCGGTTGCGAGCTATCTCGAGTCGCACGATCTCGTATCGAACGTGACGCACCCCGCGTTACGTTCGAGCCGCTACCGCGCGCTCGTCGACAAATACCTGCCGCGTGGGGCGGGCGCCGTGTTTTCGTTCGATTTGAAGGGGGGTCGTGACGCGGGGCAAGACTTCATCCGGGGCGTGACGCTCTGGTCGCATCTCGCCAACGTCGGCGACGCGAAGAGCCTGATCATTCATCCCGCGAGCACGACACACCGCCAGCTCGAGGAGAACGAGCTCGAAGCTGCCGGCGTGCGCGCCGGTACGATCCGCTTGTCCGTCGGCATCGAGGATGTCGAGGATTTGATTTGGGACCTCGAGCAAGGATTTGCGAACGTGCGCTCGAGCGCGGAGGCAGCATCATGACGACGGCGCCATTCGATCTCCGTCCCTACCAGGATCCGCTGACGATCCAGCGTGTGCTGTTGAACAGCAAAACGATCGCGATCGTCGGCCTTTCGAACAATCCCCTGCGCGCGAGCTACTTCGTCGGGTTCTATCTCAAACGCCACGGCTACCACGTGATTCCTGTGAACCCACGCGAAAAAGAAATCTTGGGCGAACGCAGCTATGCGAGCCTGCGCGACGTGCCGGAGCCCGTCGACATGGTCGACGTGTTTCGCGCGCCGGACGCGCTCCCCGGCATCGCTCGCGACGCCGTTGCGATCGGCGCGAAGTCGCTGTGGACGCAGTTCAGCGTCATCAACGAGGAGGGTGCCAGGATCGCAGAGGAAGGCGGGCTCGCGGTGGTCATGGATCGATGCGTCAAGGTGGAACACGCGCGTTACGCCGGTCGCATGCACTGGCTCGGTTTCAACACGGAGCGCGTCACGTCCCGGCGTGGCGGTCTGCAATGAGCCGTGGGTGCTCCCGTGGTTTGCTTCGCGGGCTACTGCTCGGTGGGCTGTGCTTGCTTGCAGGATGCGGCTTTCATTTACAGGGCGCCGGCTCGCTGCCGCCCGCGATGGGCAGGACCTACGTCGCCACGCGCAGTCCACACTCGGACTTTCTGCTGGCGTTGACGGACACGTTGCGCCAGCGCGGAGCGGAGGTGCTGCGCGCGCCGGACGAAGGCGCCGCGCTGCTCGACATCTCAGCCGACGAGACCGGACAGCGCGTGCTGTCCGTCTCCGCGCGCAACATCCCGCGCGAGTACGAAGTGTTCTATTCCGTCACGTTCTCGTTAAAGGTTGCGGGTAAGAGCCTCGTCACCGACGAAACGCTCGTCGTCACTCGCAGCTATACGTTCGATGAGACGCAGGTGCTTGCGAAAGCTTCCGAGGAAGAAATCCTGCGGCACGCCTTGGCCGAGGATCTCGCGCGCCGCGTGATGCGCCGCATCGAATCCAGCGGCACGACGCCCGTAGCCACGCCGGCCGTCGTGCCGAAGAATTGAACCTCGCAATGAACACTGCTGCCGTTCGCGCGGCCCCCGCGGACGTCGTGCTGCTCGCGGAGCTCGACGCCGCGCAGATCGATGCGTTACTCGTGGCCTACGGCCCTCGTCTACAACGCGTGCCCGCCGACGTAGAGATACCGGGTTCCTACTGGAGAGACACCGAAGCGGGGTTGATCGGCAACACCGTATATGTCCGCGCCGACACTCCGGCGCATTCGTTCCTGCACGAGCTGTGTCACTACGTCTGCATGGACGACGCGCGCCGCGCCGTACTCGCGACCGATGCGGGCGGCACGGACGAGGAGGAGTGCGGTGTGTGCTATCTACAAGTGCTGCTAGCCGACCGGCTGAGCGGTTTTGGTGCTCAGCGGTGTCTGCGCGATATGGACGCGTGGGGCTACAGCTTCCGCGAGGGCTCCGCCCGCGCATGGTTCGACGGCGACGGCGTGCAGGCGCGAGAGTGGCTCGTGACGCGCGGCCTCATCGATCGGCACGCGACGCCGACGTTGCGGCTGCGGGGCTGAGCTCGGCAAACGCCGCTAGCTGCGAATTGCGCTCAGAATCCCCCGGCGTACCGAATGCCGCCCAAGATGTGCTTCAGAAAGTTCGCATCGACGAAGTCTGGGTCATTGGCGCCGCCTACGGTGTACCAGCCGCGCCCGCCATCGTATTCGTGATACCAAGAGAACGGATGATCGGCTCCCATGGTGCCGCCGCTTACGGTCGTGTCATTCAAGTTGACCAACACCTGGGCTCCGTTGACCTTCGGATTCACGTCGTAGTTGTAAGCTTCCTGCGTGGTGTTCCAGGGGTTTGGGAGACCGATCGTTGAGACATGTGTCGCGTTCGTGATGGTCAATTGCATGTCCTGCGTGCCGATCTCCGACACTTCGCGGGCGCCAAGTAGTTTTCCGTACCATTGCCAACTACTCATCACGTCTGCACTGGCATTGTGAATGCCGGCGAAGCCGCCGCCGTTTTCGATAAACTGCTGAAACGCCTGCTGCTGGGCGGAGCTTAGAATGTCGCCCGAAGGGCTCAGAAACACGATGGCTCGGTAGCGTCCCAAGTTGGACGGTGTAAAGACGGTTGAATCTTCCGTCGCATCGACTGCGAAGTTGTTGCTGGTGCCAAGCTGCTGAATTGCGGCGATGCCAGCGGGAATCGAGTCATGGCGAAAGCCCAGAGTCTTGGAGAACACCAAGACTCGTTTGCTGCTGGCAGGTCCGGTGTTCTTGTACAGGACGACTGGATTGACGCCCCACGCGTACACGCCAAAGAAATCCAGATTGCCGTCGTGATCGATATCGACCGCATGCATGTTGTGCAGCTTGTCCGTGCCGATCACGTTGGGTTGCCACATGCCGCCGGTGTGCAGATAAACAATCAAACGTCCGGCGCCACCGTATTCCGAGGCGGCAATGTCCAGGGTGCCGTCGTGATCGACATCCACAACGGCAAATCCGTGTACATGATCGAGTCCTGTATCAATCACGTGCTCGGTCCACGTCCCGGAAACGGCATTAACGGGTGCTTGAAACCAGGATAGTTTGCCAACGTCCTCCGACACCGACAGCACGATGTCGGGGTGACCGTCACTGTCCATGTCAACTACCCGCACCGCCGCGAAGTCATTCCATCCAGTCACGAAAGTGCGCACTGTCCAGGAGCTGGTGGCGACATTTCCACCGGGGTTTTGCAGCCATACGCCGCCCACCACAATGTCTACTCGGCCATCGCCGTCAACATCGGCCACGTCTAATCCGTTGCGTCCGATTCCGGGATTCAATGTGAATTCCGTCCAGGTGTTTTTCGTGCTGCCCTGCAAGAAGACCCACACGGTGGCGGCAGTTTCACCGCGCATCACAATGTCCTGTCGACCATCGTTGTTGACGTCGACAACCATGATGTCGTGCGTTCCCGCTGAACTATCCGGCAGTGCATGCGCAGTCCACGTTGCGCCACTGCCGGTATTCTCGAACCACACAGTGCCCACAACGACGTCGATATCCCCATCGCCATCGACATCACCGGTTGCGCTTCCGCTTTCGCTCGCCGCGCTATTGGCGATGGTGTGCTTTACCCAATTGGGCGCTTCGTACCAGACAACAGGACCATTGGAGCCGCTCACAATCAAATCCGGCAATCCGTCGCTGTTTAGATCGCCAACGCTTTTCTCCCAAGGATCCGCCGGACTTGCGGAATCGACGACGACGCGACTAAAGCTCAAGCCTCCGCTGCCCGCAACGCTAACCGTCACGGATTGCGGAGTGCTTCCGCCAGTACCGGTACAAGTCAACGTGTAGGTGCTGGTTGCGGTGAGTGCGCCGGTGGATTGTGTGCCGCTGGTCGTTCTTGAACCTGACCATGCACCGGATGCGGCGCAACTGGTGGCATTGGTGCTGCTCCACGTCAGCGTTGAACTACCGCCGCTGGCAATCGACGCGGGATTTGCAGTTAGCGTAACGGTGGGTGCAGGGGGTGTAGCCGTGATGGTGACGATGGCAGAGGTGGCGGGCGTTGTTCCTCCCGCACCGGTGCAAGTCAGCGTGTAGGTAGTGGTTGCGGTGAGTGCACCCGTTGACTGTGTGCCGCTAGCTGATTTTGCACCCGTCCACGCACCAGACGCGGTGCAACTGGTGGCATTGGTCGTAGTCCATGTCAGCGTCGAACTATTGCCGGTAGTAATCGACGTCGGGTTTGCAGTCAGCGTAACGGTTGGCGCGGGCGGTGCGGCAGTAACCGTGACAATGGTAGAGGCGGGCGTACTTCCGCCGGCGCCAGTACACGTCAAAGAGTAAGTACTGGTTGCAGTGAGCGCGCCAGTGGATAGCGTGCCGCTGGTTGTTTTTGAGCCTGACCATGCCCCGGATGCGGTGCAACTAACGGCGTCGCTACTACTCCACGTCAGCGTTGCACTGTCACCGCTGACAACCGACGTGGGATTTGAAGTCAGAGATACCGTTGGAGTGGAAACACCTGGTTGCACGGCGTCGGTACCGCTTGAGTGGCCGCCGCATCCGGAAAGAATCAAGGCAATGCCAATCGTACTGGCAACAACCAGGCATCTGCTGTAGTGAACTAGCGTCGGCACGGTCGTTATTCCGCCAATATTGTGTGCACAGTCTCGTATAGATCCACGCAGCGCGCCCACTCGAAACTCTTCAGAGCTTCGTCGGATTGGGCACGTCGCCGTACACGACCTGCGGATCGAACACCTTCGTGGTCTCGGTGAACTCGAGGGCCTGTGCGCCATAGCCCAGCGGAATGCGCCGGTAGAAGCACGTGCGGTAGCCCACGTGGCAGCTGGCGCCGCCGGCCACGTCGACCTTGAGCCACACGCAGTCCTGGTCGTCATCGATCATGAGCTCGGTGACTCTCTGCACGAGGCCGCTGGTCGCGCCTTTGTGCCATAGCACCTGGCGGCTGCGGCTCCAGTAGTGCGCTTCGCCGGTTTCGATGGTCTTGCGCAACGCTTCCGGGTTCATGTAGCCGACCATCAGCAGCTCGCCGCTGACGGCATCGGTGGTGACGGCCGCGATCAGGCCGTCGGCGTCGAACTTCGGCGCGAGCTCGGCGCCTTCCTCGACTTGCTCGACGCTCGTTCGCGCCGCGAATTCATTGGCCATGGCAGGAGTCCGTGTCGTTGATGGGGCGAAATTATAGGCGGAATCTCTTTCCGCCACCCGGCCGCCACGGCGGGCTTGGTATCATGGCGGCCGTAATTGCAGTTCCCAAGCCCCGTTCGAATGCCGTTAGTTCTCCATAACACGCTGAGTCGCGCCCGCGAGCGCTTCGAGCCGGCCGCTCCTGGCCGCGTGACGATGTATGTCTGCGGACCCACGGTCTACAACTACGCGCACGTCGGCAACGCGCGACCTTACGTCGTGTTCGACGTGCTCGCGCGCCTCTTGCGCCGGACGTACACGCTGACCTACGCGCGCAACGTCACGGACGTCGACGACAAGATCAACGATGCCGCGGCCGCAGAGGGCGCCCCGATCGGCGTCATCACGGAGCGGTATCTCAAAGCGTTTCACGCTGATCTCCACGTGCTTGGCGTGGCGCCGCCCGACATCGAGCCGCGCGTCACGCAGACGATTCCGCAGATCGTTCGCATGATCGAACGCCTGATTGCGGCGGGGCATGCGTACGCGGCCGAAGGCCACGTACTGTTCGATGTGCCGAAGTACGCGGACTATGGCCACCTGTCCGGTCGCGACCCCGACGAGATGATCGCCGGCGCGCGCGTCGAGGTGGCTCCCTACAAGAAGAACCCGGCAGATTTCGTGTTGTGGAAGCCTTCGCCGCCGGCGATCGTCGGCTGGGACAGCCCGTGGGGGCGCGGCCGGCCCGGTTGGCACATCGAGTGCTCGGCCATGGCGGAAGCCCATCTCGGCGACACGATCGATATTCACGGTGGCGGCGTGGATCTCGTCTTTCCCCATCACGAGAACGAAGTTGCGCAGAGCACGTGCGCGCACGGCGGTCAGCGCTTCGCGCGCTACTGGATGCACAACGGTCTCGTGCAGGCGAACGGCGAGAAGATGTCGAAGTCGCTCGGCAACGTGAAACTAATCAAGGATCTCCTGGTCGACCACGGTGGCGAAACCGTGCGGCTCGCGCTGCTGACCGCGCACTACCGCCAGCCGCTCGATTGGACCGACCAGCTCGTGCGCGAGACCGGGCAGAAGCTAGACCGCATGTATGGCGCGTTGCGCGAGGCCGGGATCACGGGCGCGCTCGCGGCTCCGCCTTCCGTCGAGCCGCCGGCGGCGGTGCTCGCGGCGCTCGAGGACGACCTGAACACCCCCGAAGCCGTCGCCGAGCTGTTCGGCCTCGTGCGCGCTGCGAACCGCACCATGGACGCGAGCGAGAAGCGTGCGCTGGCGGAGTCATTGCGCGCCGGGGGCTGGCTGCTCGGCCTGCTCGCCGCCGACCCCGTGGCCTGGTTCGCTGCAGGGAAAGCGGAGGGTGGCGAGGACGCGGAGATTGACTCCTTGGTCGCGCAGCGCGACGCTTTACGGCGCGATCGTAATTTCAAGGAGGCCGACCGCATTCGCCAGGAGCTCACCGCACGTGGCATCACGATCGAAGACGTGGCCGGAGGCCCCGCCCGTTGGCGGCGCACGCGTTGAGCACTGTCGATTTCGCTTCCGCGGTGGCCCGTCGCGTATTGCTCGGCTTCATACGGTTCTACCAGCTCGCGCTGTCGCCCTGGCTCGGGCGGCGCTGCCGTTACGAGCCCACGTGCTCGGCGTATGCCGCCGAAGCCATCGCGACGTTCGGTGCGAGTCGCGGCCTATGGCTCGCGGTCAAGCGAATCGGTCGTTGCCATCCCTGGGGCGGAGCTGGCTATGACCCCGTGCCGCGCCCCGGTGGGCGGAGTAATTGAATGGACCGAACGTTGCTCGACATCTTGTGTTGCCCCGTGACCCGCACGGCGCTCGAGCTGCTGCCGGAGCGCGAGCTTGCGCTCTTGAACGAGCGCATTGCAGGGCAGCGCATCCGCAACCGCGAAGACATCGTCGTGGCCGAGCCGCTGTCGGAAGCGCTCGTCACCCGCAGCGGCAAGCTCGTGTATCCCGTGCGTGACGGAGTGCCCGTGTTGCTCGAGGACCAGGCCATGCCTCTTTCGCAGATCGAAGGGCCGTAAGGGGAGCGCGTTTGAAATTACCCTTGCGGCAACTCGACAGGCACCTCACCGACGGTCTCGCCAAGGTTTACCTCGTGGCCGGCGACGAGACGTTGCTCGTCGATGAGGCGCTAGAGCAGATTCGCGCCGCGGCCAAGCGCGCCGATTTCACGATGCGCGAGCTGCATGCCGCCGATCGCGGCTTCCGCTGGGCCGACCTTGCGGCCGGCTCCGACAATCTCTCGCTGTTCGCGTCGCGCAAGATCCTCGAAATCCGGCTCAGCAGCCCGAAGCCTGGCGACGAAGGCAGCCGCACGATCGCGGCGCTCGCCGAGCGTGCAGACCCGGACACGCTGTTGATCGTCGCAGTGGGCGAGAAGCTCGATTCGGCCGCGAGCCGCTCGGCGTGGGTCAAGTCCATCGAAAAGCACGGCGTCGTGGTCGATGTGTGGCCGATCCAGCGCGGCGAGCTGCCCCGCTGGATACAGCAGCGAGCCCAGGCGGCGAAGCTCAAACTCACGACCGCGGCTGCGCAATCACTGGCCGAACGCGTGGAGGGCAACCTGCTCGCCGCGGATCAGGAGATCAAACGGCTCGCGCTCACGGCTGACGGGCGCGAGGTGGACGAGGGCGAAGTGCTCGAGTTCGTCGCGAACAACAGCCGCTTCGACATCTTTGGCCTGGCCGACGCGGTGCTGGCGTGCGAGACGGGCCGCGTGTTCAAGATCCTGCACGGGCTGCGGGCCGAGGGCGTTCAGCCGGTGCAGATCAGCTGGGTGCTGAACCGCGACATCAGCCTGCTCGCGCGGCTCGAATATGCGGTGCGCCACGGCGACAACGTCGACGGCGCGTTGATGAAGACCGGCGTGTGGCAGCGCCGCCAACCGCTCGTGAAATCTGCGCTGCGGCGTTTCAAGGCGTCGCGGCTGCGCGCTCTGATCGTGGAAGCCGCGCGTGTCGATGCTTCGTTGAAAGGCGTGTTTCCGGCCGAGCCGTGGACTACGCTGACGGATCTCCTTATTTCCCTCTTACGCCCCGCAGAGGGCGCGCGAGCTCGCTAGCGCATGCAACCGATCGGCATTTTTGGCGGAACCTTCGATCCGATTCACTACGGGCACTTGCGCACGGCGCTCGAGCTGAAGCGCGCGCTCGATCTTTCGCGTGTGCACTTCGTGCCGGCCGCTTCTCCGCCGCATCGCACCGCGCCCTCGACGGACGCTGCTTTGCGGCTGCGTATGGTGCAGGCCGCCATCGCGGGCGAGCCCGGCTTCTTTGCTGACGACCGCGAGCTGAAGCGCTCGGGTCTGTCATATACGTTCGATACGCTCGCGAGCTTCCGTAAGGAATTTCCCGATCGGCCGCTGTGCTTGCTGCTCGGTATGGATGCGTTCTTGAATCTGCCCTACTGGCACAAATGGCGCGAGCTGCTCGATCTTGCGCACGTAGTCGTTGCGCAGCGCCCCGGTTGGGAAGCGCCACGTGGGGGCTCGCTCGGTGAGCTGTATCTCGAGCGCCGTACCGTGCAGGCGCACGAGCTGACTTTAAGTCTCGCAGGCCGCATCCATATCCAGCCCGTGACGCAGCTCGAGATTGCGTCGACTGATCTGCGCGCATCGCTGCGCGCCGGCGTCGACCCGAAGTTTCTGGTGCCGGACAGTGTCCGGCACATCATTCTCGAAACGGAGTGTTATGCCGAAACCGCCTAGGAAGAAAGCAGGTCAGACCAAAACCGATTCCTCCGCCACCGCAGAGAAAGCGCCACCAAGACGGCGCCGCGGTCCAGCCGCCAAGCGTACGAAGAGGGCAGAGACTCCGAAGACAGTCGCCCAAGTCGTAGCCCACGCGCTCGATGATCTGAAAGCGTTCGAGACGACGTTCCTCGACGTGCGTCACCTCACGACCGTGACCGACGCGATGGCGATTGCGAGCGGCCGCTCCGACCGGCACGTGCGCGCGATCGCGCACGCGGTGGTCGAGCAGAGCAAGCGAGCGGGCTTCAGGCCGATTGGCGTGGAAGGCGCGAACGGCGGCGAGTGGGTGCTCGTGGATTTGGGCGAGCTCGTCGTGCACGTGATGCTGCCGCGCGTCCGCGAGTTCTATAACCTCGAGAAGCTCTGGGACATCACGGCGCGTGACGACGCGGCAACAGCCGAGGCCGGCGCGTAGAACGCGCGCGCTGGCATGTTGCGGTTGTCGCTGCTCACGGCCAGCAACCGCCAGCCCGCTTGGGTAGACGACGGCGCCGCCGACTACGCCAAACGTTTGCGCGGCCGCTGCACGCTCGAAATTAAGACGCTCCCGCTCGCTCGCCGCACGGCGAGCACTCCGATCGAACGCGCACTCACCGACGAAGGCGAGCGCCTGCTCGCAGCCATTCCCGACGGCGCCCACGTGGTGGCGCTCGACGAGCGCGGCAAGCCCTGGAGCACGAAGGACCTTGCGACGAGGCTCAGCGGTTGGATGCGCGTCGGCGCTCCGGTCTTCCTCCTGATCGGCGGCCCGGACGGCCTCTCACCCGAGTGCACGAAGCGCGCGCACGAACGCTGGTGCCTCTCGCCACTGACATTGCCGCATGGCCTGGCGAAGGTCATCGCCGCCGAAGCCCTCTACCGCGCTTGGTCGCTCCTCGAGCGTCACCCGTACCATCGCGAGTAAGTTGGCTCGGACCGCGCCAGCGGCCGAAGCCCGCGCGCCCGGGAGGGCCATTGCACGCCGGCGCCACGGTTGGCACTCACGCTAATCGCGCGCCGCGACCAACCGCACTGAAATCGCGCGAGACCTGACTCGCGTTCGCGTCTCGCGTTATAGTGCGTTGAATGGAAACGGATTTCGTGTACCTGGCCTCGGCGTCGCCGCGGCGCAGCGAGCTGCTGCGCCAAATCGGCGTGCCTTATCGCGTGCGGCCCCCCGCCATCGCAGAGGAACAAGCGCCGGGCGAGACGCCTGAGGCGTATGTGCTGCGGCTCGCCGCCGCCAAGGCCGGCGCCGTGTGGAGCGCTCTTGGCCGTGGCGAAGAGCGGCCCGTGCTCGCCGCCGATACCGCCGTTGTGCTCGACAGCCAAGTGCTCGGCAAGCCCGCGGATGTCGCGCAAGCCGAGGCCATGCTTGCGGCGCTGTCCGGCCGTGCGCATCGCGTGCTGACCGCCATTGCGCTGCAGACCTCGCAGGGTGCCGACACCCTGCTCTGCGAGAGCGAAGTGAGATTTCGGGCCACGACGCCCGCCGAGCGGAGCGCTTACTGTGCCACCGGCGAGCCGTTCGACAAGGCCGGCGGTTATGGCATCCAAGGCCACGCGGCCGTGTTCGTCGAACACCTGCGTGGCAGCTATTCCAGTGTCGTCGGCCTGCCGCTGTATGAGACCGCCGTTTTGCTGGCTCGCCATGGCATTTCGTTCTGGCGTAAGGCAGTGGCCGCCGCATGAAGCGCGAAGAAATCCTGATCAACGCCACGGAGAGTGAGGTCCGCACCGCGCTCGTCGAGAGCGGTGTGCTGCAGGAAGTGCAGATCGAGCGTGCGAGCCGCCGCGGAGTGATCAGCAACATCTACAAGGGCAAGGTGTCGCGCGTGCTGCCCGGAATGCAGGCCGCCTTCATCGAGCTCGGCCTCGAGCGCACGGCGTTCCTGCATGCGTCCGACATCGCCCGCAGCCCTCACGTGGAACAGCCCGCCGACGGCGGGGACCCCGACATCCGCGAGTTCGTGCGCGAAGGGCAGGAGCTGCTCGTGCAGGTGCTGAAGGAGCCGCTCGGCACGAAGGGCGCGCGCCTGACGACTTACATCGCCATTCCGTCGCGCTATCTCGTGCTGACGCCGGCGAGCGCCGGCATCGGTGTGTCCTCGCGCATCGACGACGACACCGAGCGCGAGCGGCTGCGCTCGCTTGTCGAGGAATTGCGCGTCACGTCGCCCGAGGCTGGCTACATCATCCGTACGGCGGCCGAGGGCGCCACACGCGAGGCGCTGCAGGCCGACCTCACATTCCTGCACAAGCTCTGGAAGTCGATCGAGGAGGCGGCCGCGACCACGCCCCCGGGCGCGCTCGTGCATGAAGACCTGCCGCTGCCGCTGCGCGTGCTGCGAGATTCGTCGAGCCCCGATATCGGGCGCGTGCGCGTCGACTCGGAGCCGACGCTGGTGAAGTTGAAGCAGTTTGCCGAAAATTTCGTGCCGCGCCTCGCCCCGTTGATCGAGCTCTATAGCGAAAATCGGCCAATCTTCGACACATATGGCATCGACGACGACATCAATCGTGCGTTGCACCGTAAGGTGCCGCTGAAGTCCGGCGGGCACGTGGTGTTCGATCAGACCGAGGCTATGACGACGATCGACGTGAACACCGGCGCCTACGTGGGCCATAGGAACCTGGAAGAAACGATCTTCCGCACCAATCTAGAGGCTGCGGCGGCAATCGCGCGGCAGCTGAAGCTGCGCAATCTCGGCGGCATCATCATCATCGACTTCATCGATATGGTCGAAGAGGAGCACCGCCGGCAGGTCCTGCAGACCCTGACGGACCGGCTGGCGGGCGACCACGCGAAGACGCACATCATGAACGTGTCGCCGCTGGGGCTCGTCGAGATGACCCGAAAGCGCAACCGCGAGAGCCTGGAACACCTGCTGTGCCAGGCGTGTCCTAGTTGTGAGGGGCGTGGATTCGTGAAGACCTCCGAGACCATATGTCACGAGATCTTCCGTGAGATTCTGCGGCAGCACCGGCAATTCGACTTCCAGG
>Ga0302322_100001049_pt1 | contig 22281 bp, 14 predicted proteins | sample Fen_T0_2_FD_203757 | JGI IMG/M metagenome (GOLD analysis project Ga0302322, IMG submission 203757) | Peat permafrost microbial communities from Stordalen Mire near Abisko, Sweden - Fen_T0_2 | ecosystem: Environmental > Terrestrial > Soil > Wetlands > Permafrost | place: Sweden: Abisko...
CAAAGGCGCGACGCCTGTCGTACGGTTTGCCGCCACCTGTAATTGAACCGCTGCGGAAGCGGGCGTGGCCAAAAGAAAAATCGCTCCAAGGCAGGCTGCAGGTACAAATATGCCAAATATAGTACTTTTCATTGTTCGTGGGAACTCGTGCCGACCTCGATTACCTAACGCAGTTGCTGCATGTTGTTTTAATTTTCGGTAAAATCCTTTATTGTTAATCAAATGCTAGACAACGCCGAGAGGGAACGTTGATAAAATGTAGCGCAAGGCTACGGCAAGATGTAGGCTTTCTTCGACGGATCAGAATAATTCGAGACAGCAATCTGGGAGGATGGAGCTTGATCTCTGCGGCATCATAGGTTGGGCAGTTTCTACGCCACCTGAACCTTCGCATAGAGGCCAATGCACCCAAACCAGCCCAGTAAACAAGCCCTGGTGCGCCGCCGCCGCCCTTGCCGCCAGAAGATCCTCCGGAGGAACTCGAACTACTGCTCGAACTGGAGCTGGAGGACGATGAACTCGAGCTACTCGACGAACTGCTACTCGAACTTGATGACGATGAACTTGAGGAACTGCTCCTTGGCGTAGCCGAGGCCTCCGCCGAGAGCGTGCTCGTGTCGACGCTGTTCACCGCAGCGACTTTGTAATAATACGTGGTACCGTTGGTCAGGTTATTATCTGTATACAATGTTGTCGTGACGTTCGAGGCAATCGGCGTGTTGGATTCTCCGCCCGCGCTCGTGCCGCGATGTACCTTGTACGAAGTCGCGCCGGTCGACGCAGTCCAGCTCAACGACACCGAAGCGTTGCCTGCCGTTGCGGTCAGGTTGGTTGGCGCTGCGGGCACCGTGCCAGCACCCGACGAACTCGAACTGCTGCTCGATGAGCTCGAACTGGACGACGAAGAGGAACTGGAGCTGGATGAACTCGATGAAGAAGAACTAGAGCTGGATGACGAGCTCGACGAAGAAGAACTACTCGAGCCGTTCGGAATGGCCTCGAACCGCGCTTTGGCCGGAAGGGTATAGGTCATTCCGGTCGTCGGGTCGACCCAAGGCCAGGTGAGATTGCCGAAGAATGCCGGTTTGCCTGACAGATAGAGTGAATTTTGCAGCACGATCGGAGTACCCACGATGCGATTTCCAAGGAGTCCCTCCCAACGCTGCTGCCCGGTGACCCAGTCGAAATTGCCATCGCGAATGGTCGCGTCCCATGTGGACTGGTCAAACTCGGCTCCATTTTCCGGACCCCATCCTAAGAGCCAAATTCCCGGTTTACTCCATCCGTTTACACCCGATGACTCGTAAACCCACCCAGTCATTTTTCCCTGCGCGCCGAGGACGTTTCCGAGAAAAGTCATCCAATACGAATACCCGACTGCACCGGCACAGCGCTTCGGGGCGTCGCCCGGGAGTGTGTCGTCGTCCACCGTATTTCCAGTTTGGGGATTGGTATATGGATGGCGAATGCCTCTCAACCAATTGCGAAAAATGGTGTGGTAGATCGAATTTCCATGGGTCACGTCGGAATCAAAATTAAAACCGTAATTTCCCTCGAATAGGACGTGATGGCATCCGACCATGTGAGAGGCGTTCAATCCGATTTCGATCCAGTTCTCGTTGTAGTTAATAAAGCCGTCGTCGACATAGTTATAACCAATGACGGATCCAGCACCTGAACACCGCGCTACCATGACCTTGTTAGTCCGCACGGAAATATTGTTTTCAAAAAGGATTTCCGAAGAGCCCGATGCCATACTGAAGGCATAAGCGCCACCACCCGGGCTTGAATAAGCTGCATCGTGGATGTAGGAATCGCGAACTTCACAGCGGAAGGAGTTGTTCATCGCGATGCCCTCCCCGCCCCAAATACTAACCTCGACATTTTTCGCCCAAGAGTAGGCTGCACACTCAAAGCGAATAGACCCGTCGGCCGCGCCTGTAGTCGTCAAGTCTTCCACTCCGGCATAGGTAATCAAAGCCCCACCGTTCCCTCCATTGCTACCGTCAACATAGCGAGTCAACTGCGCCTGATGAGCTGTCCCTGTCCGGTAGTTAATGTGAAGAGGCGAAGTGAACGTGATCACGTTGCCCAACACGCTCGCGATTTCTTTGATCTCGTTCGTTGGCCGATCCTGACGACAGAACCAACTGGCCGCGCCGCCGCCCGTTGGCGTAGTGGGTTCCAAGGGATCGTCCACATACTGAATGGTCGGATTATGCAACTTCCACACCACTCTATAATCGGGCGACGCCCAAATTTGACCGTGTCCGAATTTATCCGTCTGCCAGGACGCTCCGGAAAGTTCGTCCAAAAGCACAAATTGCCCTCTGGCAAAACCGCTTCCGCTGGCGACGGCCACCGACATCGCCCCTTTGTTCGCATCGGCAGTTAAATTCTGCGAGGTGGTATTGTCGGGTTTGGGCCAGCGACTTGGTCCAAGTATAATGATCGGCTGAGCATCAGCACTGGTATTCGAATTAAAAACTGCGCCGTTGGTTTTCCGCAGTATCGTCAAACCAGGTCCTGCGCCACGAAGTGTGATGCCTTTCTTGATCAATAAATAGTTATTTACGGTAAACGTCCCTGCAGAAAGCTGCACCACTTCTCCTAACGCACAAGCGTCGAGAGCCGCCTGGATGCCGGACGATGCATCCCTAGCGCCATCCCCATAAGTTGAAGCGTTGATCGTAGCACTCACATTCGTTCGGTTCGGGATACCGCCGACCGACATAAGTCCAGGATTCCACGTAGTGAATCGCATTGGATCTACAGGCGTATAATCAGCCGAACATATCGTCGGAACCATAATTGCTAACAATGCGATAAGTATCCCTTTAGCTTCGACAAAGATTTTCATCGTGCGCCCTCCACGTTCCTCAGCCCTCTTAAAAAAAGAACCTTTGCCTGGTTTGCGATCGATTCATCTGCAATTCTTGCAGACTTAACCTGTGCGGTGATTTTCATGCGATAGGTTTGAAGCACTCTGTCAAAAAGGGTTCCACCTTTCAGTCCGAGTCGCGCCTAAATCACATTCTTATTACATGAGTGGTGAAGCTCGTGATATTGGCACATAGGCATAACGATTGAGTTTCTCTGGATAGCTAAGTTGTATTTTTATTTAGATTTTCAACACCCAAGCGCGTAACGATAACCATCATATTTAACTAATAGGTTAAGCTATAGTGAAAAATGCCCTTAAGTTCACCGTTCATTTATGAGAGCAATTATCCAACGCGTTTCTTCCGCCAGTGTGACCGTTGATAGTCAGATCAACGGCCAGATCGGCCCGGGCTTGACCGTGCTCCTGGGTGTTGCGCAAGGCGACACCACTGAAGATGGCGAGTGGCTCGCACAAAAAATCGCCAAGCTCCGCATCTTCTCCGATGATGCTGGCCAGATGAACCGTTCCGTCGTGGATATTGGCGGTGGTTTATTGATCGTCAGCCAGTTCACACTTTTTGCCAGCACACGCAAAGGAACACGCCCTTCCTTCAACGCAGCCGCTGCACCCGAGCTCGCCGAAAATTTGTACAACGAATTCGTCGGCCAGATGATCGCCATACTTGGCCAGCCGGTCGCCACCGGAAAATTTGCTGCCACGATGCAGGTCACGCTCGTCAACGACGGGCCCGTCACTCTTATCATCGATACAAAAATCCGGGAATAACCTCCGGCCTATTCGACCATTTTAGCCGCACCCGTTTCCGCAGAGCGCCTGAATTCTAAATCCAACACCTGCTCACCTACGTCGTCCGGTGTCTTTTAAGGCACTGGTTTTGGCAAAAAACGCGCAGTGGTTCGACTCGCGGCGGCACGTCGATTTTACCAGCCTGCTACCTTCCAGGAGCCAACCCCAGTTCCTACCTAATATTCCTATGGCTACGACTGCTGTTCCTTCCTCTCGTGAAACGCTCAAAACCCTCCCCGGTGATGACGTGCGCCAGATCATGTGGCGCTTCCAAGATCGCTACGATATCCAGATGCTCGTGCAGTCAACGCGCGGCGTTGCCCGCGGCCTGGTGGCTCAGCTCGTCGCCCAAGGCGCCCGCAACAGCCATGATTGGACGCCCGAAAAAAACCAGCTCCTCAAAGCGTACGACGACGCTGGCATCACGACCTGTTTCATGGATCCGCATCAGGGCGGTTTCATTGAAGGCCCGAAGAACCTCGTTCTCTCCCTCGTCGCCCTCGAACTCGCCTGGGTCGATGCCGGCGCCGCTACCGGTTCGCTCGCTGGAAACCTCGCACTATCGCCAATTCACGAACGCGGTACGAAGGAGCAACGCGATTATTACATGAGCAAGTGCGTGCCAACTCAGGGAGGTGACTCCAGCAAAGTCTGGCGCGGTGCCTTTTCGTTGACCGAACCCCTTCCCTACGTCGGCGTTGAAACCGGCCTGCTCTGCGGCAAGGTCAAAGTCGCCGAGTGGAAAGACGGCCAGGAGCCGATGCTCCACGTTGATAAACGTGCCCGTTTCATCACTAACATGGGGTTTGCCAATTTCTCGACCCTCGCCGTGGACACTGATGATCCGCGCATCAAGTCGAGTTGCATGATCATTGTCGAAGAAACCGACAAGGGCACTTTCGATCGCGGCGCGCCCACGCACAAGATGGTGCACCAGCTCTCCTCCACGCACGATCCGGTCTTCAATATGACCGTACCCGCCAGCCGCATCATCGGCGGCTACACAATCAAGGACGGCGTCATCATCCCGAACTACTCGCATGGTGAAATCATTGAGGCTGTCTTCCGCCGCACCCGCGTCACAGTCGGCGTCATGACTGCCGCAAAGCTCCTCTCGGCCGTCGAACCAGTCATTCGTTACCAACGCAACCGTTTCCGCGGCGCCGCTAGCGTCGCTCCCGGCACCCCACGTTTCGAGCAAGGTCTCCAGCAAAAAGAAGACTGCCTACAACGCCTGGTTGATATCTGGGCCACAGGCGAAGCCTCTGTCGCCCTCGGCATGGCTACCGCACGGCTCTTCGACGAGCTCGATCCGATGGAAAAAGTTAAGGACGCCAAGTTCGCCGAACAAGGTATCACTCCGGGCATGGCGCAGATGAAAGCCTTCCGCGGCATTTTTAAACAAGCGCTCGAACTCATCGCGCTCGAAGCCAAGCCAGCAGCCGAACGCGACACCGCCCGCTACGAAGCGCTCAAGGCCGATCCGCTCGTCCAGTACGCGATCCTCGATTCGCAAGCCAACGTACTCTGCCCCGGCACCAAGCTCTGGAACACCGGCCACGGCGCCACCGTCATGCGCGAAGCCGTTTCGCTTATGGGCGGCTACGGCATCACCGAAGATTGCCCAGGATTCCTCGGGCAGAAGTGGATGGATGCCCAGCTTGAAGCCACCTACGAAGGCCCCGAGGCCGTGCAACGCCGTCAAATTTCCGTGTCAATGACCGGCGAGGTTTTCCTCGCGCTGTTCCGCAACTGGATCATCGAACTTCGAGCCATCGCTAAAACCAAGCCTGGAACCGGCGCCTGCACGCTCGCCAACGGCATGGAGCTCTGGCTCTGGACACTCGAATATCTCCAAACCGCCAAAGACGCCAACGGCTCGAAGATATTCTCGGCCAATCGCCACGGCGTGTCATTTCCGATGGTTGACACCCTCTGCTGGCTGCTCGCATCACGCCATCAGGTCCTCGACGTGCTCGAACTCGAAGCCAAAGGTCCAGCCAATCCAACCGTCGCCGAAGGCCTCGCTGGTTACGTCAACTTCTTCTCCGACCTCGCTGCGGTGCAAGCCGCCAGCGCCGCCGGTGAAGCTTCGCGCATCTGCGCCGAGTTGGTTTATGGCTTCAATGCCGCCTGCAACCACAACGGTCATGAAGAGGGAAAATGCTGCTGCCAGAACGACGGCTCCGGTGCGCTCGTCGGCAACAACGATTCCTTCTCCAAACTCCGCATGAAAGTTGACGCTTCACTGGCCGGCTCCCGTCTCGCCAAAGACCGTGCTGCCGAAGCCCTGACGAAAGTCATGATCCCTGAAGCACTGGACTATCCGTAAATCCGTTTTCCTCTGTGAACTCTGTGCCCTCCGCGGTTCAAGATTCCCCCGTCCCCGCCATTGAACGTCCTTCCATGGCTGTCGACATCGTCTGTGTGGGCTTCGGCCCAGCGATGGGTGGATTTCTCACCACGCTCTCTAAGCAGCTCGTAAAAGAAGATGGCTCACCCATCGCCGAGAGCCAGGCGATGCCCGGCATGCCACCACAGGTCATCTGCTACGAACGTGCCGATGACGTCGGGTTCGGTGTCTCCGGGGTGGTCACGACCGCGCGCAGCATCAAGGAAAGTTTTCCGGGACTCGATGCATCGCAAATCCCAATGGCTGCTCCGGTCAAGACCGAGAAAATCGCCTATCTGCTCGATCCCATCGGCGCGAGCCGCCGTTCGTTTTTGCTGAAAACCGGCGACGTCATGCTCAGGGCCCTTAAGTGGGCGCTGCCGGTTCGCGACCAGGCCTTCGAGCTTCCTTGGATTCCCCCCTTTCTCGAAAAACACGACGGACTCGTTCTGTCCATGGGTCAGTTCATGCAGTGGGTCGGCGCGCAGGCCATGGGCTCCGGCACGGTGCAAGTCTGGCCTTCGACGCCTGCGTCAGCCGCACTCGTGGAGGACAAAAAGGTTGTCGGTGTTCGCTTGATCGATCAAGGCGTTGAGAAGAACGGCACGCCTACCGCCGCGTTCACGCCCGGCATGGACATCCGCGCCGCGCTCACCGTCATCGGCGACGGGCCGGTCGGCGCGCTCGGCCAGCAGCTCGATAAAGAATTTGGCATGCCCGAGGGCCACCACACCTACGAATGGGCCGTTGGCATGAAGCTCGTGGTCGATCTACCCTCCACCACCAAACTCGAGCCTGGTACCGTTTTCCACACGTTTGGTTTTCCTGAGCCGGAAATTTTTGGCTTCACATACATCCACCCGGGCAACATCGCGTCGCTCGGCATCTTCGTGCCGTCGTGGTTCGATAATCCGGTTCGCACCGCCTACCGCTATCTCCAGCACTGGGTGCAGCATCCTTACCTTTGGAAATATCTCAACGGTTCAACGCTCCGTTCGTGGGGCGCCAAGACGTTAGGCGAATCCGGACGCCGTGGAGAGCCCCATCTCGTCGGCGATGGCTATGCGCGCATCGGTGAAGGCTCTGGCACGACTAACGTCCTCACCGGCTCCGGCGTGGACGAAGCGTGGGCCAGCGGCACGCAGCTCGCCGAAGCGGTGATCGAACTTTTTAAAACCGGCAAACCGTTCACCAAAGAAAACCTTCAAGCTACCTACGTCACCCGCCGTCGTGCGAGCTGGGTCGACAAAGAAAGCCGCATCGCCGAAAAAGCTCGCGACGGTTTTTCTTGCGGCTTCGTTACCGGCCTGATCGGCATGGGCATCACAGGTCTGAGCGGTGGACGCCTCAATATCTGGGGCAAACCAAAGGCTCCCCACAAACGCCTGCCCTCAATCGAAAAATTCTACCGCGGTAAAATCTCCGCCGAAGAAATCGCGAAGATCCGGGCCGACTGTCTCGCGAAAGGCCTTCCGCTCTACAACGCCCTCATGGATCGCGCCGGCTGGCCGGCGATTCCTTACGATGGCAAGCTTCTCGTTTCGCATCAGGATGCACTGCTGATCGGCGGCAAAGTCCAAGCACCCGCCAACTACGCCGATCACGTTCTTTTCCCCTGCCCCGAAGTTTGCGCCAAATGCAACCAAAAGACCTGTGTCGAGGTCTGCTCGGGCCAGGCGATCGCCCACGGAACCGATAGCGTGCCTGTTTTTGACCGCGAGAAATGCATTCACTGCGGCGCCTGCCTCTGGAATTGCGCGAGCGAACGCCCGGATGGCTCCGGCCAAACCGTGCTCGAATTCCGAGCCGGTACAGGCGGCCTGCACTCAGCCGAAAACTGAACCGATCCAACGCCTATCACTAGAGCATATAGATTCTAGTGTGACGACCTCGCTGACCCAGTCGCTCTATTTTGACATCATCGGCGGAAGCGGTTCTGGGCGTGGCGTCCAACGCGTTAATGCACCATGTAGTTCGGAGACGCGGATGGGCTTGCTGATGTAATCATTCATGCCAACAGCCAGACACTTTTCGCGATCACCCTGCATCGCGTTAGCGGTCATGGCGACAATGTGGACGGGACTTTTCCACGGGCATTTCTTCGACGTGTCACTTTCGATGCGACGAATGGCCTGCGTCGCTTCGTAACCATCCATGTCTGGCATCTGACAGTCCATAAAGATAACATCATAATGGATGCGCTGAAGCGCCGAGAGCACTTCGAATCCGTTGGCCACTACATCAGCGTTGCAGCCGATTTTGCTTAGGATCCCTAGCGCAACTTTTTGGTTCACGCGATTGTCTTCGGCAACGAGGATGCGAGCTTTTGGCAATGGCGAAAGACCTAACGTCTTTATTTTAAGACCTGAATCTTCATCTTCATCGTCCTCTGAGGTTCCGCCGTTTACGACGTTCACCAGCGCTGTGTATAAGTGCGACTGCTTGACCGGCTTAACGAGGAAAGCCTGGACTCCCGCAGCTTTCAGTTCCGCATTGTCATGCACATGTCCGGACGATGTGAGGATGATAAGTTGAACATCGGCGATTAACGGATCGGCTTTGATCGCCCGCGACAACATGATGCCATCCATCTCGGGCATCTGCACATCGAGTAGTGCAATGCCGAAAGGGTTACCTTCATCAACAGCGCGGTGCAAAATTTCAAGAGCTTCTTTGCCCGACGCAACCGCTTCGCGTTGCATCCGCCACGAGCTTATCTGCTGACAAAAAATCTGCCGATTGGTCGCATTATCATCAACGATAAGCACGCGAATTTCGCTGAGATCGCGCTTGAGCATACGCGGCGGAGTCGACGGGCCTTTTTGCTTTTCGAATTTTGCGGTAAACCAAAAAGTAGTGCCTTTACCCAATACGCTCTTCACCCCGATCTCACCCTGCATCATCGTTACGAGCTGTTTGGCGATGGCGAGTCCGAGCCCGGTGCCTCCATATTTTCGGGTGGTCGAGTTGTCGGCTTGGTTGAAGGGCTTGAAAAGCCTCTCCATTGCATCGTCGGAGATTCCAATACCGGAATCGGTAATCTCAAACCGCATCCGCGCACTATCGCTTCCTTCATCCTCACGCGTAACACGGATCACAACATCGCCTTTTTCGGTAAATTTAAGCGCATTACTTAACAGGTTCAACAGCACCTGGCGCAACCGCCCCGGATCACCACGAAGACGGCGAAACACGTCGGATGCAACGAAGCTCGCGAGTTCGATATTCTTGCGCATGGCCTGCCCAACCAACATATCGCGCGTACTTTCCACTATTTCGATGAGATTAAAGTCAAGGATTTCGAAAGCGAGCTTACCGGCTTCGATCTTGGAGAAATCAAGGATATCGTTGACGATCGTCAGGAGCGCGTCAGCGCTGTTGCGCGCCGTAGAGGCATATTCATACTGCTGCGAGTCAAGCGTGGTATCGAGGAGAAGCCCCGTCATTCCAATCACGCCATTCATCGGCGTACGGATCTCGTGGCTCATATTGGCGAGAAACTCGCTTTTGGCTCTTGCAGCCGTCTCGGCCGATTCCTTAGCGCTGCGCAGCTCGTGCGTGCGAATTTCAACCAGCTTCTCAAGTTCCTCGGTACGAACCCGAGCCTGGCGAACACGGAATCGGTGAATTATGAAAATCGCGCTCAACACCACAATTGAAACCATCGCGTAGAACCAAATGGTTTGATAGAAAAACGCCTGCACAGTGAACCCTAAAGACAGCCCCTTCTCATTCCACACCCCATTGTTGTTACAGGCCGTAAACTGGAAAACGTAATTCCCCGGCGGCAACCGATCATAGCGAATGCTGCGACGACCAGCAACGTCGGTCCAGTCCTTATCCAGAGGTGAAAGCTTCACTCTAAACCGCACTTTTTCCGGCGAGTATAAATTTATCCCTGTGTAGTAGATTTGCAGATCCGTGCTGCCAGCAGGCACATTAATGTGTTCCGATATTGACACCTCGCTACCACTGATCAGCACGCGTTCAATATGCACCGGAGGTGGTGCTTTGTTTATTTTTACTTGTTCGGGATGGATGATAGCAACGCCACGATCGGTAGCAAACAGCAGTCGGCCATCGCGCGCCCGCCAGGCATTGGGATAGCCTTGAATATTGCACTCGACCGAAGTTAACCCGTCGAAACGATTGTACATTTGCGGATCGAGAGAGGCCCTGTGCCCCTGCGCCACCTCATCAAATTCGTCATGCGCTATCCGCATAAAACCACGCGGGCAGGCCACCCAATAATACCCCTCTTTGTCTTCCAATATGCCGGCGGTAAAATCGTCGAGCAATCCATCGCGCATGGTAAAAATACGCCAGTGGCCATCTTTGAAACGATTAAGCCCACCACCTTCAGTCGTCACCCAGATCGCTCCATCCGAATCTTCGTAAACCGCACGAGGCACCACGTCAGATATCTCCTGCCCGCAGTGAAACACGGTCCAGCGTCCGCCGTGAAACCATGCTACTCCAGCAGGTGGAACGGTGACCCAGATGTCTCCGTTAGTCGCGCGGATTACGGCCTTAAAAGTGTTGCTGCTTAATCCCGGCAGAACCGGATAAGCGCAAAATTCGCCATTGACCCTGTGATAAAACCCACCGTCGCAAGCCACCCAAAGTCCGTCAGGACCGTCCACAGCGACAGAATTAACGCGCGGATGAGCAAGGCCGGCCAACGCGACACCAGGAGTCTCGGCCATTTGTTTACGCCACTGTGCCTGACGCTCGGCACTATAATAGTTTTTCAGCACGCCCTCAGCGTAAGAATAAAGCCCGTTAACCGCGCCCACCCAAAGCACACCGTCACGTTGCTCAGCTATTGAAAGGATTTGCGCGAGCCCTTCTTGCCCCGGCGCATCGAGACGGCAGGCACGTTTGCCGTCAAAACGATTAAGCCCTCCGCCCCAAAGCCCAATCCAGATCGTACTGTCTTTGGATTCAAAAACTGAATACACGGATAACTGTTCCAATCCTTCGGGTAAACCAACGTTCGACGAAATCGGATTGGTCAACTGGAACAAACCGGTCGCACTTGCCACCCACAGACTACCTTCATGATCCTCATAGATCTGTTGCAGCGAACTCACACCAAACTGTTCTGGATAGGAGGCAAACTCAACCTTGCCGTTGGCGAGCCTGAAGAGTCCGCTATAGGTACAAATCCACAGAACGCCGTCGCGGTCGAATTGCATGTCAGTCACACGCGTGTTCATCAGTCCCTCGGCCACGCCAAAGCCCACCACCTTGCCATCCGGCTGCAGACAATACACTCCAGCACTGGAACTCACCCAGACCGAACCATCCGGCCGTTCTATCGCGCTGGTAAACGATTCACCTGGCAGCTCGTATTTCGCAGCCAGGTCTTCGATTTTTCCATCTGCAATCCGCCAAAGCCCCTGCGCGCTAATCCAAATACTCCCATCTGACCGCTCCAAATAGGCACGCACTACACCGGTCACCTGCTTCCAGATTCCTCCTGGCGTGACGATTTTGCCGTTGCGAACAAAAGAGATGCCTGTGCGCGTGCAGACTACAATTGCTCCATCATTTGCGAGATAAAGAGAGCGGACATAGTTATTGGCCAAACCATCCTCAACCGTGAAGCGATCAAAATAGCCGTTGTGCCAACGAAACAACCCGTTGTCGCCACCGAACCAAATAGAACCGGCTAAATCCTCCTGTACGGCGAAAAAGCCGCCGCCGCGTAACTCTGGATTTGTAGAGCCGGTAAAGATCGTGAAACGGCTGCCATCGAAACGCGCCAGCCCTTGCGCTGTCGCCACCCATAAATAGCCGTCACGCGTCTGTGTGACTGCGCGGATCTTATTCGATGGCAAGCCATGCTCGGTAAACCACCCATGAACAGTATAACTGCTGGCCGGGCGGTCTGGACTCAAAGCCCGTGACGACACGCTAAACAACATGCAGCCTAACACGACCGATAATAGTCGTGGGACGACGTGCTTCCGAAGTGAACGGATTTTCGGTTTCAATCTATGGAGCGCTGAACCTGTTAATACCACCGATCAGCGGAATTATTTCGCCGACAGAAAGATATCATTCTTTCCTATACGGCTCATTCTGAGACAGATTAAGTCAGTATGTAGGCCCAGAAATTGGTTTGCCGCGCGCGGCTTGATCCCAGCAATATCGCCATTTAACCGTCTCTCACCGTTCCCCTTTAGGGCTGAAACTTCTTCCCACTGTTAAGTATACTCGTCCGCCAGACCTGTTACTCCTTATCTATCTTCTATTTATGCCCACTGCCTACCAAATCGTCGTCTGCGGCAGCCTCGTGCCTGACCCGCTGCAAACGCTTGAGCCCGTTGCTACTCCGACCGCCCCAGCCCTCAAAAACGAAATGATGCTTCCCGCGGTCCTCGACCCGTGGGCGGGACACGCCCTGTTTGAAGCAGCGAATTTGGCCAAACAAAATCCCGGCAGCAAAGTGTGGTTCGTGAGCATCGGGCCGAAAGCGAAGCTGCAACAGGTCATGATGACCATCGCACAAAAAGTGCCTTTTGAACTCGTCGCGATCGACGGTTCCGCCAGCGGCTTCACCGAAGCCAGCGAAGTCGCCGCTGCCCTCGCCGAAGCTATCCACAGCATCGCAGGACTCGACAAATCACGCCTCTTCGTTTTCGGCGGTTGGGAATCTGCTTCCCGCGGTTCCGGCGCGACGATGCAGATGGTCGGCGAGCGTCTCGGCATCACCGATCAATTCCAGGGTGTCGATCAGCTCACCGTCCAACCGGATGGTTCCTTCAAAATCCTCGAACGCATCGAAGGCGGTAAACACCAGGTTTCAGCCTGCACCGCTCTCCCCGCACTTCTTGGTTGGGCCACCGGAAATCTCCCCGAACCAGCCAACAATCCCCAAGTCGGTATGCTCAACATGCGCACCGTCATGCCTGCGCTTCAAAAAGCCAAGCCCCTCAAGCTGGTCGGTGAAGGCCTTGTGTTTGCCAGCGTCAATTTGCCAAAACAACGTCGTGAGACAAAAATCGTCAAAGATATGACCCCCGACGCCATCGCCGCCGAAATCGTCGAATGGATCGGCAAAGACTAAACTTTAGCGCAACTATCGCCATGGAAACCATTCTCTTTCTCGCCCACACCGAAGCCGACGGCACGCTGGCCAGAGCCGCGCTCGAATCACTCGGTGCCGCCAAGACCCTCACGACCTCGCTCACGGGATCAACACTCGTTGTAGGTCTTGTAGGCGCTGACGTACAAGCCGCCGCGAATCAAATCGCTGGTTGCGGTGCCACGCACTTCCTTAGCGTCGCTGCCGATGCATTTTCTCAGGCCCGCTATGCCAGTGACGTCCTCGCCATCGAGGCTCTAAGCAAAGCATCTGCCGCCACAATCGTTATTGGCCCCGCCACGTCGCGCTGGAACCGTGTGATGGCCGGCGCCGCTCAACGCCTCGGCGGTCGCATCGACACCCATGCGACCGGCATCACGGCCACTGATGGCAAGCTCGCCGTTACCCGCTGGTACTATCGCCAGCGAATGGAAGGCGTGCTCACCCGCACTCAGCGTCCATGGATCGTGCTACTCGAGTCGGGTTGCAGCGCCGCATATTCCGGAAACGCTGGCACCGCCACACTAAAACCAATCGCCATCGCCCTACCCGAACTACGCACAACAGTTACCGGCGTCCAGGCTCCTGCGGCCGACGCCCAAACCATCCGCCCTGATGCGAAGTTGCTCTTCGTGGCAGGCGCCGGCTGGACAAAAAAACAGGCTGATGGCCAGGCCCACGCCGACGAAGCGGAAAAACTCATCCTCGGTTTTCTCGGCAAAGCCAAGGCCTCGCTCGGCAGCACCAAATCGCTCGTCGATCTCAGCGGCGAAGGGCAAGCCGTGCTCAAGTTCATGACCCATCTCAACCAGATCGGTCAAACTGGCGCGACTCCACGTCATCCGAAAGGACTCGCGACCTGTTGCCACGGCGAAGAACCGCACACGGTGGGATGGCGCTTCATCAACGAACGTCGCGCGATCAACCTGAACGCCGCCTGCAGCTGGGCACAGGGCAAAGCCGACGTCCTCTATGTCGCCGATAGCTTCGCCGTCATGCTCAAGGTCAACGAACTGCTCGACGCCAAACAGAGTTAAACAAATCGGAAGCATCACTCCTCTAGAATGTGCTGCTCAGGAGAAATCTTTGCGCAGCCTACCTGGTTAGCAGCCGAAGTTGGTTAAGACGACCCCGCACAAACCGGCTTAATTTCGGCGGTGCGGATGCGTGACACGGGATTCCGGGGAGCTGTCGTTCGCGCTGAAATATCGGCCTTCGCGCTCACAAATAAAAAAGCGCCGCAACTTCGTGCGGCGCCTTGTAGTAGAGTGTAGTTTTAAATTCTTAGACCAGATAACGGCCTTCGGACCAACGCGCATTCCAGCGAACATTTGAACGTGAAGACCAGGTAGTCGGAGCAGCCTTGATGCTGGCCTGACCGGCCGAAGAGCCAAAAACTCCTGGATCCATCGCAACGCACTCGGTGGCGTTTAGCGTCGGAACGTAGACCGCCTTCTCCTCCACCGCGCTCTTACCCGAGCCTACTGCCATCGCCGCCACTACAAAACCTGCGCTCAACACGAGGCTGACACGGCGCAGAAGATTTGAGGGAAGGTGATTTTGGGTAGGGTTCATATACTGGGTAGGATTGGGGTTTCTTTCGGGGTTTGTTTTGAGGTGTTGGGGCCGGGCTTCTCTTGAACGAGGCCAAATAGAACCTATCCGCATCCTTATTGCAAGTAATTTTCATGTAAAAATAGCCCTATCGGCCTATTTTTTTACAAAATCGTTTTACAAAGCCTAAGCTTATTGTTTAACCACGGTTTTTATACATTTTTAAGTTGTTATTAATTACACTTTTATGTAATTTAGACTCATTTTCGATCATATCACCCGCCAACTTGGGTGGCCCCATACCTATCGCAAGGTATTTGCTTTTTTCGAGTTGGCATAGAACTTTAGCTTTCGCATTTTTCTTACGATTCGCAAGTTCACCCGCTCTTTTGCCTAGTGAGAATTGCGCGGGCGAGAAGCGTCACCAAAACGTTGCACCAACACGCTCGCTTCGCAGGTTGATATCCCACAAGCCTTCTAAAACGACATGCGCGTCATTCTTACTTCGCACGGCTCGACTGGAGATATCTACCCCGTCATCGCACTCGCAGTCGCCATGCAAAAAGCAGGTCACTCGGTCCGTTTTGCAACCATTCCCCATTACCAAAAGGAAATTGAAGCTGCCGGTGTAGAAGTGTATCCACTTTGTCCTAACTGGGAGCAAGCAGACCTTAGCTATTGGATGGGGCGCCTGCAAAAAATTCACTCTCCTATTTATCAGCTTCGAGAAATTTACGTCGGCGCGAAGTCTTACATCCCCGAGATGATCGCGCGTATGGACACTGCGCTCGCGACCGCTGATCTGCTCGTGTCATCGTACCTATTTCCGATGAATAAGAGCATCGCCGACCGCCGTGGCGTGCCGTTCGCGACTTTCGCCTTTGCTCATCACGTTGTTCCCTCGCCCGATTACCCGCCAGATGGAATTCCTTCGCCACAATGGATGGGACGCCGCACTCGCCGAGCTTGGAATCGTTGGCTCTGGAAGATGGGTAACGCGATCGTAGACCGCGTCATCAACAAAGCCATTCAGGACGATCTCCACTCAGCCGGCTTGCCCAATGTCCGCGGCTTTTTTTCCGCGCCAGCAAATCGCGTTTTAATCGGTGTATCCGAAAAATTGATGCGCCCTCCGCATGCGCAGATCGATCCGCGTTTCCGCTTCACCGGCTATTGCCGCTGGCAGTCGCCAGTTGATGACAAACTAGAGACCGAGTTAGTCGAGTTTTGCGCCGGTGAAAAAGTCCCTGTTTTAACGTTTGGCAGCATGGTCTACGAAAATCCCGGCGCGACAATGGAAAGATTCCTCCGTGCCTGGCCGCGCGACCGCAAGATTATCATCCAACGCGGATGGGCTCAGTTTCCCGCACTCTCCGAAGACGGTCGCGTCAAAGTGATCAGCAAGGTCTCACATGATCAGCTTTTCCGGCACGCCTCAGCTGTCGTTCATCATGGCGGTGCCGGAACCACCGCAAGCGCACTCCACGCCGGCCGGCCGCAGATTATCGTTCCACACATCGGTGACCAAAGCTTTTTTGGGAGCGAAGTTGAACGGCTCGGTTGCGGATTCCGCATCCGCCAGCTCAAACGATGGCCCGAGCTGCTCAACGGTGCTCTCGACCGCCTTTTAGGCAATCCCGCGCACGTGCAAAACGCCGCTCACGTGCAGTCAATTCTTCTTTCAGAAAACGGCCCCGCCCGGGCGATTGAGGAACTCGAACGTTATGTCGACGAGTCGCGCGCTACCAAGTCTGCGCCTGACCCGATCCTTGTGCCTTAAAAGAGCGCGGCATCGCAGAAAGATTTTGGTTTTACGGCCTGCCAAGAATAGGAATCCGCGAGCTTATAACCAACCAACCGCTCTAGCACTCAGAACGGTTTAAAATAAACCATGTACAGCGCGACGGCCGCGAGCGCGATGGTGATCACGCCAAGCAGTCCGCCGATTCCGCGGCGACGATACGCTATGCCTGTCAAAGCCGAGAGCCCCAGCCAGCAGACGATTTTTACGATCACCCAGCCGCCGGAAAAATGATACAACGCCTGCCACATGCGTACGCCGGTAAGCAGCGAGAGCAAACTGGCGATACCGCCCCACATCAGAGTGCGCTTGCGCGACTCGGGTGACGCCGCGAACGCAAAAAACACCGTGCTCACCATGAAAATGGCGCTTAAGACGTGGAGGACGTGAAGGGCGTTGTTTTCGTTTGGGTTCATGAAAGTAAAAGTTGATCCTCCACCTGTGCCGTATGCTCAAAGGCTCAAGTCCTTTTTAAGTTAAGGTGGGAACCTCCGCCGCAGCATCTGCTTTCCGATTTACGGCCTAGCATCTTCCACGACGGGTTCAGCTCCCGGAATTATACAAAGGCAAAGAGCGGTTATTAAAAGCACCTCGAACACTACAGAGGATCAGCCGGTGAAGGTAGGTCGCCCCCAGCATCCGTCAAACACCAAGCTTAGATTTCGGAATACGCATTAGCGCTTCAACTTATCAATCACCGCAGCGATCAGCGCAGCTAAACTCGCGCTTTTGCCTCAAAGCCACCGCGGCCAAGTAGGCGCCGGCGATTAATATCAAACCCGTCCCAGGTAGAGGGGCGGAGGCGCAGAGGATCGTTGCGGTTCCAATCTGCGCCCTGCGCAATCTGCGACTAGAGCATTTCAAATTCCAGTCCAGCCGGTGGCGCTGAATCCGACTCTCTTGGCCCCCGGCGGCGACGCGGCGGACTACACCAAGTCAGGGTGCCATTCTGTCGTTCTCGCGACTCTAATCTAAATTGCTCTGAACCGGACCGGCTGGATCTTTCACTTTGTTCAGCATGACAGGTCTTTTTGTGGTCATCTTTTCCTGCCTTCCTGAGTTCCACATTAAATCCCAAATCAGCGCGGGCCGAGTTTCGCCAGCAGGGCTTCGATCAAGGCGTCGAGGCTCGCCGTCTTCGCTTCGAAGTCGGGACAGAGATCGAGTTCGTCGAGGGTTTCGGTCGTTTGCCGACCGATACTGCCGACGAGCGGCTTGGTCGCGCCGGGTGCGAGTTCGAGCGCGCCCGATTGTTCGACGTACGAGTTGGCCGAGGACGAACTCGCGAAGAGGATCGCGTCGGCACCTTTCTGCCGGAAATCGTCCGCAACTGGATCATTCGCCAAGTCGGTCTTCTCGGTTCGGTAGAGCGGGAGCTGGTCGACGATCGCTCGGGCGGCTTCCAGTTTTTTGACGAGCTTGTCGCGGTTGAGATTGCCGGTGACAACGATGATCCTAGCGCTATCGAGACTGCCGGTAGCGACCAAAGCATCGGCCAGCGACTCGCCGCTGGCAACATCGGGCATGCACTCGACCTTGATATTGTAACGCTCTATCTCGCGGGCTGTGGCCTTGCCCACGCAGGCAAAACGCAACAAGCCGAGACTGCGCACATCGGGAAAACCCTTGAGAAACTCCTCGAAGAAATAGCGGACGCCGTTGGCGCTGCTAAAAACAATCCAGTCGTACCCGCCAAGCTCGGTCAGAATTTCGATGAGTGAATCCTTCGCGACGTCCTTCGTAATGGTGATCAGCGGAATCTCGACCACCTCCGCACCGAGGACTTCGAGTTTCTCGCGCAATTCGCTGTTCTGATCGCGGGTGCGGGTGATGACGACGCGCCGGCCAAAGAGCGGCAGATGCTCGTACCAGTCGATCTGCGTGTGATTGCGCACGACTTCGCCGACAAAGATGATCGCGGGTGAACTGAGCTTGGCGGTGGCAACCAGATCAGCCAGCGTCGCTGCGGTGCCGACCACACTGCGTTGGCGTCCGAGCGATGCCCATTGCACCACCGCCGCTGGCGTGTCAGAGGCCAAACCACCGGCGATCAGCTCTGACATGATCTGACGGAGATGACCCATGCCCATGTAAATCGCGAGCGTCGCGCCCTTCAGCGCGCCGTAGCTGCGCCAGTCGATTTGCAGCTCGTGCTTTTCCACGTCTTCGTGGCCGGTCAGAAAAACGACGGACGAACTCGTGTTGCGATGCGTGAGCGGAATTCCCGAGTAAGCACCTGCAGCGAGCGCCGCGGTGACACCCGGCACGACTTCGAATTTGATGCCGTTCTTCGACAGCGTCCGTGCTTCTTCGCCGCCGCGACCGAAGACAAACGGGTCGCCGCCCTTGAGGCGGACCACGCACTTCCCTTCGGCTGCGTGTTTGACAAGCAACGCTTCAATCTCGCTTTGCGGCGCAGAGTGAAAGCCCGCTTTTTTTCCCACGTAGATGACCTCGCAGCCGGGTTTACACCATTTCACTAGTTCGGGGTGAGCGAGATAATCGTAGACCAGCACATCGGCCTGGGCAATGAGTTCGCGAGCGCGAAGCGTGACGAGACCCAGATCACCAGGGCCGGCGCCGACGAGATAAACAATGCCAGTGGAAGACATAAAATGAAATGAAAGTGCCAAGGACCAAGTAGCAAGTGCCAGGTTGGAGAACCGTGGAGACCACTTGGCACTTGGACCTTGTTAATGGATATTTACTTCTTCGCTTCCTCGTAAGCCCATTCGAGCCAGGGAAGAACTTTTTCGATGTCGGATTTTTCGATCGTGGCACCGCACCAGAAACGCAATCCCGGAGGAGCGTCTTTGTAAGCACCGCAGTCGAAGGCGGCTTTTTCGCCGTCGAGTAGTTTAACCATCTTCTTCACCTGATCAGGCGTGAGATCGACCGTAAAACAGACCGACGTGTTGGAACGATATTCCTTTTTGTCGGCGAGGAAGTGGATCCATGAGTGCGTCGCCACGAACTGCTCGAACACCGCAAGATTGTCCTCACTGCGTTTGATGAGCGCGGGCAGACCGCCGATCGATTTGGCCCAAGCGAGCGCGTCGAGATAATCTTCGTTGGCGATCATCGAAGGCGTGTTGATGGTCGAACCTTCAAAAATCTCCTCAAGCAACTCGCTGCCCTTGGTCAGACGGAAGATCTTCGGGATTGGCCAAGAAGGCTTGTACGAAGTGAGACGAGCGACCGCGCGCGGCGAAAGCACAAGCACACCGTGGGCAGCTTCACCGCCGAGCACTTTTTGCCAGGAGAACGTGACGACATCGAGCTTGGTCCACGGTATTTCCATGGCGAATACAGCGCTCGTAGCGTCGCAGAGCGTGAGGCCTTCGCGATTGTCGTGGATCCAGTTGCCATTCGGAACTTTCACGCCACCGGTCGTGCCGTTCCACGTGAAGACAATGTCGTGGGTCGGGTCGACCTGAGTAAGGTCGGGCAGACGACCGTAATCGGCTTTGATCACACGGGTGTTGGGCAACTTGAGCTGTTTAAGAAGGTCGGTCACCCAGCCTTCGCCAAAAGATTCCCAATGAATCGCGTCGACTGGACGAGCACCGAGCATCGTCCACATGGCCATTTCGAAAGCACCAGTGTCGGAAGCCGGCACAATACCGACGCGGTAGTCAGCGGGGATGCCTAGCACGGCCTTGGTTTCGGCGATGGATTTGGTGAGACGGGCTTTGCCCAAACTAGAGCGATGCGAACGCCCGAGAATATCGGTCGGCAGCGCGCCGAGCGAGTAACCCGGACGCTTCGCGCACGGGCCTGACGAAAAGTTGGGAATAGCCGGTTTGACCGTAGGCTTCATGATACAGTGATGATGACGGACTGGATTGCGGTTATAATTACTGACTGAGCTCCAATGCAAACGGCCGGGCGGCCGGGTGCAATCTACTTTGTCATCGCGGCCGGTGCAGTGCCGCCTATTTTTGACCGTTCATGAGCAGCCGTTCCTCCGCTTTCGCTGTCCTTGCACATCGCAATTTCAGGAATTTCCTAATCGCGCGCTTCTTTACCACGTTCACGATGATGATGATGAGCGTGGCCGTGGGTTGGCAGGTCTACGATCTGACCCAGAGCCCGTTCGCGCTCGGCATCGTGGGGCTCGCGCAATTTGTGCCCGCGTTTTTATTGACCCTGCCCGGCGGTTTGGCGGCAGATCGCTTCGAAAGACGGCGCGTGATTCTCTTCGGCGTCTCGCTCGAGCTCATCGTCGCGCTCTCGATGCTCGCCATAACGCTCTCGGCCAGCCCGCGGGCGAGTTGGATTTTTGCCGTTCTCACGCTGGTCGGTGTAGGCCGCGCGTTTCTGGCACCGGCAAGCCAATCGTTTTTGCCACTACTGGTGCCGCAGGAAGATTTTATACGGGCGGTGGCGTGGAACTCCTCCGTGTTTCAAGCCGCGAGCATAGCAGGCCCGGCGGTCGGTGGATTTTTGTATGCGCTGGGACCTGTTTACGTCTACGGCTGCGCTGCCGCTTGCCTGCTCATCGCTTCGGTTTTGATCGGCCTCCTCAAAGCTCCGGCGACAGCCAGGGCTGCGACCTCAACGCGCATCTCGGATCTGTTCACCGGGGTGAAATACGTTTTTTCGCGGCAAGCGATTCTCGGCGCGGTCTCGCTCGATCTCTTTGCCGTGCTCTTCGGCGGCGCCACCGCGCTGCTGCCCATCTTTGCTCGTGATATTCTGCACACAGGCAGCTGGGGACTCGGTTTGCTTCGCAGTGCACCCGCACTCGGTGCAGCCACCGTCGCGCTCGTACTCGCGCACCGTCCAATCCGCGAAAAAGCGGGGTATAAACTTTTTGGCTGTGTGGCGATGTTCGGCCTTTGCACAATTGTCTTCGGTGTCTCGCATTCCTTTATCCTCTCGCTTGGAGCGCTCGTGATTCTCGGTGCCGTTGACATGGTCAGTGTGGTGATACGGCAAACATTGGTGCAAATCTCCACCCCCGACGCCATGCGCGGTCGTGTCAGTGCGGTGAATATGCTTTTCATCGGCGCGTCCAACGAACTCGGTGAGTTCGAGTCAGGCGTCACCGCAGCGTGGTTTGGCACTGTGCCGTCGGTCGTTATCGGCGGACTCGGCACTCTCGCTGTCGTAGCAGTCTGGGCCTGGCGTTTTCCAAGCTTACGCAAAATGGATCGTTTGGACACACCGCACACGATTTGAGTTAGGTCAGACGAAGAAAAACGGGTTTAAGTTAAGAAACGAATTTCGCCGAAGCAGCTGGCTTGATGCTCGAAAAACTTGTGCCTGAGATCCGCAAGACGGCCGTCCTCGCAAGGAGATTGCTACTGGTTTAGAACAGCAAAGCACCGGAGCTGTTCACATCAATAAGGCGGTTCAAGAATTGGGTGGAATCATTCAGCAAACAGCCTCCGCTTTCGAAAAACTAGCAGCTTCCTCCGAGCAACCGCAGCTCAAGCTGAACAACTTCAAACCGCTATCCCGTTCTTCAAGTCGGATAAGAACCGGCGTTAGAATCGTTGCGTGCAGTAACTCCATGGTACGCGATGCAGAAGTAGATGAGCAAATAGACGCTCCTATTGTACAGCCTACGGGCGATCAGTTATTCAACAACTCCCACAATAAGGGAATTATACCGCCGTGAAGAAAAGCTAATTCCCTTAGTCCACTCTGGTACTCTTCTAAAGCCCCAGCGGCAACGAGCCGTAAATTACATTTTGGGTTAGTACATTCAATAAGTTATTTCACCTTAAAAATGGTTCCTCCGA
>Ga0302322_100001053_pt1 | contig 22265 bp, 11 predicted proteins | sample Fen_T0_2_FD_203757 | JGI IMG/M metagenome (GOLD analysis project Ga0302322, IMG submission 203757) | Peat permafrost microbial communities from Stordalen Mire near Abisko, Sweden - Fen_T0_2 | ecosystem: Environmental > Terrestrial > Soil > Wetlands > Permafrost | place: Sweden: Abisko...
TCGGGGCAGTGGGACTCCCAAATCCGACAAAGTCCCTGATGGCCGAGTTGGGAAGGGGCGTCGCGGAAGTCAGTGCCGTCGTGTTGGTTACCAGCGCAACTTTTCCTGCAGTAGCTGACATTGCGATGCTGCCGGTCGCATCCGGGGTAGGAAGGTTTGTGGTTCCGCCAGTGCCTGCGGCCTCTTGGACTAGGTAGTGTTGCCCCGGCTGTAGCGTCGTGTTCGTGAGGTTGGTGACCTGCCACGACGATCCGGCAGCCGAGGCATATTGAACCGACCAGCCAGCAATGTTGACGGCCGCGGTACCACGGTTGAAGAGCTCAATGAAGTCGTTCTTGTACTGTGCGTTTGTGTTACCGCCGCCGCCATACACCTGACTGATGACAATGTCGGCGGAGCCGGCGGCCTGTGCCTCTCCAGCGGCAATTCCTACCAACAAGGCCGAGAATGCGAAGGTTGCAAGCGCGCGAACTGGAGAGCGGGGGAAAGAAGTGCAGAACTTCATGGCACACCTACACATCCAATCCGCACCGCCAGATCGGAAGCCGGAAAGAGATTACGACATCGCGCCACCATGGGCGCCACGCTCGTCGGAGGAAGCGGTGTCTCACAGACAGCCGCACGCTAGTCAGACCGCTCACATCTCACAAGCCACAGCTTCGTGTCCTGATTGCAACAGCTGTGACTGCATTTCAGCCCGTCAATACTTTTTCTCGGTCTGCGCAGCATTCGTCGCACGGCCGTAACCGAGCGTTTTCCAAGTTGTGGAGCAGCGGATCTCGCCGATCGGCCTACCGTCTGTGCGCAACCCACTGACAAAGGAAGAACCGACCATGAACCGAACGCTCTCGAGCCCTCGTCCCGTCACCCACCTTGCAGCCCTGCTCGCAAGTCTTGCGCTGGCAGCGTGTAGCACCCCACCGTCGACCGAGCCGTCCTCGGGCACGGCAGAAATGCAAGTGCTGGAACTGTCCTCGGCCGACGTCATCACCGTTTCGGTGACAGTCGCAGGCCCTGCGCTTCCGAGCCCCCGAGTGTCCTCTTTGTTCGCACGCGGTGGCCAGTGGGGTGGAATTCTCGGTGGGTTGCCCGCCGGAACCGGATACACCTTCACGGTGGCAGCCAAGGATTTGGCAGGCACGCTCATCTACTCTGGCGCGGCCTCGAACGTGACCATCCTACGCGGCCAGACGGCCATGGTAATCATCACGGCCCAACAGGCAACCCCGCCCGACGCCTTCCACAACGCCATTCCAGTTATTGATTCGCTGGTGCTCTCATCGACCAGCGTACCTCCTGGCGACCAGGTGTCGGTCAAGGTTACTGCCCACGACCCCAATGCGCAGGAGACCATTGCCTTCCAGTGGCTGGCCACCTGCGGCACCTTCGCCAATGCCAGCGCAGCGAACACGAGCTGGACTGCCCCTGCGGTCGCTGGTCCTTGCTCGCTCTCGATCAAGGTTACGGATCAGCATGGCGCGACGGTCACCGCCGGCGCCACGATCAATGTGGATAGCGCCAATGGCAAGGGCCAGGCCCAGGTTTCCGTCAGCACCAACACCTGGCCAGTCATCACTGACCTGGCCGCCGCGCCCAACGGTTGGCTTGATGCTGGTGCGCCGACGACCCTCACCGTTACGGCGTCGGATGCCGACAAGGATCCGCTGACCTACGCCTGGAGCACCTCCTGCGCCGGCATCTTCAGTGCCTCGGGCGCGGCCAGCCCAAGCTTCGTGCTGGCCAGCGGACAGACTGGCGTGTGCACGCTCACCGTGGTGGTCAGCGATGGCCGAGGCGGCAGCACGACTGGCGACCTCACGCTCCCGATTGGCAAGCCGGCCTTCAACCAGGCGCCCGTGATTGCCGACTTCGTGCAATCCGCGAGCACGGCCATCTCGGGGCAGACCATCTCGTTCCTGGTCGATGCCACGGATCCCGAGGGCGGTGCCCTCGCCTTCCAGTGGTCCTCGGACGGCGGCAGCTTCTCCGGCGAGCAGGACAGCAGCACGTCGAGCAGCGTGGTGTGGACGGCCCCCGATACCGCCACGGGTGACTGGCACGCCACCGTTACTGTGACCGATCCGCAAGGCGCGGTTACCACGCAGACCTTCACCATTTCACCTGTCGGGCCGGCCATCTTCCAGTTCGTCTACACCTCGGACGCCCACTACGGCATCACCCGCGCCAACTTCCGCGGCGGTGCGAACGTGAACGGGCAGGTCGTGAATGCGGCGATGGTCGCCGAGATCAACAATCTGTCGACAACGACCCTGCCGACCGATAACGGCGTGCGCGCAGGCCTCCCCGTGGGTTCGCTCGACATGGTCATCGAAACCGGTGACATCGCCAACCGCGAGGAAGGCACGGGCGCTTCGGCCATCCAGAGCGCGGCCCTGTCCTGGGCGCAGTTCAAGAACGACTACATCAACGGACTGTCGGTGCTCGACCAGAACGGCGTGAAGTCGGCGCTTTGGCTCTTGCCCGGTAACCACGACGTAAGCAATGCCATCGGCTACTACAAGACCATGACCCCGGCCAAGGATGCCACCTCGATGGCCGAAATCTACAACTTCATGTTCTCGCCCGCGGCGCCTCTGACCGCCGCCAGCTACGACTACAACACCAACAAGATTCACTACTCGAAGAACGTGGGCGGCATACACATGGCGTTCCTCAACATGTGGCCGGACAGTGGCGAGCGCGCCTGGCTCGAAGCTGACCTGGCACAGGTCAATGCCCGCACGCCAGTCATGATCTTCGTGCACGACCAGCCAGACTGCGAGTCCAAGCACTTCCTGAACCCGAATGGCACACACACCATCAATAGCACCGACAAGTTCGAGAACCTGCTTGTCGATCAGCTCGCCGATCTCGATTCGACGGGAAAGATCACCATCAACTCGCCCTCGACCATCGAGCAGCGCGCGCTGGTGGCCTACCTCAAGTCGCACAAGAACATCCTGGCCTACTTCCACGGCAACTCGAACTGGAACCAGTACTACGACTGGACCGGCCCGGACGGCGACATTGCCCTGCACACCATCCGAGTCGATTCGCCGATGAAGGGCAACGACTCGGCCACTGACGAGACCAAGCTCTCGTTCCAAGTGGTGTCGGTTGACACGCGCGCCAAGCAGATGAGCGTGCGTGAGTGCCTGTGGAACAAGACCCCCTCAGCTCCCGCGCCCATGCCCGTGGTGTGGGGCGCCTCCGAGACCCTCTCGCTCGTACCGCCACTGTAGACCCGCCCTACCTTCATCGCCCACCTGCGCGGCAAGGCCGTGCAGGTAGGCGATTGCTTTGAGGGATACTGTGCGTCGGACCTGGATACGCTGGTCTCTTGGCAACGGCAATTCTGGCCCCGGGGGTATGCGCGTCGCGCATGTCCGGCGAACGTATCACGCTGAAAGACCCAGAGATTTTCCAATCTGTTTCAAATTCTTAATACCCATTCAGGTAGCATAAGGCACCTTGGAGTGGCTTGAATTCACCGCAGGCGATCACCCGGTTCAGGGGCAAGTCGATTGGCGGGAGGCGGCTGTCCGGGGGATCATCGACAAGCGCCAGATCACGACCCATTTCCAGCCCATCCTTGATCTTCACCACGGCACCGTGCTCGCCTGGGAAGTCCTGTCGCGCGGTCCCGAGTGGTTTCGGTCGCCCACCGAGATCTTCGCCAAAGCGGAATCGCTCGGCCTGGTCTCGGAGCTGGAGGAGATCTGCCGCAATGTCGCCTTGCACACCATCGCGGAATTCCCTTCGGCGCTGCGTTCCCGTTCCTTCTTCATCAACGTGAGCCCAAGCGCCATCGGCGATCGGCGCCTGGCGCGTGGACACATGCAGGCCGAGATCGCCGGGCTGGGACTCGATCAGCGCAACTTCGTCATCGAGATCACCGAGCGAGAGTCCATCGTCGACTATCGTGCCTTCGAGGAGCAGATTGGCTACTACGTTGCGCAAGGGTTCAGGATCGCGCTCGACGATCTCGGGGCCGGCCATTCGGGGCTTGTCACGCTCGTCACGTGCTCGCCGCATTTCATGAAGCTCGACATGACGCTGTCGCGCGAGATTCATCGCCACGCGTACAAGCAGCAACTCGTGAAATCCCTAATTGCCTTCGCGGCCAGCGTGGATGCAGCCCTGATCGCCGAAGGAGTCGAAACCTGGGATGAGCTGGAAACGCTGGCGCGCCTGGGGGTGCGCTACGCGCAGGGATATCTTTTCGCTCGGCCGGCCGGGACGCCTCCAGAGCCATCCGAGGAGACACGCCTCGAGCTGAGGCGGATCATGCGCCAGTTCAACTACCGCGAGTCCGATCTCAACGAGACCGTCGGACCTCTGGCGATTCGCTGCTCGACCATTCGCGCGGGCGCGATGCGCGGCGAGGATGTGGAGCACATCTTCCGCCACCAACCCACGCTCGACCATCTGACCATTCTGAACGGTGAACGCCCCGTGGGTCTCATCACCCGTCAGCACTACTATTACAAGACCGGAGGTCCAGTCGCTTACCATCTCTTTCAGTGGAAGCCGGCCGAGGAGCTGGCGCGGTCCACGCCCCTGGTCGTCGAAGACTCCATCAACGTGACGGCGCTCGCCAAGCTGGCCATGGAAAGGCCACCCGACGAACTCTACGATCCGGTGATTGTCGTGGATGAAACCGGCAACCTTGTTGGGACCGTCACCATTCGCCAACTCATCATGCGTTCCACCGCTCTCGAGGTGCAATCGGCGCAAGGTTCAAGCCCGCTGACCGGCCTGCCGGGCAACCGCAGCATCGAAAGCTGGATTTTGCGCGCCTTCGATCAGAAGGATGCGCACGTGCTGTACGCCGATCTGGATCGCTTCAAAGAGTACAACGACTGCTACGGCTTCTTGCGTGGCGACGAACTGCTCCGATGCCTGGCTCGCGTGCTCTCGCGGATCGCACCTACACTGTCTTCCGAAGCCAAGCTTGGACACATCGGTGGTGACGATTTCGTCATCGTGTCGCCGGAGACCATTGGCGTCGAAGGGGTGGAAGCTCTGTGCCGGCAGTTCGATCTCGCGAAGGTCGATCTTTTCGACCCAGGGGATGTGCAACGCGGCTTCTTTCGCGCCACTGACCGACGGGGCCAAGAAGTCGAAGTTCCGCTCGTCACGTTGAGTGTGGCCGTTGTGCCCTGCGATGCTGTGCAAAGCGCCGACCACCCGGGAGCATTCGCGCAGATGGCAGCTTCGCTCAAGCGCAAAGTCAAGGAGATGACCAGCGCAAGTCGGCGGAGCGAATTCTTGTTCGAACGCCGGAAGCTGCGGCACAGTGCGATCAGTTGATCGCAAATCAGCGGCGCGCAGCAAGACAACGGACATGTCATCGCTGGCAACACACCGAGATTGCTCAACCTACAAGTAGACTCTCGACTCCTGTTCTGTCACACGATTGTTTTCCTTCCGTTCCAGCAGCGCCCGCCAATCCGCGGATACAATGCCGACGATATATGAGATTTGGGACACGGCATGGACCAGGTTCAAGAGCAGTTCAATATCATCCAAGCTAATCCGGCAGCAGATGGCGAAGCGGCATCCAGCCTGCCGATGATCCTGAACGCGATCGAGCCCGCATCTTCCAGCGCTGGGCCGCGACCGGTCGCTCTCAAGCACTTGATCAACAAGCTCAACTACCTCAACTTCCAAAATAGGACCGTTCTGCTCGCCTTCGAACACGCAAGATACGGACACATCATACGCGTAGAGGCGAGGCCGCAACCGTGCCGGGAGAATCTACTGCAATGCACCTGGGTCGACCCTCAAGAGGCCCGTGCCATCTCTCGCTACTACATCTTTTCCTCCCTGTTCGTCCCGGACGAGCAGAAGTTGCTGCAGGGTATGGGGCAGGTGATATCGATGGACGAGGAGGGAATTGTCATCGAACTACCCGAGATCTGCACCGAGGTCCAATCCCGCAGGGTCGTGCGCAACCCGTGCAAAGGCATTCAGGTTCAGATCCTCAAGAGCGGCTCAAGTTTCGAAGGCACGTTGCTCGATTTCAGCCCAATCTCGTTCCGCGCGCGCCTTCGTGTCTCGCCGCCACAAACCCTTGGCTGGCTCACCACGGGCGCCCCTGTGATGGTGATTGTTTCGAGCGACAAGGAACTCCTTTTTTCCTGGGACTGCAGGATCGTTAGTAAGACCGGTGGACGAAGATCCCGGGAGTACGTGTTCGAGCCGTCGCAAGACCGCATCCATCGCTTCGAACACAAGAAGTACCGAAGTGTTCGCAAGGAGTTTGTTCCCGAGCCAACGATCGTGTTCGAGCACCCGCTCACAGGCAGGCTAATATCGCTCAAGGTGGTGGATCTTTCCGGCTCCGGCCTTGCGGTTGAGGAGAGCGCGCGCAACGCCGTTCTGATGCCTGGGTTGATGATTCCCCGGCTTGACCTGTGCCTTGCCAGCAACTTGAAGTTTGCCTGTCGGGCCCAGGTGATCTATCGCAAGGTACTGGATGCGGAATCCGACGATTCCCGCATCAAATGCGGGCTGGTCTTGCTAGACATGGATATCGCCGACCATATCCAACTGGTAGGACTCCTTCACCAGGCTGATGACCGTCGATCCTATGTCTGTAACCAGGTGGACATGGATGAGCTGTGGAGCTTCTTTTTCCAGACGGGGTTCATTTATCCGCAGAAGTACGGCTTTATCCAGAAGAACCGGGAGCAGATCAAACAGACTTACGAAAAGCTCTATACGGGAAACCCCAGCATCGCGCGCCACTTTATCTTTCAGGACCGGGGTAAGATCCTCGGCCACATGGCCATGGTGCGTTTTTACGAAAACACCTGGCTGATTCACCATCACGCGGCACGCACCAACTACACCTACAAGGCCGGACTGAACGTACTCGATCAGATCGGCCGCTTCATCACCGACTCCTGTCGTTTTTCCTTCATGCACATGGAGTACCTCATTTGCTTCTACCGGCCCGAAAACCATTTTCCCCAGAGCATATTTGGCGGCGTCTGCAGTAGTATTGGTGATCCGCAACAATGCTCAGAGGCTGTCTTCGCCTATTGCCATGTGCCGTGCGACCGGAGCGATGTCAAAGACTGCCTTGACCAATATTGCTTGAGTCCGGCCGACGACGACGACCTGCGCGAGTTGTCGAGCTTTTGCCGACACGAGTCGGGCGGAGGGATGATGATTGGCGCGCTCGACCTCGAACCGGGCGATGTCGTTTTGGGTGACTTGAACGAGGAGTTCGAAAAGTTGGGATTGAAGCGAGAACGCCACCTCTTCGCGCTCAAGCGCAATGATCGCCTCCAGGCCGTCGTTATGGTCAATCTCGCCGATATCGGGCTGAATCTTTCCGATCTGACCAACGCTATCACCCTATTCCTACTGGATTCACGGGATCTGACAAATGAGATTATTTATGATGCCCTATCCGTTCTGATGAAGAGCTTAGGTCAGGAGCAGCTGCCTATTCTGATCTATCCCGAAGCAGCTGCTGAGCGTCTGAAGATGCCGATCGAGAAGCGCTACGTGATGTGGTCCCTGATGCCGTATTTCTCTGATGGGTTTCACCGCTACACGAATGCCATTCTTCGAGCGGGTCGAAGGAACGGGGGCATTCATGACAAGCGACGGTCACCACCTGTATAACAGCCGAATTGTCGACAACTACATACGATTGATCACCAAGAGGTATCCGGAGATCCAGGTTTCGGATCTGCTTGCGTATGCCAACATGACCGCCCACGAGGTGGCTGACGAGGGGCACTGGTTCACGCAGGTTCAGATTGACAGGTTTCACAAGAAGCTATCCCTTTTGACGGGCAATGCTTCAATAGCACGCGAAGCAGGTCGATTTGCCGCGTCCGCTGGCGCCATGGGCGCGATGAAGCTCTACTTCCTCGGGACGGTCGGGCCCGGCAAGGCCTACGAGCTGATCGGAAAAGGCGCGCGCAGGTTGACGCGTTCCTCGACCTTCGAGTCGCGGAGTCTGAGTTCGAACAAAGTCGAGGTCACGATCACCTTCGAACCGGGCGTGGAGGAAAGACCCTATCAATGCCAGAATCGTATCGGCTTTCTGGAAGCTATCTCCCTGATCTTCGCGCGCACTCCGCCGGAAATCGATCATCCGGAGTGCATCTTCCGGGGCGGAAAGACCTGCCGGTACATCATCTCCTGGAGCGCGTCCAAGGCAGACCGTTTCAGGCGAGCGCGCAACTGGGCGGCGGGAATCTTCCTTCCGCTGGGCATCCTGTCTGTCATCCATACTCCCTACTTCGGTCTCACTCAGTTGTTGCCCGCGGCGATGGCGATTTTGGCGACCCTCACCGCGCTCCACCTTTGGCTGGACAAGAAGGACATGACTGCGAGCCTGAACAGCCTGTGCGGCTCGACCCATCAACTGGTCGCCCAGATTGAGATGAACCACAACAATGCGGTTCTGACCAGCGAGATCGGCCAGTCCATCAGCAGGCGTTCGGGGTCAGTGGATGTCCTTTCCAGCGTGGTGAAAGCTTGCAAGAGGTGGCTTGACTACGACCGCTGCATGATCCTACTTGCAGACAGCGGCAGGAAGCGCCTAGTCTTCGCCGGCGGATATGGCCATGACGACAGACAAATAGGGGTCTTGAGGCAGACCGCCTTTCACCTGGACAAAGCGGGATCGCGGGGCGTCTTCGTGATCTGTTTCAAGCAGCAGAAGTCCTTTCTTGTGAGCGACGTGGATGAGATCGAAGGAGAGCTCTCCCTCAAGAGCATGTCCTACGCCAAGGAACTGGGTGCAGAGTCCTTCATCTGCTGCCCCATCGTGAGCAATGGGGAATCGATTGGCGTTCTGGCGGTGGACAACGTGAAGACCAAGCGGCCCCTGGTCGAGACTGATCGCAGCCTGCTGATTGGCGTGGCGGCCGTGGTCGGCATCAGTTTGCGCAATGAGCAGCTCCTAATATCCAAGGACCGACAATTCCGCTCGATCCTACACGGGTTGGCCGCCAGCATCGACGCGCGCGATCCGCTCACCCGGGGCCACTCGGAAAAGGTCACGGAGTACACGCTAGGCATTTGCAACGAACTCGGCTTTTCGCAGGAGCAGCGCGAAGTGATCTCGACGGCGGCGCTCTTGCACGACTATGGCAAGATCGCTGTGCCGGACGCCATACTTCGCAAGCCCGGACTTCTGACCCCACGCGAGCGGGAACTGGTGAAGGTTCACGCGGAGCAGACTGAGAGGATCCTTCGCCAGATCAGCTTCGAGGGCATCTACCGGCAGGTCCCAGCCATCGCCGGCGCGCACCACGAAAAGGTGGACGGCAGCGGTTATCCGCGGGGGCTCAAGGGAGAGGAGATACCACTAGGAGCGCGGATTATTGGTGTGGCCGACTTCTTCGAGGCCATCACAGCCAAGCGCCATTACCGCGAGCCGATGCGCCGGGAAGAGGCCATCGCGCTATTGAAGCGCGAAGCAGGAAAGAGCTTCGAGCCCCGCTTGGTGGACGCCTTCCTGCGCTACTACGACCAAGCCTATCCCGCGCAACTCGAACTCAAGACCTCGGTGTCCGGAGAGTTGCCCGAGCAGACTGATGCTCCCAATCCACCGGTCGCGCTGCGGATCGCCTAGACCGGATCATCCGCTACGGGCTTCTTTCCCTTGTCATGGGACCTCCTTGAACCGTGGCGCCGCCGCCATGGCCCTGGCCTTGTCCAACTGGGTATCAATCACCTGGACGAATCTCTCGAAGGGAACCACGCCGGCTAGCCGCTGGCCGTTCACGAACGCGCAGGGTGTGCCGTTGACCTTGAGGGTCTTGGCCAGTTCCTCGGAGGCTTTGAATAGATTCCTGAAGCGACGCTTGTCGTAGGCCGCTTGGACCCGGGCCCACGACACTTTCAAGCCCTTGGCGATGGTCTTGAGTACTCCATCGGAGAGATCTTCCTGCCCTTCGAAAAGAGCGCTGTGGGCCTGCCAGAAGCCCTTAACCCCTTTCTTGGCCAACGCGACCCTGGCCAGCACTGCGGCCAGGAGCGCCCGATCGTGATACGGCTGCGGGTAGTCCTTCCACACGACGCGAAGATTCGTACCGTACTTCAACTCAAGGCGGGCCAGCGTCCCATCCACACGTCTGCAGGACGAACACTGGAAATCGCCGAACAGAACGAGCGTGACCAAGGCATCGGCTGGGCCGCGCACAGGGTCCGACTTGTGCACGGGCACGGACCAGACGGTCTTGTCCTCAAGCTCGGCCAGGGCAACCGCTGCATTCTGCGCCGAAAGCAAGCCGTAGACCTGCTTGGCGGGCGTGCCATTCGCCAGGAGCCCTCTGGCCGCCGCCAGTTGGGCATCGATGATCTCCTTGAAGACTTCGATGGGCTCTGCCCCTACCAGCGGGACGCCATTGATACGGAATACGGGCGTGCTTTGAACTCCTAGCCGCGTTGCCAGGGCCACATCCGCGTCGACCTTGGCCAGGCTCAGCTGGGCTGAGCGTTCGGTCTCGAACCTGGTGCCATCGACCCCAGACATCTCGGCCCAGCGCAGGTAGTTTTCCGTCGACAGCTCGTGCTGATTGGCGAAGGCGAGGTCGTGGAACCTCCAAAAGGCATCGACGCCGCCGATGGCAAACACGGTCATGGCCGCGTCCGCAGCGGGCCGCGCAAGGTTGTGGTACGGCAGGGGAGAATTCTTCCACACCAGGCGAAGCTGGGTCGGCCCGTAGACCTGTTTCAGTTCGCCGAGGGTCTTGCGCGTGACCGCGCAGAACGGGCACTGAAAGTCACTGAACTCGACGATAGTGACAGGCGCTTCCGGACTTCCCCAGGCCGGATCCTCGGCCGTCACCGGCACCACGCCATCAGGTAGGCCTGCCCACGGCGATCGGCGCGGGGGTTCCTGGGGCATTTCCGATTCTCGACAGACCGATTGCTCGGTGCGACTGGGGCGGCTGGGCTCCGAGCACGCCTTGGCCACGACAACGCGGCCTTGCCCGGCCGCGCAGCCGAGCAAGCTGGCCGCCGCTATCGTGAGAAGGACCGGCAAGAGGGCGCGCGCTCCGGCCAAGAAGATCCGCATCTTCATCGTGGGGAAAGGTACCAGACTCACTTCGAAAGGCGTAGGTGCTTCAAGGATGAGCTGCCTCGCGCAGATGAGTGGGAAGGAACACGTGAGGCCCATGCAGCAGTCCTGTGGGCAAGCTCCAAACTTTAGGCGATGCATTGGGTTCACTTTTTGTTACACGACGCCAAACATCGTTGCCCGACTGTTGCACGATTGTTGCGCTTGTCGTGTGACACTTCTGCGCTCTGGAGCGAAACATGCAGAAACTTTCACCAGGCATCGCAGTCGCCCTGTTCGTTATTGCCGCGCCATCTGTTGGACGGGCCGACGACACACTCGCGTACAGCGGGTCTTCGACAATCGGAGTGGGTATCATGCAGGCAGGTGCGGTCAAGGCCTTTGAAGCCAGGACCGGCCTCAAGTTCGCCTCGGTCGAAACCATTGGATCAGGCAAGGGGATCAAGACGCTGATCGAGGGCAAGGCAACGGTGGCCGGAGCATCGCGCGCGCTGACCAACGAGGAAAAGGGCGCCAAGGTCCTCGGCCACACCATTGGCTACGACGCCATCGCGGTATTCGTGAACGTGGATAACCCGGTGAAGAGTCTGTCCAAAGAGCAGCTCAAGGGAATCTTCACCGGCAAGATCACCCGCTGGAAGGATGTCGGAGGCAAGGACGCCCCCATCTACCCGAACACCGAGGTGGCTGGCCACGGAACCGTGCAGGTATTCCGCGAGCTGGCGCTCGACGATGCCCCGTATGGGAAGTACTTCAAAGAGTTCGATCAGCCGCAGGACCAGATCGTGGAGGTGGCCTACGACGCCAGGGGAATCTGCACGGTCAGCCTCGGATTATTGGCCTCCGTCACTCCGGACTTGCGCAAGAAGGTCAAGCCCATCCTGATTGACGGCGTGGAGCCGACTGAGCGCAATATCCGGTCCGGTGCGTACCTTCTGTCGCGTCCGTTGGTCTTGGGGACCATGGGCCCGCCCAAGGGCGACGTGAGGAAGTTCATCGACTTCATGCAGTCACGGGAAGGCCAGGAGATCGTTGCGCGCAACTTCATCCCGCTGAAGCGATAGGCCGCGCCTCAATACCCGAGATTCCAATTCACCCGCTGCCGAGCAGATGTTTGGTTCTCCAACGCCAAGGTGTACTCCATGGTCGGGAGACTTGCTTCCATCAGCGGTCTGTAGATCATCCTCTGCTACCGACTACTGCCGAGGTCGACGTGATGTCGTTGTCGGACGGTTCTCTCTCGCGTCTATCGGATGAGGCCTGCGATCGCTGCGGCATCTCGCCGTGCTGCCGAAATACGATCGCCACCCACAAGGTCGGCGGCTTCATCGCCAAGCTCGTCAGCTAGGCCAGACCCGCATGCAACCTTCGCGAGCAGCCTACCGACATCCTCCTTTATGAAAGCAGCGGCAGGCGCACAGCCCGCGTTCGGCGAGTCCCAGACGCCACCCACGGCGGCCGCGCCGGACAAGCCGGCCGGCCAGTCGTGGTACAGCCCGTGGGCAGATTTGCTGCGGAGAACCTTCGAGTTGAGATTGTTTGCTAGTGCGTTGTGCCCGGGGAGCCGGTCTCGATGCCGTCGGGGGCGAGGAACGCGCCGCCCACCCCGGCTACACTCAACGTCGTGAGGATGGCGAGGCCGGCCGTGTTGTCGAACGAGAAGCCGGTGGTGGCGGCTCCGAATGTCACACCGGTCATAAGCTTGCCTGCCGGGTTGAACAGGTTGACAGCGTCGGCGGTGGCGCTGAGGCCCACCCCCGAGCCGGTGTAGCTGCCGATGAGGAAGCCCGCAGGCGGGGTGGCGCCGAACCAGGTCGTCACGAATTTGCCCGCCGTCGTGGCGGTGCCCTCGATGAGAACCGCCGACTGACCTGGCGCGATGCTACCAACACCTACGATCGGAACGGACGCTGCGAAGGAGTTCGAGTTGTCGTCCATCTTCCAGCCGGTGATGTCGATGGCCGCGCCGCCGATGTTGGTGACCTCGAACCAATCGGCGGAGTAAGGGAGGGTGCTGCTGCCCCAGGGCGCGACCTCGGTGATGATCAGTCTGCCGACGTTGCCGATGCCCGGCGAGCCGATCTCGCTGGCGTCCCCGGGCGCGACGAAGGCGCCGTTGACTCCGACCGCGCTCATCGTCGAGATCACCGGCAGCGGAAGCGTGGTGCCGCCGACGCCATTGTGGTTGTCGAAAGTCGCGAACGGCGCGGCGGCCGGAGCGGCGCCGAAGCCCACGCCTGTCACCAGATTGCCGGCGCCGTCGAAGAGGACAACCTCATCGCCGTTGCTGCTCAAGCCCACGCCCGAGCCCGAGTAGCTCCCGATCTGAGTGACACGCGGAGGGCTTGCCCCGAACCACAAGGGACGGAACGCTGCGGCCTTACCGGCCAGATCCGCGGTCTCCATGAAGATGACCGCCTCGCCGGGGGCGATGGAGGTGATGCCGTTCAAGGCGATGGCGTTGGCGATGGAATGCGAGTTGTCGTCCATCTTCCAGCCGGTCAGGTCGACGGCGGAGCTGCCCGTGTTGGTCACCTCGAACCAGTCGACGGCGAGTGGGCTGTTGGAGCTGGACCAAGGCGCGATCTCCGAGATCACGATGGTGCCGGTGGCCACGGACTGCGTGACGGTCAGGGTGAAGCCCACGGTGGCGTCGGGCGTGGCTCCAACACTCGGGTCGTCGACCGCGACGGTGACGCTCAGGGTGGGCTTCGCGGTGTGACTCAACGAAGTGCCAGCCTTGAGGTACAGCGATACGCCGACGATCTCGAAGGACGCGGCATCGGTCCCACTCAGGCTCAAGTTGTTGGTGCCCAGGCCGTCGTCTGTCACGGAGATGTCCGCCAGGCGCACGTGGTTCGATACGTCGGCCGCCTCGGAGATCGACGGCACGGTATTGAGCAGCGAGACGGCGGTCGGCGCCAGGTTGGCGCTGTCGTTGTCCTGGATGGTCACCGTCGCACTGGCGTCGGGGCCAACGTCATAACTGCCGGTATCGGAGAGGGTCAGGGTCAGCGTCTCGGCCCCTTCGACGGTTGCATCGTCCACCGGGGTGATGGTCACGTCGACGAACGCAGCGCCTGCTGGAATGACCTGCGAACCGGTGAGCGCCGGTGTGTAGTCGTCGGCAGTCGCTTGACCTGCGCCCGTGGCGATGGTGTAGATGACCGTCAGAGGCGAGGCGGTGCTGCCGCTGCGGGCGAGTCGGAACACGCCGGAATCGCTGCCGGTCTCAGACGCAAGGCCGTCGACCGCGGTAATGCCGACGATGGGCGTCGCTCCGGCGCCGATGGTGCCGGGCGAACCGATTTCATTGGCGTCGGTGGCCGCCACGAAGGCACCATTCTGACCGACCACGCTCAGGCTCGCGATCACGGCGTTGTTGAGCCCGGCCGAGTTGTCGAACGTGGACAAGGGCGTGCCGCTGGGAGACGGGCCAAAGGAAACAGCCGCGCGCAGCGTGCCGCCGATGTCGAAGAGGTTGACGGCATCACCACCGGTGGAGAGGCCGACGCCAGATCCGGAGTAGCTGCCGATCTGGAGACCCGCGGGTGCCGCTCCGCCGAACCAGACATTGATGAAGGTCTGCGCCTTGGCCGCGAGCGCCGATGAGTCAGCCGTCTCGATGAAGATCACCGATTGACCGGGAGCGATGCTGGTGACGCCGTTCAAGGGTACGGACACGGCGAACGAGTTCGAGTTGTCGTCCATCGTCCAGCCGACCAAGCTGACCGACGAGGTGCCGAAGTTCGTGACCTCGAACCAGTCAGAGGCCAGCGGGCTGTTTCCGCTGGACCAGGCCGCCACTTCGGTGATGGCGAGGTTGATCACACCGCTCGCGGCAGGGGTGACCGTCAGGGTGTACGACGTGCTGGCGTCGGGCGTTCCGCCGACCGTCGTGTCGTCGACGTTGATGGTGACCTGGTAGCTCGATTGAATCGCCGCGTTCAGCACGGTGCCCGCCTTGAGGAACAGCGCGGTGCCGATGATTTGGAACGCGCCGGCGTCCGGTCCGGACAGGGACAGATTGTTGTCGCCGAGCCCATCGTCGGCCACGAAGATCTCGGCCAGGTTGACCGGGCCGGTGGTGTTCGTGTTGTCGGGGATCGACGTGACGGCGCCCGTGAGCGAGACCGCCGTGGGCGCCAGGTTCGCCGCCGTGGATGGAGCGTAGACCCAGAGTTGCGGATGGTTCACGTCACCGCCGCCGTTCTCGTTGACCACGTAAAGGATGCGGTCGCGGTCCATCGTGATGCCTTCCATGGTCATGTCGGGCACGGAGATGGTGTCGCTTGGGTCGGCCACGATAGTCAGGGTGTGCTTGACGTTGCCGGAGCGGTCGACCTGCACGATCTTGCCGGACTCCTGGCTGATGATCAGCAGTTGGTCATACGTGGCGCCGCCGGTGAGGGCGGGCAGGTTCGACAAGGCATAGATGTCGGCGAAGTCGAGCGTGCTGACCAGTGAGGGGTCGAAGAGGTCGATGGACTCGTCCGTGGTCGGTGACCCGTTGGTCGCGGTGCCGGCGGCGAAGTCGATGCCCGTCTCGAAGATGGACCTGGGATCCTTCTCTTTCACGAAGATGTAGTGACTGGTCATCGGGTCGTACGTGACGCCTTCGAGTCCGATGTTACCGATGGTGGTGCCGAGCTTGACCGTCTGGACATCCGCCCGGTGCAAGGTCGCGCCCGGGACGTAAGTGAAGAGATTCACCTGGCGGTACCTCTCCTCGTTCAGCACGAACTTGCCACCGCCGACGTAGGAGAGGCCCTCGGTGTCGTAGAACTCGGTGCCTTGCGGGCTGCTGCCCGGGGCGAGGGTCATCGAGTTGATCAGGACGCCAGTCTTGGAGACCTGGACGATCGACGTACCGCCGTCGCCACTCACGAACAGCGTGTCGGTGTCCCAGTTGTAGGTCACCGCGGAGGCTTCCTGCGCAAGCAGGCTGGTGCCGTCGGGCGGCGTGGTGCGGGTCGGCTCAGGCAAGTTGTGACGCCCGACCCGGACGTACCTCGAAATGTCCACGGTCGGGATGGCGACGCAGTCGCCGTTGCCGTCGCAGGCCAGGCCGGTGCCGCACCCGGTGCCAGCGGTCGCGAAGGCCATGCCGCACAGGTTGGCCGTGCAGGTGCGCGTGCCGCAGGCGCTGTCGCTGCCCGGGCAACTGGAGGCGGTCAGGCACTGGACGCACGAACCAGAACCGTCGCAAACGTTGCTGCCACCGCAGGTGGAGCCGGCCGGCTGCGACGGATTCGAGCAGATGCCGCTGGACGCGTCGCAGGTGCCCGCCTGGTGGCACAGGTCGAGGGCGGTGCAGACCACGGGACTGGCGCCCAGGCAGGCGCCAGCCTGGCAGGCGTCAACCTTCGTGCAGGCGTTGCCGTCGTTGCAGGCAAAGCCGTCAGGCTGAAATGGGTTGCTGCACGTCCCGGTGGCGGGGTCGCAGATCCCTGCCTGGTGGCACTGGTCCTGCGCACTGCAAGCGACGGGGTTCGCACCCGTGCACGCGCCGGCCACGCAGGTGTCGGTCTGGGTGCAAGCGTTGCCGTCATTGCAGGTGGTCCCGTCGGCGAGGGGCGGGTTCGAGCAGGCGCCGGTCGCGGGGTCGCACACGCCCGCGGCGTGGCACTGGTCAGTCGCTGCGCAGGTGACCGGAGTCCCCGCGGTGCAGGCGCCCGCCTGGCAGGTATCAGCTTGGGTGCAGGCGTTGCCGTCGCTACAGGCGGTCCCGTTCGCGACGGGCGTGTGCTTGCAGCCGAGGGCCGCATCGCAAGAGTCAGCGGTGCAGGGGTTGGCATCGTCGCAGGAAACTCCGCAGCCGAGGCAGTTCGACACCGTGTTGAGCGGCTGTTCACAGCCGTTGGCCGGGTTGTGGTCGCAGTCGCCGAAACCGGCGCCGCAGGCGACGCTGATTACGAGGCGGGGCGGCTTGCTGGACTCGCGCGATCCGACGGCGAGCAGCACCGCGCCTGTCAGCGCGTCCGATCGAAGCTGCCAGCCGTAGTTGGTGAAGCTTCCGATGAGGAAGCCGCGCACGTCCGACGTCACGTCGAAGCTGAGCACGCCGGTCTGGCCCGTCTTGATGGGCGCGGTTGCAGTCGCGGGCGTGGCCCACGGGGTGGGGCTCGACCCGCCCATCTTCCAGGCGTTGGTCCCCGTGCAGTCGGCCTTGGCGTTGCCTGTGTTGCTGTCGACAGCACAATTGAAGGTCGCGCCCGACTCGGTCCAGGCGTGGGTCATGCGGAACGCGCCGATGGTGCTCCCTGCCTTGAGAGGGAGGGTCAGGGCAGCGTCGATGGTGACCTCGAGCCGGGCCGAGGTGACGGCGGATCCGGCCGGCAACATTGCCGCGATGGCCGTTTGGTCGAATCGAACCAGCGCGTTGCTGATGATGAGTGTGTTCTTGGATCCGAAGTTCTGATTCGGAAGCAGCTGCGGCACGTACGTGTCGGCGGTAGGCGCCAACGCGTTCCCGCCCAAGACTTGCGCGAGGCGCGCTTCGGCAACGGGGGACGAGCCAGCGGATGAATCAGCGGGCGAGCCGCCGCACCCGGCGAGAATCATGACAGCGAACAGGGCACCCAGGCGGGCACCTTGGGAGAACGAGAACACAGAACGGGCATGGACCTTGAGCATAGGGCCTCCTTGAGGCACGTAGCTTGAAAGGGCGCGGCGATCAGAGGATCGACGTTTAGGTGTCGGCTGCGTGACAACCCGGCCACAATCTTGCTGTTGGAGGCGCGAAGCGCGGCCGGCCTCGAAAAACGCCCATCTCACCCCAGAAATGGCGGACCCTGTCGAGGGGCCGCCTGCACACCACCGCGCAGGTCCCCGAGTCGACACCACATGTTCATGCACGGAGCCGGTATGTCAGATCACTCCACAAGGCCACAGGACCACGATTGACTTTTCAGGTCGATGTAGCACGCGCCCGGATTGCAAACGCTGTCATCGGTCGTCCAACGGTCGCTGGGGTATGGCAGAAGTGGCCGGTGGTACCATCGCCGCCCGTGGAGTATCCGGCTCACAGCGAATGGCGTGTTTGCGCCGAGGGAACCGCTGTCGCCGTCCAGATCCCCCAAAGCATGCTCGCCAAGCTGTGATCGTTGTTGCACGTCTGTTTCGTCGGCTATGGAAGGGATCACTATACTTTCCCGAGTCGCCATGAAACCCATTTGCCGCAGCACCCATCGCTTGCACACTTGGCCGTTCGCCACCCTGGCGCTGGCCTTGGCTCTCCAGTTTTCGTCCTTCGCCCGCGCGGCCCTGGGCGATGACGTGGCTGCGGTGGCCGCAGAGCAGGCGCGCACGCACGCCAGCCTACAAACCTGGCGCAAGAGCAACTACGAGGTCCACGAACTGACTTATCCCACGGGCACCAAGGTTCGCCACTTCGTCGGCGACAGCGGGAAGGTCTTCGCCGTGTCGTGGTCGGGTGGCTGGCGACCGAACCTGCGCGACATCATGGGCGAGCACTACGATAAGTTCATCGCCGCCACCCGCGGCAAGCGCGCGGCCCGCGGGGTGGCACGCATCGAGCTGCCGGGCATGGTGGTGGTCATGGGCGGGCACCAGCGTGCCTATTTCGGGCATGTCTACCTGACCGATCTGGCGCCAGCGGGCCTCTTGCCCGAGGAAATTCGCTAGGGCCTTCATGACATCGAAGGTGCTGTTTCCGCTGGCTGTCGTATCTTTGCTTTGTGCCTGTGGCAGTGGCGAGACAGCCAAGCAACCGCCTGTGTGCGTGGCGGTCGATCCTCCAGCAACGGTGGATCCAAACACCATCGGGCTTGTTGTTGACTCTGGACCGCAGTGTGTGGGCTACATCAACGGGCTATTTGCCAGTGTCACGATTTGTGTCCCGGGCACCACGACCTGTCAGAACATCGACCATTTGCTAGTCGACACAGGCTCGTATGGCGTGCGCGTGCTCGAATCGGCATTGCACCTAGCCCTGCCAGCAGCTACGAACGCGAGCGGGCTGGGCTTGGCCGAATGCGTACCCTTCGTCCTTGGAACCACGTGGGGCCCGGTGGCGCTTGCGGACGTGAAAGTGGGGAATGAGTTGGCCCAGAACCTGGCCATCCAGCTCATTGGTGAAACGACCTACACCCTACCGGCTGACTGTACGGGAACGCCCACCATGGATATCCAAACATTGGGCAGCAATGGCGTCCTGGGCGTGGGCCCACGTTTGCAGGATTGTGGCGCCCCTTGCGCCTCGACCTCGCGGTCCAATCCTGGCATTTACTATGCGTGCAGCTCGGCCCAGTCATGCGCCATTGCCGCGGTTCCTGTCACCCAGCAGGTATCCAATCCCGTAGCCGCCTTCCCCGTCGACAACAATGGCACTATCATCCAGCTCGGCGCCATCGGCGCAAGTGGTGCAACCTCGGTGTCGGGAGTGTTGACCTTCGGAATCGGAACCCAGACAAACAACGGCCTTGGCGGCGCCACTGTGCTTGCGATCGACGAGCTCGACTATTTCAGCACGACTTTTCCCGTGGGAGGCACGACCTACGCCAGCGTCCTCGACAGCGGTTCGAATGGTCTCTTCTTCCTCAATACCGATCTGACGAATCTCAAGATGTGCACGAGCAGCGGCCTCAGCGCCTGGTATTGTCCTGCCTCGCCCACCAACCTCGGCGCGACCCTGTCCTCGCTCGACGGAGCTAGGACCACCATTGTCTTCAGCGTCGGCGACGCCTCGAGAGTAAGCGCTTCGGCCGCTGCTTTCAACACGGCTGGACCAGTGCCGGGATTTCCGTACGACACCACTGGTCTTGGCTTCTATTGGGGCTTGCCCTTCTTCTACGGCCGCACCGTCTACACCGCCCTCGAAGGCAAGAACACGCCCGCCGGCGTCGGCCCATATTTCGCGTTCTGATCTCTGTGGCTCGCCAACCTCCGCCGTACCTCCTCCCGCCCACGCCAGCGCGGGATTGACCGGGCCTCATGCCTCGCGATCTCCCGCTCAAAACGACGTCTCGCCCGATGTGAAGGCACTGTTCCAGTGATATCGGCCCATCGTGCAAGTACTATTTCAATTCAGGCGAGCACTGGGGATAGTTGCGAGGAACTTGCCAGAAGCGCGCAGCGATCTCCATGCGTGAGCCAACCCGAGCCTTGGCCATGATTGCGGCAACGTGTGTTTCTATGCCCTTGATGCTGCAGTGGAGGGCGACGGCAATGGTTTTGTTTGAATCTCCATCGAGCAATCGGCGAAGAACCGCTGCTTGGCCGGGCGAAAGCCGCCATTCGCGGCAGGTGCGGTGAAAGCGAGCATCGAAGTCGTGCTGCTTGGCCGAATGGGTGACGAGAGACAGGGGCGGCATGCCGCTCGAGCGCATGGGTAGCACCTCTAGCTCGCCAAGGGATTGGGTCCCATTGAGAACAGCGCTTCGCAGTTTGAGACGCAGATCGCGTCCGCCGCTTTCTAGCCACTCCTTGCCCGCCTGGTTGGCGAATACCGGCCGCCCGGTGGCATCCACCAGAAATGTCGGGGCGCAAGTCGCGTTGAGCACTACCTCAATACCCCGCTCAGCCCATTGGCCAATCGACAGTCGTTGTTCCCATCGCAAGCGTTGTTTGAGCGGGGCCACGATTCCAGCAAAGAGCTCCGTTTCGCGCGCGGTGAACGGCTCCTTTCGAAAGACCCCAGCCCACCCCAGAAGCTCGTGGTCCTTGCACAGAACGACCCGCAAGGTTTCGCTCTCGATCAATTGGGCTCCCGGATAGATCTGCCGCATGACCGGGGTCCACTTGCACTCCGGGATGTCGACCGGAGCGCCGAAACATTGCACGCGATTCTTCTGTTCTTCCTGAGGCTGACTGGCATTCCAGTAGCCCCAGTCGGGTCGTTTCTGGCTTGTGATGAAGTCGGCAAATGCGCCGTCGAGGCGGATGCAGTCGGAGCCTGCATGAAAGTGGGCGAATTCGAGTGACCAGGTGGCGTCGGCGTAGATGGGCCGGTAAAGCGCTCCCTTTTCAGCGTCGAGGTAGTTGCACAACAAGGAGGGCAGGCGTTCGCGTGTGCAGACTCCGTCCTCATTCAAGGTTTGCAGGTCCGCCGCCAAGGCGCGCATCGATTCACGATCGATGCGTCCGAGGTGCTGCGCATGGCCCGAGCTCCTTCTGGTCTTCACCATGAGCACACGCGTTGCTGGGTCGAGCGACTGCCGAGGAATCGAGATGGGTTGTCGCTAGCCACCTGAGCCTTCTTCCCGCGATGACAAGTCCAATGCACAAGCAACATTTGTGCACCGGTGTGGAATAGATATGGTGACAAATGCGACACATTGCGGTGGCGGAATTGTGACCGTCGCGTCAGCAAGGGCGACTCCGGAGGATAGCGTTTGCGCACCCGACGGCCTCTGCATGCTTCGAATGCTGGGGAAAACCTGACGGATCTGAACTTCAAAGGTCGAGCCTGATGCGATGGCAGCAGACGATTCACCGTCGGCGCGATGTGGTCGAATGTGACAAAGGGGAAACAGGGTTTCCCCCACTAGAATTCAAATCGCGTTCGCCCCAGCATGACCCGCGCATTGCAACGAAGAACACAAACGGAGAGGTGACTTATGAATCCGGGAAGAATGGCCGTAGTTTCATCGAGAAGAGAACCAAGGGTATCGCGCCGAATGGCGCGCAAGGCAGGACTGTGGCTCGTATTCGCAGCCATGTTCCTCCTCGTCGGCGTGCCCGGCCGCGCCGAGGCCAAGTCAGGCACGCTCACCATCACGCTCGTCGACTACCAGGGATGGGTTCACACGTACAACGTCACGACGGGCAATAGCAGCACCTTCACCGGCACGGGAGTCACGACCGCGGGCGGCGTCTATCAGAACGACGAAACCATCACCGGGACCGTCGACACCGCAAGTGGCGCCATTCTTTCCTGGGAAGCCACCTACACGAACGGGACGTATTCGGGATACAAATGGTGGTGGACCGGTGGAGCTCTGTTCGCCACAGACACCTGGTCTCCGCCTCGCACACTTGCGTTCACGATGTCGGTCCAATGGGCGCTCAGCGCTCCAGCCTTGGCGCCGTGGCACATCGCGCTCGCGGGCCTGGCGGCGATAGCGTTCCTGCTGTCTGCGCAACGCCGCCGCGCGAGGTTCCAGCTCAAGGCGGCATGAGCCGCCGCCACACACGGGCGGCCATTCATCCGAGGGTCGGCGCCAGCAAACCGCCCGTTCAAGCG
>Ga0302322_100001054_pt1 | contig 22264 bp, 13 predicted proteins | sample Fen_T0_2_FD_203757 | JGI IMG/M metagenome (GOLD analysis project Ga0302322, IMG submission 203757) | Peat permafrost microbial communities from Stordalen Mire near Abisko, Sweden - Fen_T0_2 | ecosystem: Environmental > Terrestrial > Soil > Wetlands > Permafrost | place: Sweden: Abisko...
GGAGCCCACCCGATGGCCGCGCCGGCACGGCGCTGACCTCGGGGAGCCCGCTGCCGTCCGGACCGACGCGGACGGCATCGCCGCCGGTCGCGGCGACCAGCTCGGCGAGCCGGTGCGTACGCCCGGACCCGTCGATGCCGACGATCACCGTCACCGGCGGACGTCGACCCCCGTCGTCCGTGGTCACCCTCCGGATCCTAGGTGACCACCGCACCGGGCCGCATCGGCGCGGCCGTACCCACCCGGACCCGGCGTCGCGCATGCCAGCATGAGCCATGCCTCCCCGTCGTCGTTCCTCACCGCCCGCGGCGCGCCGGACCGCCGCGCTGGTGCCCGGCGTGGCCCTGCTCGCGCTGACGGCGCTGACTGCCTGCTCGGAGCAGTCGGTGGTGGCGCTGGATACCACCTCGGGCAGTTCGTCGGCGTCGGCGCCCGCCGCCGAGGCCTCCACGTCGGCGTCCGCGTCAGCGTCCGCGTCGGCGTCCGGGTCGGCGTCCGGGTCCGGGTCCGGGTCCGCCGCAGCGGTCGACCGCCCGCAGCTCGTGCTGGAGGTCGGCGGGCTGGGCGTGGTGGCGGGGTCGTCCGTACGGCACCTGCCGTTCGGGACGTCGCGCGCGAGCGTGTCGACCGCGCTCACCACGACGCTCGGTGAGCTTAAGGTGACGCGGCTGGAGGAGTGCGGCCAGGGGGCGCGTACCCAGCTGGACCGGCAGGGGTTCAGCGTGCTGCTCCAGGGCACCCGGTTCGTCGGGTGGACCGATGCGGGAGGCCCGGACCGGCACCTGACCACGGTGGACGGCATCGGGGTTGGGAGCACGCTCGGCCAGGTCCGGGCGCAGTACCCCGGCGTCCAGGTGCTCACCGGGACGCTCGGCCCGGAGTTCACGTCCACGGGGCTGTCCGGGCTGGTCACCGCGACGACGGCCGCCGCCAAGGTGACCACGATCTACGCCGGGGAGACCTGCTTCTTCCGCTGACCGGCCGCCCGACCCTCTTCCGCCTTCTTCCGCCGACGGCTCCCACGGGCGGCCAGGCGGGCGCGAGGATGGCGGCATGGACGCTGACGACCTGCTGGGCCGCATCGGCGTCGGGCTCGCCGCCCGCCGCGTCTTCGGCGAACCGGTCGAGCGCGAGGGCGTGACCGTGATCCCCGTCGCCATGGTGGTCGGCGGGGGTGGCGGGGGCGGGGCCGGGGGCGGCGCCCCGGGGACACCGGGCGGCGCCGGGTACGGCGGCTGGGCCCGCGGGATCGGGGTCTTCACGGTGCGCGACGGCGAGGTCCGGTTCGTGCCGGCGACGGACCGCACACTGCTGGCGCTGGTCGCGCTCGTGGTGTGGGGCCGGATCATGCTGCGGATCGTGCGGCGGCCCCCGCGCTGAGCCGAAGCCGAGCCGAGCCGGCAGGACCGCTCAGTGCGCGGTGGTGGCACCCTCGGTGCCGCCGTAGAGCGCCGCGACGTCCACGTGGGGCGCGTGGCGGTGCGACGCCAGGTTGACGTAGACCCGCGCCAGCGCGTCCTTCCCGGCGCCCAGGATGCTCGACAGGACGCCGACCGAGGCCAGCAGCTCGCCCGGCTCCTCGACGGCGACGACCCGCCGCCACATGGCCTGCTCGAGGGCGTTGAACACCGCCTGGACCTCGGAGAGGTCGAACCCGGCCAGGAAGCGCTCCTCGGCGATGCGCTCGGCGTGCTGGACCGTGTGCACGGCCTCACGCGCGGCGACGCCGTCCACCACGAGCGCGAACAGTTCCTCGAGGTAGGCGCGCGTCAGCGCCTCCCCCATCGCGTGGTAATGGGGATGGACCGAGGGGTGCAGTTCGCCGTACGCCTCGTCGACGATCTCGTTCGCGGCACCGGCCAGCACGACGTCCACACTCATGTCCGCACCCTCCGTCTCTGCAGCCATCGTCCAGTGCCGCGGAGCCGGATCCACCGTCGAACGTCCCTGGTCGGGCCACGGTGACGGAGGTCACCCGGTCCGATCAGCCGGCGGTGAGCCGCAGACCGTCGCGGACGGTGACCACCGGGATCCCCGCCGTCTTCACCGCGGCGAGCTGCGCGGCGAACGTCGCCGGGCTGACGTTGTAGGTCTCGTCGGGCTTGCCCTCGTTGACGCCGTGGTAGCAGAGGATGAGCCAGGTGTTCTTCGCCTGTGCGTCCGCGATCCACTGCTTGACGGTGTCCAGCGACGTGGTGTTGAGCACGTAACCGATGGTGAGCCGGTAGTGGTCGTAGGCGCCGCGGACGTTCGGGCCGCCGTCCGTGGAGCGACCCGACGCGTAGTACTTCGCGGCGATCTGCCGGACGGTCTCGTTGCTGCCGCCGTAGGGGTAGGCCACGTCCGTGACGGGGCCGAAGTTGGCCTCCAGCGTCTTCTTGCTCTCGCTGAACTGCGACTCCACCTCGGCGGCGGACAGGTCGCTCAGGTGCGGGTGGTTGACGGTGTGCGAGCCGATCTCGTTGCCGGCGCCCTGCAGCGCCTTGATCTGGTCGATGGTCAGGTAGGTCTTGGCGTTCAGGTACCCGGAGATGATGTAGAAGGTGCCGACCTGGCCGTTCGCCCGCAGGGCGGGCAGGACGTTCGTGTAGTGGTCCGCCGTGCCGTCGTCGAAGGTGAGGGAGATCAGGCCCTTGCCCGTCGCCGTCGCGCCCTTCACGGCGACGGGCGCGGCGGTGGGGGTCGGGGTCGGCGTGGCGGCCGGGGCCGCGGCGGCGCCGGGTGCCGGCGTCACCGAGACGCCGTCGACGTCCAGGTAGCCCGCTGCGCGCAGCGAGTGCGCGACCCGCAGGGCGGTGGTGCCGGCGGGCACGGTCACCGTGAAGCCGGCGGCCGTCCACGTCTTCGCGGCGGGCACGTCGCCGAGCGTCAGCCAGACGAGCTTGCCGCCGACCGTCGCGGCGGCCAGCATCCGGGTGTCCGTGCCGGACCGGTAGAGGTCCTGGACGCGGTAGGTGGCGCCACCGGTGACGGCGGCGGGCGGCGCCGTCCACCAGGCACCGCCGCTGGTCCAGGACGTGATCCGGGTGCGCACGAACCGGGGGCCCGAGCCCCCGCCCCTGGCGACGACGCTCAGGGTCGGGCGGTTGGTACCGGTCCAGCCCTTGGTCCAGCCCTTCGGCACGCCGCGGGTGAGGGTCTCGGCGGAGGGGTTCGCGACCAGGTTCGTCGCGGCCGCACGGGCGACCGTCGCCCCGGCCGGCGCCGCGGCCCAGATCCCGCCGGCGACGACCGCGGCCGTCAGGACGCCGACGAGCGTGGTTCTGGCGGCCCGCCCGGTGACCATGGCCATCGTTCTCCCTGCTGTGCGCGTGCTGTCCGTGGTGCCGTGCCGGGCGCGGTCCGCCGCGAGGCGACCGCCGGCCCTCGACGGCGGGGTGTCGATCAGGAATGTACGGCGATGAGCTGGACCGTTGCGGCCTTTTGGTTCCATTGCCGGTCGTCGTCCGTGGACCGCCGGCCCTGCGGACCAGGGACGACGGGGTTACGGTGCCCCACGAACGGACGGCGTGCGGCCGGGGTGCCGGGCCGCGGGACAGGCCGCGGGACAGGCTGCGGGACGGGTTGCGGACGGGAGTGACGTCGATGGTCGGGTCAGGGGTCGCCGAGGGTGTCGTGGCCCCGGCGCAGGAACTGCTGGACCTGCCCTACGCCACCGGCTCGCCCGCGCAGCGCCTCGACCTGTACCTCCCCGAGCGCAGCGGGACGGCGGTCCCGCTGGTCGTGTACGTGCACGGCGGGGCCTTCCTCGCGGGCGACAAGGGTGAGGCGGGGCCGCAGGTCCGGGCCCTGCGCGCGCACGGGTTCGCCGTCGCGAGCGTCAACTACCGGCTGTCCGGCGAGGCGCTCTTCCCGGCGGGCGTGCAGGACGTCAAGGCGGCGGTCCGCCGGCTGCGCGCGCACGCTCCCCGGTACGGCCTCGATCCGGGCCGCTTCGGTGCCTGGGGCGACTCCGCGGGCGGCCACCTGGTGACGATGCTCGGGGTCACCGGCGACCAGCGCACGCTCTTCGACGCCATCGACGCCGGCGACCCCGGCGACGGCCGGGCGGAGGAGGACGTCAGCAGCGCCGTCCAGGCCGTCGTCGACTGGTACGGCCCGACGGACTTCCTCGCGATGGACACCGACGCGCAGCAGACCCGCTGCCCGCAGCCGCAGGGGCACGACGACGCCGGGTCGCCCGAGTCACGGTGGCTCGGCGCGCCGGTCCCCACGATGCCGGAGCTGGCCCGGATCGCGAACCCGATCACCTACGTGCCGGGCGCGCGCACGCTGCCGCCGTTCCTCGTCGTCCACGGCGACGCGGACTGCAACGTGCCGCACGGCCAGTCGCAGGCGCTCGTCGCGGCGCTGCGCGCCCGGCAGGCCGAGGTGACCTTCACACTCCTGGCGGGCGTCGGGCACGGCGGGCAGGTCTTCCTCGACGAGCAGCTCGAGCCCGCGGTCGCGTTCTTCGACCGGACGCTGGGTGACCGATGATCGCCGGCCCGGCACCGGCTCAGTCGGCCGGGGCGGCCCGCAGCACGTAGCCCACCCCGCGCACGGTGTGCAGCAGCCGCGGCTCGCCGCCCTGCTCGAGCTTGCGCCGCAGGTAGCCGACATAGACCTCGAGGATGTTCGAGCCCGGGTCGAAGTCGAAGTTCCAGACCTGGCGCAGCAGCTGGGCGCGGGTCAGCACCTGGCGCGGGTGCCGCAGGAAGAGCTCCAGCAGGTCGAACTCGGTGCGGGTCAGGGTGATCTCTCGCCCGCCCCGGGCCACCTCGCGGCGGGACGGCGAGAGCCGCAGGTCGGCGAAGACCAGCTCGGTGCCGTCGTCCGGGGCGACCGCCACGCCGTCGGCCCCCGGACCGGCCGGACCGGTCGCCACCGGCCGGCGCCGCAGCAGGGCGCGCAGCCGGGCGAGCAGCTCCTCCAGCGCGAACGGCTTGGCCAGGTAGTCGTCGGCGCCCGCGTCCAGGCCGGTGACCCGGTCCCGGGTGGACTCGCGCGCGGTGAGCATGAGGATCGGCGTGCCGTCGCCCTCGGCGCGCAGCCGCCGGCACACCTCGAGCCCGTCCACCCGGGGCAGGCCGAGGTCGAGCAGGACGGCGTCCGGACGGTGGCGGCCGACCGCGGCCAGCCCGGCGGCACCGTCGACCGCCGTCACGACGTCGTAGCCCTCGAACTCGAGGCTGCGTTCCAGGCTCGCACGCACCGCCGGATCGTCCTCGACCACGAGCACCAGCATGGCTCCATCATGGCCCGCACGCCGCGGAGCAGGACGCCGGACGGCCGGATCGTGCCGGTCGGCGATCGGGGTGTCGCCGAGGGTGCCGAACCTGCGGCCCGGTGGCACTGTTGATCCGCGACGACGCACGGTGCGATGTCCTGCCGTCGCCTCACGCTGCACGGGGGACCGCATGACGACCGATCCGGCGCCACCACCGCCACCATCACCGCCACCATCACCGGCACCGGCGGCGGCACCGCCGCCGGCCACGGGCCAACGGGCCCTGGTCCGCGCCCTGCTCGACCTGGTCACCCTCGCGGCGACCCCCGCCGCGGAACCGGCGCCCGCCGAGCGCCTGGCCGCGGCGGGCACCGAGGCGTTGGGCGCGGACGCCGCCGTCGTCCTCGTCGTCGACGACGCGGGCCGACCCACCCTCTGGACCGGCTCCGACGAGTACGCCCGGTCCCTTGGCGCTGTCGAGACGGCGGCCGGCGGCGGCCCGGCGCTGGACTGCTGCCGCTCCGGGCGCCCGCTCGTCGTCCGGCTCGAGGCCGGCGGCAACGGTCGGGACGACCCCGACCCCGACGGCCCGGCGGCCGGCTGGCCCGGCTGGGTGCGCGCCGCCGCCGGGCGGGGGTGGGCGCGGGTGGACGCCGTCCCGCTGCGGATCGCGGACCGCACGGTCGGTGCCCTGCTCCTGCTGCGGGCCCCCGGGCGGCCCGGAGCGGACGACGACCGGCTGCGGGCCGCGCTGCTCGCCGCCGCCGCCGCGAGCGCGATCATCCAGCACCGCGCCCTGGGCGACCTGCAGCGCCGGGCCGAGCAGCTGAACGGCGCGCTGACCAGCCGCGTCGTCATCGAGCAGGCCAAGGGGATGCTCGCCGAGCGGGGCGGCCTCGACGTCGGCGCGGCGTTCGACCGGCTCCGGCGCTACGCCCGGACCCACCGGATGCGGCTGACGGACGTGGCCCAGGACGTCGTCACCGGCACCGCCGCGGACGCCGTCCTGACCCACGTGCGGCCGCTCAAGGGGCCGCCCTCGATACTGGAGCCGTGACCGCCAGCCCCGAGACGACGCCCACCGTCCCCGCCGACGCCGTCCCGGCGGCGGAGGTCGCCCGCCGGCTCGGCGCCGCGCTGCACGGCGAGGTCGAGGTGTCGGCCCGCCGGCGCGCCGAGTACTCCACCGACGCCTCGAACTACCGCGTCGTGCCGCAGGTCGTGGCCTTCCCACGCTCCGTGGACGACGTCCTGGCGGCGGTCGCGACCGCGCGGGACACCGGCACGCCGCTGACGATGCGCGGCGCCGGGACCTCCGTCGCCGGCAACGCCGTCGGCCCGGGCATCGTGCTGGACACCAGCCGGTACCTGCACCGGGTGCGCTCGCTCGACCCGCAGGCACGCACCGCCGTCGTCGACCCCGGCACCGTCCTGGACACCCTGCAGGCCGCGGCGGCCGGGCACGGCCTGCGCTTCGGGCCGGACCCTTCCACGCACGCCCGCTGCACCCTCGGCGGCATGATCGGGAACAACGCCTGCGGCCCGCACGCGGTGGCCTACGGCCGGACGGCGGAGAACGTCGTCGAGCTGGACGTCGTCGACGGCACGGGCCGCCGGTTCACCGCGGGCACCACCGCGACCGGGCACGGTCCGGCGGCCGTCCCGGGACTGGAGGCGTTCCTCGGGCGGCACCTGGCCACCGCGCGGACCGAGCTGGGGCGCTTCGGGCGCCAGGTCTCCGGCTACTCGCTGGAGCACCTGCTGCCGGAGCGTGGCGGCGATCTGGCCAAGGCGCTCGTCGGTACCGAGGGCACCTGCGTGGTGGTGCTCGGGGCGACCGTGCGCCTGGTCGAGGCGGCCCAGGCGACCGCCGTCGCCGTCCTCGGCTACCCCGACATGGCCGCCGCGGCGGACGCCGTCCCGGCCCTGCTCGGGCACGCCCCCCTCGCCGTCGAGGGCATCGACGCCCGGCTCGTGGACGTGGTGCGGCGCCACAAGGGCGACGCCCGGGTGCCCGCCCTCCCGGCCGGTGGCGGCTGGCTCTTCGTCGAGGCGGGCGGCGCGACGGCCGCCGAGGCGCTCGCGGCGGCGCAGCGGCTGGCGGCGGACGGCGGCACGCGCGCCGTCACCGTGGTGCCCGCCGGTCCCGAGGCGACGGCGCTGTGGCGCATCCGCGAGGACGGAGCAGGACTCGCCGGGCGCACCGCGAGCGGCGCGCAGGCCTGGCCGGGCTGGGAGGACGCCGCGGTGCCGCCCGAGCGCCTCGGCGCCTACCTGCGCGACTTCGAGAAGCTGATGCGGACCCACGGCATCGACGGCCTGGCCTACGGCCACTTCGGCGACGGGTGCGTGCACGTCCGCCTCGACCTGCCGCTCGCCGACCGTCCCGGGGCGCTCCGCCCGTTCCTGACGGACGCCGCCGACCTCGTGGCCGCGCACGGCGGGTCGCTGTCCGGCGAGCACGGCGACGGGCGCGCCCGCAGCGAGCTGCTGCCGCGCATGTACTCCCCGGCCGCGATCGGCGCCTTCGCGGAGTTCAAGCACCTCCTCGACCCGGCCGACGTGCTCAACCCGGGCGTCGTCGTCCGGCCGCGGCCCGTCGACGCGGACCTGCGCCGGCCGGCCGCCCACCCGCTGCCGCTCGCCCGACGTCCCGGCGGCCTGGCCCTGCACGAGGACGGCGGCGACCTGACGACGGCGGTGCACCGCTGCGTCGGCGTCGGCAAGTGCCGCGCCGACACCTCGGCCGCGGGCGGGTTCATGTGCCCCTCCTACCTGGCCACCCGCGACGAGAAGGACTCCACCCGCGGTCGCGCGCGGGTGCTGCAGGAGCTGGCCAACGGCACCCTCGTCGGCGGGTTCGCCTCCGCCGAGGTGGCCGAGTCGCTCGACCTCTGCCTGTCGTGCAAGGCCTGCGGCACCGACTGCCCCGCCGGGGTCGACATGGCGGCGTACAAGGCGGACGTCCTGCACCAGGCCTACCGCGGCCGGCTGCGCCCGCGGACGCACTACGCCCTCGGCTGGCTGCCGCGCTGGGCGCGACTGGCGGGCGTGGCACCCCGGGTGGTCAACACGCTGCTGCGGCCGCGCGCCGTCCAGCGGCTGGTGCTGCGCGCGGGCGGCATGGACACCCGGCGGCGGGTGCCGGCCTTCGCGGCGCGGCCGTTCCGCCGGCTGGTGCCGGACCGGGTCACGGCCCGGCCGGACGCCGCCGGCCCGGGCGGCGCCGCGCCGGCGGACGGCCGGCCCGCGGTGGTCCTGTGGGCCGACTCGTTCAGCGACGCCTTCTCCCCCGAGGTGGGCACCGCGGCGCTCCGGGTGCTGGACGCCGCCGGGTACCGGGTCTACCTGCCGTCCGGCCCGGCCTGCTGCGGCCTGACCTGGATCTCGACCGGCCAGCTGGACGGCGCCCGCACCCGGCTGCGGAGCACGCTGGACACCTTGACGCCGTTCGTGGCGGCGGGCGTGCCGGTCGTCGGGCTGGAGCCGTCCTGCACCGCCGTCCTGCGCGACGACCTGGTGGAGCTGCTCCCCGAGGACCCCCGCTCGGCGCCGCTGGCGGCCGCCGTCCGTACCCTGGCCGAGATGCTGGGCGCGCCCCGCCCGGACGGCACCCGATGGGCGCCGCCGCGGCTGGACGGCGTCCGCGTCGTCGCCCAGCCGCACTGCCACCAGCACGCCGTCATGGGGTACGCGGCGGACACCGAGCTGCTGCGTGCCGCGGGCGCGTCCGTGCAGGTGCTCGCGGGGTGCTGCGGCCTGGCGGGGAACTTCGGGATGGAGCGCGGGCACTACGACGTGTCGGTCGCGGTGGCCGAGAACGCGCTGCTGCCCGCGCTGCGCGCCGCCGACGACGACACCGTGTTCCTCGCCGACGGCTTCTCCTGCCGCACCCAGGCGGACCAGCTCGCCGGACGCGCCGGCGTCCACCTGGCTCAGCTGCTCGCGGAGCGGCTCCCGGCGAGCTGACCGCCCGGCTGACCGGCGAGCTGTGCCAGGTCGCGATGGGCGCGGCCCAGCCGGCGGGCGGCCTCGGCGAGGTCGTCCACGCCGAGGGTGGCGAAGGACAGGCGCAGACTGGCGGGGTCCGGCGTGCCGACGAAGAACTCGGCACCGGGCACGAACGCGACGCCGCGGGCGAGCGCGGCGGCCAGCAGCGGGCCGGTCGCCGTCCCGTCGGTGAAGCGGCCCCACAGGAACATCCCGCCGCGCGGGGCGTTCAGCTGCAGCCGCTCGCCGAAGACCTCGCCGAGGGCCGTGGCGAGCGCCCGCGCCCGCCCGGCGTAGGCCGCCCGGACGTCGTCCAGGTGCGCCGCCCACCAGGCCGCGTCGGCGACCAGCTCGCCGACCGCGGCCTGCCCCAGCGAGCCGGTCTGCAGGTCGGCCGCCTGCTTGAGCCGGGTGACCGGGCCGACCAGCCGCTCCGGCAGCACCGCCCAGCCCACGCGCAGCCCCGGCGCGACCGTCTTGGAGAACGAACCCAGCGCGACGACGTGACCGCCGGTGTCGAAGGCCCGCACGGGCGGCAGCACCTCGGTGCCGAAGCGGATCTCGGCGTAGGGGTCGTCCTCGATGACGGTGAGCTCGTACTGCGCGGCGAGCGTGGCGAGCCGCTCGCGGCGCGGCCGGGACAGCACCGCGCCGGTCGGGTTCTGGAAGGTGGCGACGGTGTAAACGGCCACCGGGCGCAGCCCCGCGCCGAGCCGGTCGGCGAGCGCGTCGACGTCCAGCCCGTCGGCGTCGGTCCGGACCGGCTCGAGGCGCGCGCCGGCGGCGGCGAGCGCCTGCAGGCCGCCGAGGTAGGCGGGCTCCTCCACGACGACCGTGTCGCCGGGCCGCACGAGCGTGCGGGCGAGGAGGTCCAGGGCCTGCTGGCTCCCCGACGTGACGACGACCCGGCCCGGGTCGACGTCGGCGCGCGGCTCGGCGCCGGCCCCCGGCGCGGCGACCGCCCGGGCGCTCTCGTAGCCCGCGATCCAGGCGCGCAGCCGGGGCTCGCCCTCCGTGGGGCCGTACTGCAGGCCGGTGGCGGCGTCGGTGCGCAGGACGCCGCCGATGAGGTCGGCGAGCCGGTCCGCCGGAAAGGTGTCGACAGCGGGCAGCCCACCGGCGAGGGAGAGGACGCCGGGAGCACGCGTCAGCGCGAGCAGGTCCCGGATGGCCGACGAGCGCAGGCCGGCGACCTGAGGGTTGAGAGGTTGAGCCATGTGACCGATCCCACCTGGCCTTCCACAGGCCAATCAAGGTGAAATTGGCCCGTGGATGCCCTTGGAGCCGACGAATTGGCCCTTCTGCTCGGTGCGTGGCGCTCGGGCGGCGGGCCATTGGCCGCCCGCCTCGGCGCCGCGCTGGCCGCCCTGGCCGATGAGCGGTCGCTGCCCGCGGGCTGCCGGTTGCCCACCGAGCGCGCGCTGGCGGCCGCGCTGGGGGTGTCCCGGTCCACCGCGACGGCCGCCTACGGGCATGCCCGGGACGCCGGCCGGTTGGAGAGCCGGCAGGGCGCCGGCACCTGGGTGCGGCGTCCCGACGCGTCGTCGGCCCGGCCGGGCGGGCGGCTCGACGGCGCGGCCGCGTCCCCCGGCGGTGGCGGTGGCGGCGCCTTCGACACCCTCGGGCGCCCGGTGGACGGCGTCGTCGACCTGTCCCTGGCGGAGACCCGGTGCGCGGACCACACCCGGGCCCTCCTCGCGGAACTGCCCGTGGCCGCACCGGGCTGGCTGCTCGACCGGGTCGCCGGCACCGGCTACCACCCGCAGGGCCTGCCCGAGCTGCGCGAGGCCGTCGCCACGCACCTGGGCGGAGCGCGCGCCGGTGCCCACGGCGTCCGGCCGGACGACGTCCTGGTGACGACGGGCGCGCAGCAGGCCATCGCGCTGTGCGCGCTCGCGCTGGCCGCGCCCGGCGCGACCGTCCTGGTCGAGGAGGCCAGCTACCCCGGGGCGTTGGACGCCTTCCGCCGGGCCGGGCTGCGGGTGCTGCCGGTGCCCACGGACGGGCGCGGTCCCGATCCCGACGCGCTCGCCGACCTGGTGGCGCGCACCCGGCCGGCGCTGGCCTACCTGATCCCGGTCGGGAACAACCCGACCGGCGTCGTCACTCCCGGTGAGCGGCTCGACCGGCTCGCGGAGGTGCTGGCCCGGTCGGGCGCCGTCGTCCTCGAGGACCGCACGGCCGCCCCGCTCGCCGACCCCGCGCGCGTGCCGGCGCCGCTGTCCGCGCGCCTGCCCGCGGGCGGCACGGTCACGATCGGCTCGACGTCGAAGGTGGCGTGGGCGGGGCTGCGCACCGGCTGGCTCGCCGCGGCACCGCGCCTGCTGCGGGAACTGCTCGCCGCCCGCCTCGCCACGGACCTGGCCGGATCCCTGCCGTCCCAGGCCGTCGCCGTCCAGCTGCTGCCGCGGCTGGAGACGCTCGCGGCGGCCGTCCGGGCGGACCTGGCGGTCAACCAGCGGGCGCTCGCCGACGCCCTCGCCCGCGAACTGCCGCAGTGGTGGGACGCCGAACCGGCGGCGGGCGCGTGGCGGTGGGTCCGGGTCCCCGGGGACGCCCGGGCCGTGGCCCGCGCCGCACTGGCCGAGGGCGTCGTCGTCACGCCCGGCACCGCGTTCTCGCCGCAGGGCGGCCTGACGGACCGGGTGCGGCTGGCCGCGGTCGCGCCGCCCGACGTCCTCGCCGAGGGGGTGCGGCGGCTGGCCCGCGCCTGGGACCACGACGCCGGGTACCACCCCGGCCGCCGCCCGCACCCCGGTCGCGACCTGCTGCTAATCTGCCGGCTAGGGGCGGTCCGCCGACCGGCGGACCGCCCCTCGCTACGACCTACTCGGCGCGGGTCACCAGTAGTGGCGCCGGCCGGCCAGCGGGCGGCCGACGCTGCCCAGCAGGTACAGCACGGCGCCGACGACCAGCAGGATGATGCCGAGCGTCCAGAGAATCGGCACGTGCAGCAGATAGCCGAGCACGAGCAGCACGATCCCGAGAATGATCATTTGGGTTTCTCCTTGGGAGGGTGGCGGACCTGGGGGACGTCGTGACGGCGGACCGTCACCAGCCCAGGTACCCGGTCGGAGGATCTCCAAACCTTGCGACCCACGATCAGTTGTCCGGGGCCCGCCGGGCCGCCCCCACCTGCTCCGCAGCCCGTTGGTCCCGGTTTTCGCCACCCGGGCGGCACCTAGATTGCGGGTTCATCACGAGTTGACGTCCCTGGAAACCGCGGCGGCACATGCCGAGAGCGAGGACCCACATGAAGATCGTCGTCCCGGTCAAGTACGTCCCCGAACCGACGGCCGCCTGGCGCTTCGGCGAGGACCTCACCCTCGATCGCGACGGCGTCGAAGGGCGCCTGTCCGAGCTCGACGAGTACGCGGTCGAGCAGGCCGTCCGGCTGACCGAGTCCGGGCTGGACGCCGAGATCGTCGCCCTCACCGTCGGCCCCGCGAAGGCCACCGACGCGCTGCGTAAGGCCCTCGCGATGGGCGCGCACTCGGGTGTCCACGTCCTGGACGACGCGATCCACGGCTCCGACGCGATGGGCACCTCGCTGGTGCTCGCCACGGCCATCGCGCAGGCCGGCTTCGACCTCGTCGTCACCGGCATGGCCTCCACCGACGCCGAGATGTCCGTCGTCCCCGCGATGATCGCCGAGCGCCTCGGCGCCGCCCAGGTCACCTTCGCCTCCGCGCTGTCCGTCGACGCCGGTGCCGGCACCGTCACGATCCGCCGCGACGGCGACGTCGCCTCCGAGCAGATCGAGGCGTCGCTGCCCGCCGTCGTCTCGGTCACCGACCAGACCGGCGAGGCCCGCTACCCCGCCTTCAAGGCGATCATGGCCAGCAAGAAGAAGCCGGTCACGACCTGGTCCCTCGCCGACCTCGGCCTCGCCCCCGACCAGGTGGGGCAGGCCGCCGCCGCAGCCGTCGTCACGTCGCTGGTACCGCGGCCGCCCAAGGCCGCCGGCGTCGTCGTGGTCGACGAGGGCGACGGCGCGGCCCGCATCGCCGACTTCCTGGCCGAGCGCAAGTTCCTCTGACCTCACCTGCAGGAGTGAATGTGTCCGAAGTTCTGGTCATCGCCGACCGCAGCGAAGGTGGCGTCCGCAAGCCGACGCTCGAGCTGCTGACCCTGGCCCGTCGCCTCGGCGACCCCGGCGTGGTGCTCTTCGGCCCGGCGGACGACGCGGTCGTCGCCCAGCTCGGCGAGTACGGCGCCGTCACGGTGTACGTCGCCGCGGACCCGGCCGTCGCCGACTTCCTCGTCGTCCCCAAGGTGGACGTCGTCGCCGCGATCGCGCAGCGGGTGCAGCCGGCCGCCGTCCTGATCACGTCGGGCGCCGAGGGCAAGGACATCGCCGGCCGGCTCGCCGTCCGGCTCGGTTCCGGCGTCCTCACCGACGCGATCGACGTACGCGCGGGCGCCGCCGGGCTCGAGGTGGACCAGTCCGTGGTCGCCGGCGAGTTCGTCGCGACGAGCACGATCGTGCGCGGCGTCCCCGTCGTCACCGTGATGCCGAACGCCGTCACCCCCGAGCCCGCCCCCACCACGCCCGTCGTCCAGGCCGCGGACGTCGAGCTGGGCGAGGCCTCGCGCCGGGCCCGGATCGTGTCGCGCGCCCCCAAGCAGGCGACCGGCCGCCCCGAGCTGGCCGACGCCGCCGTCATCGTGGCCGGTGGCCGCGGGGTCGGCTCCGCCGACGGGTTCGCCGTCATCGAAGGGCTCGCCGACGTGCTCGGCGCCGCGGTCGGCGCCTCCCGGGCCGCCACCGACGAGAAGTGGTACCCGCACGACTGCCAGATCGGCCAGACCGGCAAGACGGTCGCCCCGCAGCTCTACATCGCCAGCGGCATCAGCGGCGCCATCCAGCACCGGGCCGGCATGCAGGGCAGCAAGACCGTCGTCGCCGTCAACAAGGACCCCAAGGCCCCCATCTTCTCCATCGCCGACTTCGGCGTCGTCGGGGACCTGCACACCGTCATCCCGCAACTCGTCGAGGAGATCGCGAAGCGTACGAGCTGACCACGACGCCCGGCCGACCGCCGCACCGCTGACACCCAGTCTCGCCGTACCCCGTCGCAGAGGACGCCCGTCGCCCGGCACGGCCCTGCGGCACCTGCCAGGAGGGACCACGCCATGACCGGCTCCGCACCCGAGACGCAGCACATCGGCGGGGAGGGACTCGACGCCGACACGCTGAAGATGATGCTCGAGGCGCTCGACGACTTCGTCGGTGCCGCCCTCACCCCGGAGAAGCAGCTCGAGTACGACCACGAGGACATCTGCCCCGAGGACATCGTCCGCGCCATGTGCAGCGACGAGCTCGGCGTCCAGCTCGTGTTCATCCCCGAGGCCTACGGCGGGATGGGCGGGGGCGCCTTCGACTCCTACCGGGTCTGCGAGAAGATGGCCCGCCACGACATCGGCCTCGCGACCGCCGTCTTCGCCACGTTCCTCGGCAGCGACCCCGTGCTCGTGGGCGCCACCGAGGACCAGAAGAAGCAGTGGCTGGGGCGCATCGCCGAGGAAGGCATCGTCTTCGCCTACGGCGCCACCGAGCCGGACGCCGGCAGCGACCTCGGCGCGCTCACCACCAAGGCCGTCCCGGTCACCGAGGACGGCAAGGTCGTCGGGTACACCATCAACGGCCGCAAGCAGTGGATCAGCAACGGCGGCATCGCCGACGCCACCACGATCCTGGCGAACGCGCCGGCCGGCCCCACCTGGTTCGTCATCGAGAAGGGCACGCCGGGGCTCAACCCCGCCAAGCACGAGGACAAGCACGGGATCCGGCTCTCCAACACGACCGGCATCTTCCTCGAGGACGTCTACGTGCCGGTCGAGCAGTTGCTCGGCGGCGTCGAGGGCCAGGGTCTGATCCAGGCGCAGAAGGTGTTCGGCTACACCCGCGTCATGGTCGCGGCGTTCGGTCTCGGCGGCGGCATCGAGGCCGTCAGCCGCGCCATCACCTACTCGGTGGGCCGCGAGCAGGGCGGGTCCATCCTGGCGCGCAAGCAGGGGTACACGCACAAGCTCATCACGCCCCACGTCGTCAAGCTCGAGGCCTCCCGCGCCTACCTGGAGGAGACCGCCCGGCGCATCGACGGCGGCGAGGGCGATGACGGCGCGATGAACACCGAGGGCGCCATCGCCAAGTACATGTGCACCGAGGCCGGCAACGCCGCGGCGGAGGCCGCGATCCAGGCGCACGGCGGCAACGGCTACACCCGCGAGTACGTCGTCGAGAAGATCAAGCGCGACGTCCGGATCACCCTGATCTACGAGGGCACCTCGGAGATCCTGGAGATGACCATCGCCCGGGACCGCTGGCAGCACCACCTCAAGACCCGCGGCCAGCACTACGTCACCGCGGCCCGCGAGCTGGAGGCCCTGCACGCGGCCTCCCCCACCGTCGGCGCCGACGTCGCCGCGCTCGCCCACCACGCGCTCGCCGCCGTCCTCGACGCCTGCCAGCGGGGCCGGCTCACCCGCAACCAGCACGTGCTGTTCCGCCTGGGCGAGCTCATCGCCTACGCCGAGACGTCGGGCGCGGCCGCCCGGCGCGCTGCGGAGACGCTGGCCGGCCGGCCCCACGCGAAGTCCGACCGGACCTACGACGGCCCGGCCCTGGCCACCATCAGCCGCATCTTCGCCCGCGAGGCGGCGCTACGGGTCGGCGAGGACGGTCTGCGCTGGGTGGTCGGAGCCGCCGAGGGCGGTGCCGCGGAGGCCGTGGCGCTCGGCGCGAAGCTGCCCCTGGACGCCGTCCGCGCCGCCCAGGCCGGGCTCGTCGCCGACCTCGACACCCTCACCGACATGATCTACGCCGGCAAGATCTGACCCGCCCGATCCGTTCCGGCTGCCGGCCGGGACGGGCGCACCAGCACTCGCACCAGCACTCGCACCAGCACTCGCACCAGCACTCGCACCAGCGCGGACAACGTCACAGCACGGACACCGCCGGCGGACCGCCCTGCTCAGGGTCGTCCGTCCGGTGGTGCTCACCTGCTCGCACAGGAGGACCTGAGAATGAGCGCCCCAGTCACCCCGGTCGCGATCGTCGGGATCGCGTCCATCATGCCCGAGGCGCCGGACGCCGACACCTTCTGGGCGAACATCACCGGCGGCCGGTACTGCATCACCGACGTGCCGACCGCCCGCTGGGACCCTGCGCTCTACTACGACCCCGACCCGCACGCCCCCGACAAGACCTACTCGAAGATCGGCGGCTGGGTCCGCGAGTTCCCCTGGGACCCGATCGCATGGCGGCTGCCCATGCCGCCCACGGTCGCCAAGCAGATGGACGAGGGGCAGCGCTGGGCCGTGTCCGCCGCCCGCTCGGCCCTCCTCGACGCCGGCTGGCCGAAGTGGAACGTGGACTCCGAGCGCGTCGCCGTCATCCTCGGCAGCGCCATCGGCGGGGAGAAGCACTACGACAGCAACACCCGGGTCGAGTTCCCGGAGTTCGTCAAAGCCCTCAACGGGAGCCCCGCCTTCGACGCGCTCCCGGCCGAGGTCCGGGCGACCATCCTCGGCCAGGCCCACGAGCGCCACGGCGCGCGCTACCACCAGATCACCGAGGACACCATGCCGGGTGAGCTGGCCAACGTGATGGCCGGCCGGATCGCGTCGCTGTTCAACCTGCGCGGCCCGAACTTCACCACCGACGCCGCCTGCGCCTCCGGCCTTGCTGCCCTCTCGGCCGCGGTCAACGGCCTGGTCGCCCGCCAGTACGACGCCGTCATCACCGGTGGTGTCGACCGCAACATGTCCATCGCCGGCTTCGTGAAGTTCTGCAAGATCGGTGCCCTGTCGGCCACCGGGACCCGGCCGTTCGACGCCGGCGCCGACGGCTTCGTGATGGGCGAGGGCGCCTCGGTGTACGTCCTCAAGCGCCTCGCCGACGCCGAGCGCGACGGCGACCGCGTCTACGCCGTCCTGCTCTCGGTCGCCGGTTCGAGCGACGGCAAGGGCAAGGGCATCACCGCGCCCAACCCGGTGGGCCAGAAGCTCGCCGTCGAGCGGGCCTGGGCCGCCGCGGGCATCGACGCCGCGACCGCCGGGTACGTCGAGGCGCACGGGACGTCGACCCGCGTCGGCGACGCCACCGAGCTCGGCAGCCTCACCGAGGTCTTCGCCAAGGCCGGCGCCCAGCCGGGCACTATCGCGCTGGGCTCGGTCAAGTCGAACATCGGGCACCTCAAGGCCGCGGCGGGCACGGCGGGCCTGTTCAAGATGGTCAAGAGCCTGCACGAGCGCCAGCTCCCGCCCAGCCTGAACTTCAACGACCCCAACCCCAACGTCGACTGGAACGCCACCCCCTTCCGGGTGAACACCGAGCTGCGGGAGTGGCCCCGGCCCACCGGGGACGGCGTGCGCCGCGGCGGCGTCAGCGCGTTCGGGTTCGGCGGCACGAACTTCCACGTCGTGCTGGAGGAGTACGTGCCCGGCCTGCACCGCGAGGGGCCGAAGGTGTTCGCGTCGGCGGAGGTCGGCCCGCGCGCCCAGGTGACTTCGCCGGTCAGCACCTCGGCCGCCGTCCCGGCAGGCGCCGGCGCGGTGCCCGGCAAGCCGCCGCTGCGCGGCCTGCTGGTCGTCGGCGGGCGTGACGACGCGGACGTCGTGGCGAAGCTGCGCGAGGTCGCGGTCCGGGCCGCCGCGGGCAGCGCCCCGGCACCCATTGCGCCGAGCCGCGCGGACGCCACGGCCGCCGTCCGGGTCGCCGTCGACTACGCCGACGCCGCCGACCTGGCGGGCAAGCTCGACAAGACCCTCAAGGCGTTCGCCGCGAACGCTCCCGCGATGTGGCGCATGCTGCGCTCGCAGGGCGTGTTCGTCGGCCGTGGCGCCCCGGGCAAGGTCGCGTTCCTCTACACCGGGCAGGGCTCGCAGTACGTCAACATGCTGCAGTCGCTGTGCGCGCAGGAGCCGATCGTCGCGGACACGTTCGCCGAGGCCGACCGCACCATGACGCCGCTCCTCGGGCGGCCCCTGACGTCGTACATCTTCGTCGACGGCGACGACCCGGCCGCCGTGAAGCAGTTGACGAAGCAGCTCATGCAGACCGAGATCACCCAGCCGGCGGTCCTCGCGACCGACCTGGCCCTGACCCGGCTGCTGGCCGCGTACGGCGTCACGCCGGACATGGTCATGGGGCACAGCCTGGGCGAGTACGGCGCCCTGCAGGCCGCCGGCTGCCTGACCTTCAAGGCCGCGCTCGAGGCCGTCAGCGCCCGCGGGCGCGAGATGGCCAACCTCGAGATCGAGGACAGGGGCGCGATGGCGGCCGTCTTCGGCCCGCTGGACCAGATCGAGCGGATCGTCGCGGCGGCCGAGGGCTACGTCGTCATCGCGAACATCAACAGCCTCAGCCAGGCGGTGGTCGGCGGGGCGACGGCCGACGTCGAGCGGGTGATCGAGCAGTTCCAGGCGGCCGGCATCAACGCCACCCGGATCCCGGTCAGTCACGCGTTCCACACCGCGATCGTGGCGCCCATCAGTGACCTGCTCGTCACCCAGCTGCGCCGCCTCGACGTCCGCGGCCCGCAGCTGCCGATCGTCGCCAACGTCACGGGGGAGTTCTACCCCGCGGACGCCGACGTCGACGTCATGCTCGACGCCCTCGGCAGGCAGGTCGCCGCCCCGGTCCAGTTCGTCAAGGGCCTGCGGACGCTGTACGCCGCCGGCGCCCGGGTGTTCGTCGAGGTCGGCCCGAAGAAGGCGCTCCACGGCTTCGTGGAGGACGTCCTCGGGACCCAGCACGACGACGTCCTCTCCGTCTTCACCAACCACCCCAAGCTGACCGACGCCGCCGCCTTCAACCAGGCGCTGGCCGGGCTCTACGCCGCCGGCGTGGTGGCGGCTCCGGCTGCTCCGGTCGCCCCGGTTGCAGCCCCGGTCGCTGCGGTCGCAGCCCCGGTGGCGAAGGCCGTCACGGTCGCGAACGGCGTCCCGGTCGTCGCTCCGGCCGCCCCTGTCGCCCGGACCGTGGCTCCCGTCGTCGCGGCGCCGGCGGCACCCGTCGCGACGGACGACCGGTTCGCCCGGCTCGGGCACCTGCTGGTCGAGGCGCTGGGCGAGGGGATCAGCCTCGCGACCGGTGCCGCTCCCGCCGGCGCGCCCGTCCCGGCGTCCTTCCGCGCCCCGGCGTCGTCCGAGCCCGTCGTCGTCACCGGCGCGGCGCTCGCCCTGCCCGGCGTCGAGCGGACCTTCGACGACGCGAACGTCGCCCGTATCCTCGCCGGCGAGAACTTCATCCAGCCGATCCCGGAGTCGTTCCGCCGGCAGATGGCCGACATGCACATCACCCGGCTCATCAAGACCGAGGGTGGCGGCGCGCACTTCGAGACCATCGAGCGCGAGGAGGACGTCATCAAGCTGGCGGCCCGGCACGCGCCGCTGGACGTCGTCACCGAGTTCGGCGTCGACGCCGCCCGGGACGCCGCGCTCGACAACTCCACCCGCCTGGCCATCGGCGCCGGGTTCGACGCCCTGCGTGACGCCGGCCTCCCGCTGGTCCTGCACTACAAGACGACGACGCTCGGCACCAAGCTGCCCGACCGCTGGGGCCTGCCGGACGAGCTGCGGGACGACGTCGGCGTCATCTTCGCGTCGGCGTGGCCGGGCTACGACAACTTCACCGGCGAGGTCGAGGCGTACGTCGCCGACCGCGGCCGGCGCGAGCAGCTGCTCGCGCTCGAGGGGGTCCGGACGCGACTGACCGGCGCCGAACCGGCCGCCGCCGAGGTGGACCGGCTCATCTCCGGGCTGCGGGCCGAGCTGGCCGCGCACCCGTTCCAGCTCGACCGCCGCCTCATCTTCCGGATCCTGGCGATGGGCCACTCCCAGTTCGCCGAGCTCATCGGTGCACGCGGCCCGAACACCCAGATCAACGCGGCGTGCGCCAGCACCACCCAGGCGACGTCGCTCGCCGAGGACTGGATCCGCACCGGTCGCTGCAAGTACGTCGTCGTGATCTCCGCGGACGACGGCACCGGCGACCACTTCGGCCCCTGGCTGACCTCGGGCTTCCTCGCCTCGGGCGCGGCGGCGACCGACGAGCGGGTGGAGGACGCCGCCACGCCGTTCGACAAGCGGCGCCACGGCATGATCGTCGGGATGGGGGCCGCGGCGTTCGTCGTCGAGGCGGCGGACGTCGCGCGGGAGCGCGGCATCACCCCGATCGCCGAGCTGCTCGCCGCGACCGCGGCGAACAGCGCGTTCCACGGCACGCGGCTCGACATCGACCACATCCGCCAGGTCATGGAGCAGGTCGTGACCAGGGCGGAGACGCACGGGATCGACCGCCACGCCATCGCCGGCCAGACCCTGTTCATGTCGCACGAGACGTACACCCCGGCCCGGGGCGGCAGCGCGTCGGCCGAGATCAACGCGCTCCGGCACGTCTTCGGCGCCGACGCCGACCGCGTCGTCATCACGAACACCAAGGGCTTCACCGGCCACGCGATGGGCGCCGGCATCGAGGACGTCGTCGCGATCAAGGCGTTGGAGACCGGCATCGTGCCGCCCGTCCCCAACTACAAGGAGCCCGACCCCGATCTCGGCGTGCTCAACCTGTCCACCGGCGGGCACTACCCGGTGGGCTACGCGCTGCGGCTGGCCGCCGGGTTCGGGTCGCAGATCGCGATGTCCGTGTTCCGGTACGTGCCCGCCCCGGACGGACGGCGCCGCGCGCCGGCCGACCTCGGCTACGCCTACCGCGTCTACGACAGCGGCCGCTGGCAGGCCTGGCTCGACCGGCTCGTCGGTCGGCCCGGCGCGACGCTGGAGGTCGTGCAGCGCCGGCTGCGGATCGCGGACGACGCGGTCGCCGCTCCGCGCGGCGCCCGGATCGACACCATCAAGGCGCGCGCGGCGGCGGCTCCGGAGCCGCTGGCTCCCCAGCGCCAGCCGATGGCCGCGGCCGTCGTGGCACCGGCGCCCGTGGCCGTCGCCACTCCGGCCCCGGCCCCCGTGGCGGTGGCCGACCCGGTGACCGAGGCCGTCGTCGCCATCGTCGCTGAGCTGACGGGGTACCCGCCGGAGCTGCTCGACCTCGACCTCGACCTGGAGGCCGACCTCGGCGTCGACACCGTCAAGCAGGCCGAGGTCTTCGCCGCCGTCCGGGAGAAGTTCGACGTCGAACGCGACCCCAACCTGCGCCTGCGCGACTTCCCCACCCTCACCCACGTCATCGGCTGGGTCCGCGACAAGACCGGCATCGCCGCACCGGTCGCCACCTCGGCACCGGCCGCCGCGCCGGTCGTCGCTCCGGTCGCTGCCGTGGCCGCGCCGATCGCCGCGGTGGCCGACCCGGTGACCGAGGCCGTCGTCGGCGTCGTCGCCGAGCTGACGGGGTACCCGCCGGAGTTGCTCGATCTCGACCTCGACCTGGAGGCCGACCTCGGCGTCGACACCGTCAAGCAGGCCGAGGTCTTCGCCGCCGTCCGGGAGAAGTTCGACGTCGAACGCGACCCAAACCTGCGCCTGCGCGACTTCCCCACCCTCACCCACGTCATCGGCTGGGTGCGCGACAAGACCGGCATCGCCGCACCGGTCGCCACCTCCGCGCCGGCCGCCGCGCCGGTCGCTGCCGTGGCCGCGCCGATCGCCGCGGTCGCCGCCCCCGACCTGGTCACCGAGGCCGTCGTCGGCGTCGTCGCCGAACTGACCGGCTACCCGCCGGAGCTGCTCGACCTCGACCTCGACCTGGAGGCCGACCTCGGCGTCGACACCGTCAAGCAGGCCGAAGTGTTCGCCGCCGTCCGGGAGAAGTTCGACGTCGAACGCGACCCGAACCTGCGCCTGCGCGACTTCCCGACGCTGACCCACGTCATCGGCTGGGTCCGCGACAGGACGGGGATCCAGGCACCGACGGCGGCCCCCGCGGCCACTGTCACGAGCGCGCCCGTCGCGGCCGTCTCATCCGTCGCACCTGTTCAGGAAGCGGTGGCCGCCGCGGTCGCCGCCCCCGACCTGGTCACCGAGGCCGTCGTCGCCATCGTCGCCGAACTGACCGGCTACCCGCCCGAGCTGCTCGACCTCGACCTCGACCTGGAGGCCGAC
>Ga0302322_100001055_pt1 | contig 22257 bp, 18 predicted proteins | sample Fen_T0_2_FD_203757 | JGI IMG/M metagenome (GOLD analysis project Ga0302322, IMG submission 203757) | Peat permafrost microbial communities from Stordalen Mire near Abisko, Sweden - Fen_T0_2 | ecosystem: Environmental > Terrestrial > Soil > Wetlands > Permafrost | place: Sweden: Abisko...
TCGGCCACGGTGGCCGGCCACGCGCTCCTCGTGGGCCGGCCTGGCTTCCTGTCGTCGCTCGGGATCGACCCCGCGGGGCTCGTGGCGGCGGCGGACGCCCTCGCCGCCGACGGCAAGACCCCGGTCCTCGTCGCGATCGACGGCAGGGCGGCGGCGGTCATCGCCATCGCCGACACCGTGAAGGCGGGCTCCGCCGAGGCGGTCGCCGAGCTCCGCCGCCTCGGGATCTCCGTGGCCATGCTGACCGGCGACAACCAGCGGACCGCCGAGGCCATCGCCCGGAGCGTGGGCATCGACCGCGTCGTCGCGGACGTCCGCCCCGACGGGAAGGCCGCCGCGGTCAAGGCGCTCCAGGCCGAGGGCAGCGTCGTGGCGATGGTGGGCGACGGCGTGAACGACGCGCCTGCCCTGGCGTCCGCCGACGTCGGCATCGCGATGGGCACCGGCACGGACGTCGCCATGGAGTCCGCCGGCGTGACCCTCATGTCCGGCGACCTGCGCGGGCTCGTGACGGCGATCGCGCTCTCGCGTGCGACCATGCGCAACATCCGCCAGAACCTGTTCTGGGCGTTCGGCTACAACGTGATCCTCATCCCGATCGCCATGGGCGTGCTGTACCCGGTCAACGGGACGCTGCTCGACCCGATCCTCGCCGCGGCCGCGATGGCCCTGTCGTCGGTCACGGTCGTCTCCAACGCCCTGCGACTGCGCCGGTTCCGGGCGACGCCCGCCCCGGTCGTTCCCCGGGCGCGAAGCGAGGCCGTCGCCGCCGCCTCCTGATCCCGATCCATGACGCCTCCCCGGAGTCCCGGTACGATCCTCGTGGGCTGCCACGTCGCCGGGCACGCCGCCGACCCGGGGCCACCACCATCGAGCAGCCGACCTGAAGCCGAGCGGAGATAAGCCATGGCTGAGCATCGAACCATCGCCCCCGACGAGGACCCGGTCTGCGGCATGACCGCCGACATCGAGGCGGCCCGAGCCAAGGGCCTCGTGACCACGTACGAGGGCCGCGAGTACGTCTTCTGCGGCAAGGGTTGCCTGCTCGAGTTCGGCGACGACCCGGAGCAGTACCTGGCGGTGGGCTTCACGCCCTCGATGTAGCGGCGGGGAGAGCGCCGCGGCGGGGCCGCGCGCGGGTGGCACACTTCCCGGATGGAGCTGCGTCCCCACCGAGTCCTCGTCGTCGATGACGAGCCCCCCATCGTGGAGCTGCTCACGGGCTACCTCGAGCGCGAGGGCTGGCTCGTGGAGAGCGCCGGCGACGGGCTGGCTGCCCTCGACGCGGCGCGCACCTCGGACCCCGACGTCATCGTCCTGGACGTGATGCTGCCGGGCCTCGACGGCGTCGAGGTCTGCCGCAGGCTCCGCGCCTTCTCCGACGCGTACGTGCTGATGCTCACGGCCCGGGGCGAGGAGATCGACCGGATCATGGGCCTCACGGTGGGTGCGGACGACTACCTGGTGAAGCCGTTCTCGCCGCGAGAGGTGGTCGCCCGGATCAAGGCCCTGCTCCGTCGCCCGCGCGCCTCGCAGACCGGTGCCGTGACGCCCGCCCCGGAGCCCGGCGCCGCGCCAGACGGGCTGGAGATCGACGAGGGGAGGCGGCTGGTCCGCGTGGACGGCGCGATGGTCGAGCTCACGGCCCTGGAGTTCAACCTGCTCGCGCTGCTCGCCCGCGAGCCGGGGATCGTCGTCTCGCGCGCCTCGCTCCTGAGGGGCCTGTGGGGCCCGGAGTACGCCGGCGACGATCACCTCGTGGACGTCCACGTCGCCAACCTGCGGCGCAAGCTGGGCGACGAGCCCGCGAGCCCGCGGTTCCTGGAGACCGTCCGCGGCGTCGGCTACCGGCTGCGCGAGGCCGGCTGATGCCCCGCTCCCTGCGCGCCCGCCTGCTCATCGCGTTCCTGGTCGTGGTGGCGGCGGCGATCGGGACGGTCGCGGTCGCCGTGACCCTGGTGGGCCCGCGCTACTTCGCCGAGGCGATGGGCCACCTGCCGGGCGACCCGATGGGCGAGGCGATGGGCGAGGCCACGCTGGTCGCCTTCACGGACGCGATGCGCCAGGCGCTCCTCGCGGCCACCGTGATCGCCGTCATCACGGCCGCGGTCCTGAGCCTGCTGGTCGCGGCGCGGATCGCGCGGCCCATCGCCGGGCTGGCCGGCGCCGCGAGGCGCGTCGCCGGCGGCGACTACAGCGAGCGCGTCGCCACGGACGAGCCGGGCGAGCTCGGGGACCTGGCGGTGTCCTTCAACGAGATGGCCGGCTCGCTCGAGGCCACGGAGCGGCGGCGCCTGCAACTCGTGGGGGACGTGGCGCATGAGCTGCGCACGCCGCTCACGACGCTCGACGGGTACCTCGAGGGGCTGGAGGACGGGGTCATCGCGCCGTCGGCGCAGACGTGGCACCTGCTGCGGGCCGAGACCGCGCGGCTGACGCGCATGGTCAACGACCTGTCCGAGCTGTGGCGGGCGGAAGCGCACCAGCTGCCGCTGGCGATGGAGCCCGTGGACGCGGCGGGCGTCGCGCGCGAGGTGGGCGAGCGGTTCGCGCACGGGGCGACGGCCAGGGACATCAACCTGGTGCTGCCCCGAGGATCGGCCACGGCGATGGCGGACCGGGACCGCCTGGCGCAGGTCGTCTCCAACTATCTCTCCAACGCCCTCCGGCATGCGCCGGACGGTTCGACGATCACGGTGACGGTGGCGCGCACCCCGCACCACGTGCGGACGTCGGTCACGGACGAGGGTCCGGGCCTCGCGGCGGACCAGCTCGAGGCGGTGTTCGAGCGCTTCTACCGGGTCGATGCGGCGCGGAGCCGCTCGGCCGGCGGGTCGGGGATCGGGCTTGCGATCGTGCGCGCGCTCGCGGAGGCGATGGGCGGGAGCGCATGGGCCGAGAGCGACGGGGCCGGCCGCGGCGCGACCTTCCACCTGGAGCTGCCCGCCGCCTGAGGCGCATCCGACGTCCCTGCGCCGGCGTACTCGTTCTCAGACGCCTGTCAGCAAGTTGAGCGACACTGGCCACTCGCGCCGTCGCCGTCGTCCCGTGGCCGGCGCCCCTCCGGAGCCAGCGATCCCAATGACCGTCCTCCCGGATCCGCCGCCCGAGCCCGAGCTCAAGGCCTGGGGCAAGGCCGCGTCCGGGCCTCCCGGCGGGCCGCCGGGGACCGGGCGCCGTCTGGCTGGGCGCGTCGCCCCCTTCGTCGCCGGGCTCGCCGTGATGCTGGCGGTCGTCCTCCTCGCCGGCGCGCTGCGCAACGAGCCGGCCCCGCCGACCCGAGCCGAGGTCGCCGCCGCGATCGACCAGGCCCTCGCCTCGCAGACGCCGGCTCCACCCCGGGCCGAGCTCGTGTACGCCGCCGTGCGCCCATCCATCGTCCAGATCGAGACGGAGGGCACGGACCGGAAGGGCCTCGCCTCGAGCGGCCAGGGCACCGGCGTGCTGGTGAACGACCGGGGCGAGATCCTCACGGCGCTCCACGTCGTTGACGGGGCCACGACGATCACCCTCCGGTTCGCCGACGGCAGCCAGGGCGCCGGCACGGTGACCTCTTCGGACCAGGCGAAGGACATCGCCGTGGTGCAGGCCGACACGGTGCCCAACGGGATCCCCCCTGCCACGCTCGGCAACCCGGGATCGCTGCGCATCGGCAGCGACGCGTTCATCGTCGGCAACCCCTTCGGGCTGTACGCGTCGCTCAGCAGCGGAGTGGTCTCCGGCCTCGACCGCGCGTTCCGGAACCCGGACACGGACGTGGTCCAGCAGGGCCTCATCCAGGTGGACGCGGCCGTCAACCCGGGCAACTCCGGCGGGCCACTGCTCGACGGGAACGGCAGGGTGGTCGGGATCGTCACGGCCCTCATCAACCCCACCGACCAGCGCGTGTTCATCGGCATCGGGCTCGCCGTGCCCATCGACGCGGCCGGCGGTGGCGCCGGCCTGCCCCCGTTCTAGCGAGGTGGATGTGAACCCCGTGGATCTCGAACCCGGCACCCGGTCCGCGTCCGGCGCCGTCCCCGCCGAACGGCTCCTCTACGAGGTCAAGAAGGTCATCGTCGGCCAGGACCACCTTCTCGAACGAATGGTGGTGGCCCTGCTTGCCCGGGGGCACCTCCTGGTGGAGGGTGTCCCGGGCCTCGCCAAGACCATGGCGATCAAGACCGTCGCCCAGGCCGTCGGGGGCAACTTCAAGCGGATCCAGTTCACGCCGGACCTGGTCCCGTCCGACCTCGTCGGCACCCGGATCTACAACCAGAAGACCGGCGAGTTCTCCACCTCGCTGGGGCCCGTGTTCACGAACCTGCTCCTGGCTGACGAGATCAACCGTGCCCCGGCCAAGGTCCAGTCCGCGCTGCTCGAGGTCATGCAGGAGCGCCAGGTCACCATCGGCGGCGAGACCCACGCGGTCCCCGAGCCGTTCCTCGTGCTCGCCACCCAGAACCCCATCGAGACCGAGGGCACATACGCCCTGCCCGAGGCCCAGGTGGACCGGTTCATGCTCAAGGTCCTCGTCGGGTACCCCAGCCCCACGGAGGAGTACGCGATCGTCGAGCGCATGACGGGCACCGTCGAGCGCGTGTCGCAGGTCCTGAGCACGGGCGACCTGCTGGCGCTGCAACGGACGGTCGACGCCGTGTACGTGGACCCGTCGCTGTACGACTACGCTGTGCGGCTGGCCGTGGCGACGCGCACGCCCGACCGGTTCGGGATGCCGGAGCTGCGCCGGTACATCACCTACGGCGCCAGTCCCCGCGCCTCGATCAACCTCATCCTCACCGCGCGGGCGCTGGCGTTCGTCCGCGGCCGTGGCTACGCCCTGCCCGAGGACGTCCGCGACATGGCGATGGACGTCATGCGCCACCGCCTCGTCCTCTCGTACGAGGCCCTGTCGGACGCGGTCACGCCCGACCGGATCATCTCCGCGATCCTGGACCGGATCGCCCCGCCCGTCGTCCCGTTGCGAGACCATGCCGGCATCCCCGCCCGCGCCTGAGCGCGTCCTCCAGCGCCTGGACTGGGAGGTCGTCCGCAAGCTGGACGGCCTGCTCCAGGGCGAGTACCGGAGCCTGTTCCGGGGACCGGGCGTGGACCTCGCCGGGCTGCGCGAGTACCAGCCGGGCGACGACACCCGGTACATCGACTGGAACGTCACCGCGCGGACCACCATCCCGTACGTGCGCGAGTTCCAGGAGGACCGCGAGATCACCGCCTGGTTCCTCCTGGACATGAGCCCCTCGGTGGACTTCGGGACGGTCGCCGACGGACGCCTCAAGCGGACCGTGCTGGTGGACTTCGTGGCGACGCTCGCCCGGGTCCTCACGCGACGCGGCAACCGGATCGGCGCCATCGTCTACGGGACGGGCACCGCCGAGACGATCCCGGTGGCCTCCGGCAGGCCGGCCGTGCTCCGCCTCCTCGAGCGCCTGCTCGCCCAGCCGATGCTGACCAGTGCGCCTCCGACGGACCTGGCCGATCTCCTCGAGAACGGCCTCCGCACCATCCGCCGGCGATCGCTGGTCGTGATCGTGTCCGACTTCATCAGCGCCCCGGGCTGGGAGGGCCGCCTCCATCTCCTCAACCAGCGGCACGAGCTCCTGGCGGTCCGCCTCGTGGATCCCCGCGAGCTGACCCTGCCGGACGTCGGTGTCGTGGTGATCGCGGACGCGGAGACCGGGGAGCAGCTCGAGGTGGACACCGGCGACCGGCGCTTCCGCGAGCGGTTCGCCGCGGCGGCGGTCGAGCGCGAGGCGGCGACCGGCGCCGCCCTGCGGCACGCCGGCGTCGACGGCGTGACGCTCTCCACCGAGGACGACCTGGTCCGCGCGATCGTCCGGATGGCCACGGAACGGCGACGGAGGCGCACCCACGCATGACGTTCCTCTGGCCGCCGTTCCTCCTCGCGCTGCTGCTCGTCCCGGTCGGGATCTGGCTGGCCGTGCGGGTGGACCGGCGGCGGCGCGGCCGGGTCACCGACCTCGTCGGGGCTCCGGCGGCGCCGGACGTCACCGCTCGGCGCCGCATCCTGGACCGGCTCCCGGCCGCCCTCGCCGTCGCCGGGTTCACCGTGCTGGCCCTGGCGCTCTCCCGCCCGCAGGCGGCCGTGGCGCTGCCGCGCCTCGAAGGCACGCTGATGCTGGTGCTCGACGTCTCCGGGAGCATGGCCGCCAACGACGTCGCCCCCACCCGGATGGAGGCCGCCAAGGCCGCGGCGTTGCAGCTCGCGGAGCGGCGTCCGGACGGCGTCGTCATCGGCGTGGTCGCCTTCAGCGACGCGGGCCTCGCCGTCCAGGCGCCCACGAGCGACATGGTCGAGGTCGAGGCCGCGATCCGCCGGCTGGCCCCCGCACGAGGAACGTCGCTCGGGTCCGGGATCCTCGCGTCGCTGGCGGCGATCGACAAGGCGCGCGCGCAGACGCCCGCGGACTACTACAGCAATCGTTCGCCGGAGCCCACCGCGAGCCCGGTGGCGGCGGCGCCGGGCAGCGACGCCGCGACCCTGATCGTGGTGCTCAGCGACGGCGAGAACAACGCGAGCCCCGATCCGCTCGTCGCGGCGCAGGCCGCCGCCGATCATGGGATCCGGATCGTGGCCCTGGGGGTCGGCACCACGAAGGGCGCCACGCTCGACCTCGACGGGTTCCACGTGGACACGCGCCTGGACGAGGCGACGCTCCAGGGTCTCGCGGACCTGACCGCTGGCTCCTACAGCCTCGTCGCCGGCGGTGACCCGACGGGGGCCGTGTACGACGCGCTCGCACGGGCGCTGGTTGTCAGGCAGGAGCCGCTCGAGCTCACCGCGCTTGCGGGCGCCGTGGGGCTCGTGCTCCTGCTGGTCGCGGCCGGCCTGTCGCTGGTCCGCGGGGGGAGGCTCCCGTGACGCGCGGGACGCGAGCCACCCAGCGGACGCGGGCCACCCCTCGCAAGCGAGCCACCCAACGGGCGGTAGCCACCCTTCGCCCGCGAGCCACCCAGCGCCCGCCCTCCCGAGGAGGCCGCCGATGACGTTCCTGTGGGCCGGCCTCCTGGTCGCGCTCCTCGCCGTGCCGCTCCTCGCGGCGGTGTACTGGTGGTCCCGCCGCCGGCGCCGCCCGGCTGCGGCGCGCTACTCGAGCCTGTCCCTCATACGGGCGGCGGGGCCGCCGGCCCGCCGCTGGCGCCGCCACGTGCCCTTCGTGCTGTTCGCGGCCTCGGTCGCGGCGCTCGCCGTGGCGGTGGCGAGGCCCACGATGGTCCTGAGCGTGCCCAGCAACCAGACGACGATGGTGCTCGCGATGGACGTGTCCGGGAGCATGTGCTCCACGGACATCGCGCCGACACGCCTCGAGGCGGCGCAGGAGGCGGCCGTCGCCTTCGTCCAGAGCCAGCCCGCCGGGACCCAGATCGGGCTCGTCGCCTTCAGCGGCTTCGCGGCGGTGATCGAGCCGCCCTCCGGGGACCGCGCGCGTCTCATCGACGCGATCCGGAGCCTGGTCACCGGTCGGCGAACGGCCATCGGCAGCGGCATCCAGTCGTCCATCGACGCCATCGCGGAGATCGACCCCAACGTCGCGCCGGTCGTCACCGACGGCAAGCCCGGCGTGGAGCCGACCCCCGTGGTCCCGGGTGCCTACCAGCCGGACATCGTCGTCCTGCTCACGGACGGCGCCAACAACGCCGGGCCCGACCCGCTCGCGGCGGCGCAGCAGGCCGCCAACCGCGGGCTGCGCGTCTACACGATCGGCTACGGGACGGCGGCCGGCGGGGACATGCAGCCCGAGTGCCGCCGTCAGTTCCTGGGCAACGAGCCGGGCGGCGGGTTTGGCGGCGGTGGGGGCCAGGGCGGCGGTGGGGGCCAGGGCGGCGGCAACGGCTTCGGCGGGCCGGGCGGGTTCCGGCGCGGCATCGACGAGGTCACCCTCAAGGCCATCGCGACCCTGACCGGCGGCACCTACTCGCCCGCGGAGAGCGCGGGCCAGCTGAAGGACGTGTTCGCGAGCCTGCCCACGACCATCGTGACGAAGCGTGAGCCGTTCGAGGTCAGCGTGGCGTTCGTGGCGTTCGGGGGGCTGCTCGCCGGGGCCTCGCTGCTGCTCGGGCGTGCCTGGCGGCCGCTGCCCTGAACTAGCGGTCCGCGAACCGCTCGAGCGTCCCGCGGTAGCAGGAGACCCACACCGTGCGGCTCTTGGCGTCGTAGGTCACGCCCACCGGGTGGACGCCGGCCGTCTTGAACCGCTGCAGGATCACCATGTCCCGCGTGCGCACCTTGACCAGCGTCTGGCTCACGTAGTTGACGACGTAGAGGCTGCGGCCGTCCGGGGCCAGCACGATCGTCCGGGGCTCCGTTCCGGTGCTCACGCGGTCCACGACGCGCTTCCTGGCGATGTCGATCTTCACGACGCCGCCACCCTTGTTGAGCGACGCGTACAGGTACTTGCCCGCCGCGTCGATCACGAGGTGGCGCGGCTCGCCCGGCAGCAGCGGGATGAGCGTGCGCAGCGTGCCGGTGGCGAAGGTGTAGACCAGGACCCGCTGCCCGGACTCCGCGCCCAGGTAGACCTTGGACGAGTCGGGCGCGAAGGCGATGCCGCGCGGGTTGCCGCCGACCACGATGCGCTTGACCTCGCGGCCCAGGCTCAGGCTCACGAGGGAGACGTCGCGGTGGGTCCAGTTGCCGACGAGGAGCCACTTGCCGTCAGGGCTCACGCCCACCGCCTTCGGCACCGGGCCGACGCGGAAGACGCGGGTCTTGCGGAACGTCGAGGTGCTGATCTCGTACACGAACGAGCGGTCGATGACGTCGTTCACCCAGCCCGTGTCCCAGCCGGGGTGGCTGAAGCCCGGGCCGTACATCGAGTACTGGGAGACGTAGATGTGCTTGCCGTCCGGCGCCACCGCGGCCTCGACGGGCGCGCCGTGGACGGGAGCCGGCCACCTGGGGTAGCCGAAGCCGGCGAGGGTGACCCCGTCCGAGATCGTCTTCACGAGCTGGCCCTTGCGGTTGTACACGGTCATCGTGTGCCGGTACATCATGTTCTGGGCGAAGAACAGGCCGGTCTGCGTGGCCACGACGGACTTGGGCGTGATGTTCCCGCGGATCACGGGCAGGCGGACCAGGCGGAGGGTGTCCGACGGCTTCTGCGTGGGCGCCGGGGTGGGCGTGGGTGTCGCCGTCGGGGCCGGCGTGTCGGTGGGCGCGGGCGTGGGGTCCGGGGGCGGGGCGGTCGGGTCGGCGGCGGGAACCGCGGCGGGAGCGTGCGTGGCCGCCGGCGCCGGAGTGCGTGTTGGCGCCGGGGCCGGAGCGTGCGTCGGCGCCGGGGTCGGGGCCGGGGTCGGATCCAGCGTGGGCGCCGGGCCCGGGGTCGGGGTCGGGGCGACGGACGGGCTCGGGCTCGCGAGCGCCGGCGCGGTCGGTTCCGCGGCGTCGGCCCGCACGGGCCCGCCGAGCGGCACGGGACCGACCGCGGTCAGGACCAGGCAGCCGGCCAGCAGCGCGGTGAGCGTCGCACGCGAAGACGGGTGATGGTTGGGCATCCAGCCCAATCATCACCCAGATGCCACTCGTTGTCAGCGGTTCGCCGCATGCCGTCCCGGCCCCGGGGATCCATACGGGACGTCCAGGCCCTCACGCCGAAGCCGTACGATGCATCCATGACAACGGCTGGGGCCCTGACCATCATGACCTTCCCGGACATCGACGCGGCCGAATCCGCCCTCGACTGGATCGGCCTCGACTTCGTTGAGGGCGCGGGCGACACCGGGGGCTGGTTCACTGGCGAGCTGGACGGGGAGGCCGCCGAGCTGCTCGATATCGCCCTCGCGGACCCCGAGACGCCTCTCCAGGTGCGCGCCCTGGCGACGCTGCTCCACCAGCGCTGGAGCGACAGGGGCGCGCCGCGAGCGTGGCGGGTGGCCTTCCCCGCCTGACGCCGCCACCCGGCCGCCCGGCCGCCGCAATCGATCCGCCCATGCCGCGGCGGGCCCGAGGCGAGTCACAGCGGCTTCCGGGCCATACCGGTGATCCCAAGACCCACGCAAAGCCACCCGCGAAGAGTGAATCATCCGGCGACCCGGACGCCTCAACAGGGTGAGCAACCATGCACGCGGGCGGCGTCGACGCGCGGTCCAAACCCCAGCCGCCGGGACCGCGCCGAGCCACTGGCGAGACTGGCCCGCGTCCAGGCGTCCCGAGGGGATCGAGATGCGCGCCCACGGTCCGGCCTCACGGATGATGGCGGCCCTGGCGATCTGCGTCCTTGTGGCCGGGTGCGCCTCTGCGGCGACGTCCACACCTCCGGCATCGGGTCAGCCAACGGCCGCCGCGGCCACGCCGGCCTCTGCCACCTCCGCGCCCGTCACCCCCGCACCGGTCACGCCGACGCCCCCGACACCGGATCCGGCTCCCAGCGTCGACCCGAACGCGTTCAGCGTGCGGACCTTCTACACGACCTACGTGCCGGACGCGTTCTTCGCCGTCGGCGGCGCCTGCAGGTAACGCCGCGAACGCGAAGAGCCGCCCGGCCTCCACGAGGCGGGGCGGCTCGGGCGCTGGGCGCCGGGGACGGCTCCCCGACGGGGCCTACGCGATCGGCAGGGTGGCGACCAGGACGCCCCCGGCCTGGGTGAACGCGAAGCCCTCCTCCTCGAGCAGCTCGCGCATGCGCGCGTTGGCGGGGTTCAGCTGGGAGACCAGGTTCGTGACCCCCTCGCCCCTGGCGACCTCGACCGCCGCGTGGACGAGGCAGGCCCCGACACCGCGCCGCTGCCAGGCATCGGCCACGGTCATCGTGAGCAGCCGCTCGTCCGACGCGTGGACCCGTGAGACCCGGGCGATGCCCGCGAACTCCGGGGCTGCGGCGCCGTCCTTCTCCACCTCGGCCACCAGCGCGAACTGGCGGTCGTAGTCCGCGAAGCAGATCCTGGCCAGCCGGCCGTGCGCGGTGCGCTCCTCGAGCGGCCGGTCCACGCCGTAGCGGGCGACGACCGTCTCGGACGAGAGCGCCGCGTGGAAGCGGGCCGCGGTGGGCTCGTCCTCGGGGCGGATGGGGCGGACAAGGAGGCGGGCGCCGTCCGCGGTGGTGACCTCGTGCTCGTACTCGTGCGGGTACGGGCGGATGGCGAACCGGGGCAGGTCGGCGTCCGCGATGGAGGCCGGGTGGAGGACGACCCGGGCGTCCAGGGCGATGATCCGCTCGGGTGAGGCAAGGACCGGGTTGATGTCGATCTCGGCGATCCGGGGCTGCTCGGCCACGAGCTCGCTGAACCGGACGAGGAGCGCGGCCAGGACGTCCTTGTCGATGGGCTTGCGGCCGCGGACGCCCTTGAGCGCCGCGGAGATCGTCGTCTCGCTGATCAGGTGCTTGGCCAGGTTCGTGTTGAGCGGCGGCAGGGCCAGCGCGCTGTCCTTGAACACCTCGACGAGCTGGCCGCCCATGCCGAACAGCAGGACCGGGCCGAACTGCGGATCGGGGCTGCTGCCCACGATCAGCTCGTAGCCGGACCAGTTGATCATCGGCTGGATGGTCACGCCTTCGAAGTGCTCGGCACCGACCTTCTCCGTGACCGAGTCGCGGATCGTGGCGAACGCCTCGCGGACCCGCTCCGGGGTCCGCAGGTTCAGGACCACGCCGCCGACGTCGGTCTTGTGCGTGACCGTGCGGGACAGCAGCTTGGCGACCACCGGGTAGCCGATGGCGTCGGCCGCGGCGACCGCCTCGTCCTCGGTCTGGGCGAGCTCGGTGTCCGTGATCGGGATGCCGTAGGCCGCCAGGACCTTCTTGCTCTCGTACTCCGTGAGCAGCGTCCGGCCCTCGGCGGACACGTCCGCGATGATGCGGTCCACCTCCTCGCGGAACTCGCCGCGCTCGGGCGCGACGGGCAGGCGCGGCGTCTCGTAGATCGACTGGAGGTTGGCGTCGTAGCGCCACAGGTGGTTGAACAGGATGCAGGCGGTGTCCGGGTAGGCGAAGGTCGGGATGCCCGCCTCGCGCAGGATCCGGGCACCCTCGGCGACATCCTCGCCGCCCATCCAGGACGCCAGCACCGGCTTGCCCTCGATCCGAGCGTACTTGACCAGGGCCTTGGCGGTCTCGGTGGGGTCCGTCATCGCCTGCGGCGTGAGGATCACGAGGAGGCCGTCCGTCTCCGGGTCCGCGGCGGCGACCTCGAGGGCCTTCGCGTACCGCTCGGGCGGCGCGTCGCCGATGATGTCGATGGGGTTGTTGTGGCTCCACACCGCCGGCAGGACGGCGTTGAGCGCGTCCATGGTCTCGGGGCTGATGTCCGACAGCTCGCCGCCGCCGCCGATGAGCGCGTCCGTGGCGAGGACGCCCGGGCCGCCCGCGTTGGTCACGATGGACAGGCGACGGCCCTTGGGCCGCGGCTGCTTGGCCAGGATCTCGCTGACCTCGAACAGCTCGCTGATCGAGTCCACGCGCAGGACGCCGGCGCGCCGGAAGGCCGCGTCCAGGACGGCGTCCGAGCCCACCAGCGAGCCCGTGTGCGAGGCCGCCGCCTTGGCCGCCTGGACGGTGCGCCCGGGCTTGATGACGATGATCGGCTTGGACAGCGCCACCTCGCGGGCGGCGGACAGGAACGCCCGCGCGTCGCCGATGGTCTCCATGTAGATGACGATGGAGTCCGTGTTGGGGTCGTTGCCCAGGTAGTCGATGATGTCGCCCCAGCCCACGTCCAGCATCGAGCCCAGCGACACGATGGAGCTGAAGCCCACGTTCTCGTGCGCCGCCCAGTCCAGGATCGCGGTGAGGAGCGCGCCCGACTGGGAGATGAAGCCCACGCGGCCCGGCTTGCAGATGCCGGCGGCGAACGTCGCGTTCATCTTGCCGATGGGGTTCATGACGCCGAGGCAGTTGGGGCCGACGACGCGGATGCCGTGTCGCCGGGCGGCCGCGAGAACCTGGCGCTCCAGCTCGACGCCCTCGGGCCCGATCTCCTTGAAGCCGGCACTGATGATGATCACGCCCTTGATGCCGGCAAGGCCGCACTCGTCAACGAGGCCCGGGGCCGACTTGGCGGGCGTGACGATGACCGCCAGGTCCACCGGCTCGCCGATCGCGCTGATCGACGGGTAGGCCTTCACGCCCAGGATGGCCGGGCGGGTGGGATTGACCGGGTAGACCGTGCCCCCGAAGGGGCTCGAGAGCAGGTTCCAGAGGATCGTGCGGCCGACGGAGCCTTCCTTCTCCGTCGCGCCGACGACGGCGATGGAGCGGGGATGGAAGATCGCGTCGAGCGGCTGGCGCTCTTCGGTGGCGTCGTGGGCGGCGTCGGTCGCCGGGGATAGGGCGGTCATCGAGGTCCTCGATTGCGTGCGGGCGTGGTGCGACGCGGGTGGCGCAGTGTCGATGCCTAGGGTTGCCCCGAATGGTGTCGGGTGCAACAGGCCACGTGGCGCACCCGGCGGCCCACTTGCCCGGTCCGGCATGGGCCATTGGCCCGCGGGCATGGGCCACTGGGGTCGGCAATCGCACCCGCGGATCGGCGGCGAGGGGTCCTCGCCCACGGGTCCGCGAGCACCGCAGGCCATCTTGACAGCGGCGCAATGATGGGGCCACCAAGGAGGTCCAGCGCAGCTCGTCCCCTGTCGACCTGACCCACGGGCGACAGCCGCTCACGTCCAACGTCGTCCGGTCTGGCCGCGTCGTCCCCGCCAGCTGCTCGCGTGGCGCGTCCGCCCGGACCCGGTTCCCTGCCTGCGCGGCCGCCCCGACGCGGCCCTGCGCCTCTTCCGATCATGTGCGGTTCCCGGATTCCCACTTGCCCGGCCGCGACGTCAGGTCGCCTGCAGACGGGAGCGAACGACTGGCATGAACATCTCCGCCATCGACGAGCGCGGCCAACCGGTTGACTGGTGGTTCGCCTACAAGGTGCCCGAGCTCGCGAAGGACGCCTCGAGCCCCACGGCCACGGGCTACGAGTACGTCTACTACGACTCCGAGGTCGGCGCTCTCGTCAGGTCGCCCAACCTGCTGACGGACGGCAAGGGCGCGCTGGACCTGACGCTCGATTCGGTGTTCGACAACCCCGACGAGACCACCGGCTGGATTCTCTACAACGATGAGATGCCCGCCGACGCGAAGCGCCAGGACAGCGGCAGCGTCGGGCACACCAAGGGGGTCATCGCGTTCGACACCGCGTCACGCTCGGCCTTCTGGCTGCTGCACTCGTGGCCGAAGTTCGCGGACCCCGGCGCCAGGGCCATGCCCACCCCGATCTACGGCCAGACGTTCCTGTGCATCTCGCTGGACATGGCCACGGCGAGCACGATCGCCACGCAGATGGCGAATCACCAGGAGCCACAGGTCTTCCTGCCGCGCATCCCGGCGACCCTCGACCAGCACGATCCGCTGTTCCTCCTCTCGCAGCCGTTGAACCCGAACGCGGTCAGCGACGCCGACGTCATCGACTGCCGGTCACACGGCGGGCTGGCGTTCAAGGTGATCGCCAAGAGCCGCCGCTGGGGCAGGGACTTCTGGAACGACCTGGTGGGCCCCACGCTGGGTGCGGACATGGACGACGAGACCTGGATCCGCGGCAAGATCCCGCCCACGCTCGACAGCGACGGCATCCACAAGACCTTCGACGTCAAGTACATCGACCTGAGTCCGCTGGGCATCCCGTGGACGTGGCCGGAGACCCACGATCACGCCAAGTGGGGGATCACCGTCGACTCCGACTGGGTCTGCGTCGGCGACATCAACCGCATGGTCTCGCAGGAGAAGCGTGGCGGCGGCACGATCGCGTTCCAGGACCAGCGGCTCTGGTCCGCCCTGTCGAGGACCGACCTGCTGGTGGCGCCGCCCGGCCATACGCGGGTGGACGCGCGCGCCCTGGTCACGGCCACGCACAGGACGACCTTCGGGCCGCTTCCCTCGCCGGTGACACGCCAGCCCGCCCTTGCGCCGGTCCGCATGGGCACGGACCCGGGGCCGGTCCTGCCCGGAAGGGAGCCCGTGTCCGTGACGACCCATCCGCCGGCGCCGGGTTCATGAGCACCCGGGGGTGGCACGGGAAGGTTGACGACGACGCGTCGAATGACCACAGGGGAGAGAATCGATGATCGGTCAGCCCGCTCCGCTCGGATCGAGCCCGGTGCTCACCAGGCACACCGACGTCGCCGCCCCCGTCGTCGGGGCCTTCGATCAGCGGTCGGCCGTGCTTCCGCCGGTGGACTGGGCGGCGATCGGCTGGTCCGCACCCGAGCAGATCCCGGTCGGCACGCGCCGGCCCGACGACCCGCTCCCCGAGGCCGACATCGTCGTCCTCACCTGGACGAGCGCCGAATGGTTCGCGCTCGATCACGTGTTCCGTGGCAGCGCCGCCGCAGCCGACTACTTCGGGAGCTTCGAGTGGAAGCGCGCCTGGCTGCCCTACTCGAGGGGATCGTCGGGCTACCCCGCCGACCCCAAGTCGGGGAGCCTCTGGGGATCGTTCCAGCTCGTGCGGATCCTCGACCAGTCGGGCAGGCCGTGGAGGGTGCTGCTGTTCAAGTCGAACTCGCATCTCGCGCATTCGCCGTGGGTCGCCGGACTGTCGGCAATGCTGCGCTGCGTGCTCGAGGACACCCGGGCCGACCGCATCTACACGATCGGCACTGCCGGTGGGGCGCGGTTGGACCAGCGTCTCGGGGACAGCGTGGTGACGAACGCGGCGCTGCTCGACCTCGGGCGCCCCGAGAACACGGTCGATGCCGACAACGGCGGCATGTTCCGCTGCGCGACCTGGTTCCCTGCCACGTCCCTGCTCGAGCGGGTCGGGCACTCGCTGCTGTTCCGGATGAACGAGGTGGTCACGCACGCCTCGCTCGCAGACCTGTTCGCGCAGCTCCAGGCCAAGCATCCCGGCGACCCCGGCGTCGCCGCGCTCACCCTCGACGACCTGCTGAACGACGCGCTGCGCCCCGAGTCGCTGGGCGAGCCGAAGGTGGAGGCGCTCAAGGACGTCCCCCTGCTCACCACGGACTTCTACTTCATCGCCGCGGGCGACAACGCCGACGCCTACGCCTTCCTCGAGATGGACGACGCGATCATCGCGCGCGAGGCGAACAGGCTCGGCACGCGGTTCGCCTGCGTGCGCAACATCTCCGATCCGGCCGTGCGCACGCGCACGGCCGATGGCAGCACGATCGCCGAGGCCGTGCGGGCGGACTGGTCCGGCCTGATCTACACGACCTTCGGCGTGTTCACCAGCTACAACGGCGCGCTCGCGACCTGGGCGACCATCGCCGGGGAAGGCACCGCCGCGTACAACCCCCCGCGCGACTCCGTGGCGGGTGCGGCCGACGATCCGATCGAGGTGAAGCTCGCGTTCGGGGTGGGCTCATGCGGGAGCTGCGGCTTCTTCTGGCCGGAGAAGAAGAGGCAGCAGCCCTACGGCCCCTATACCGCCTTCGACTTCGACGTCAACGTGCCGTATGCGGCGCGGCCCGGGCAGGGTCCCGGACCGCAGCCCTGGGTGACGGGGCGCACCCGCCCGCCCGTGTTCCCGAACGGCGAGGTCATCGACGGCTGTCGCAAGGCGCCCATCATGACCATCGGCATCAACCCGAACCTGACGGCGTTCGCACCGGGCCAGACCGGCGCCGCCTGGGCCTATCCCGACTTCTCGTCCGACAACGACACCGACGCGTGGGCGAAGTACGCCTGGTACTACCGCTATCGCACGGTGTACCAGGAGCGGCTCACGCTCGACTTCGTCAGGCAGTTCATCCTCCCGGAGGGGCGGGTGCTCGCGCCGCGCGCCGGCCACGTCGTGGCATCTCCGCCTGCCCTGCCGGCCCGGCCGACGGACAGCCCCGCCTGGACGGTGGCCGTCCGCTATGACGGCGATGCCGCCGACACCCAGCTTTCCCTGCCCGGCACGGTGGGCGACTTCCCCTACGTCCTGCTGTTCGACCAGTACCCGCCGACCAACGCGTTCGTGGCGGGCGACATCATCGCCGGACGGCTCGCCGTCCCCGCCGGGATCAAGGTCGACGTCATGCAGCAGGCGCAGGGCTATTACCTGCAGTTCGTGCCCGTGCTGCGCCAGTTCGAGGCCAGGCTCCGGGCCGCCGGTCACCCGGATGCCGCGCTGCGCATCGGCGAGGACGTCGCCCAGCTCGACATGGTCGCCTGCGCGTCCCCACACTGGAACCCGGGCTTCCTCGGCGGCACCCTTGACGCCATCAGCACCATCGTCGACAACTGCGTCTCGAAGAACGCGTGGGCGATCAAGCAGATGGTGCAGACGCGCCCGGCCGTCCTCTACATCGTCAGCGAATCGAGCTGGAGGATGTTCGAGGCGGCGTTCGGCGCGCACGTGAGACGAGACCCGCCGATCTCTGCGCAGCCTGCCGACAAGGACTTCACGCTGCTGCGCGAGACGACCGACCCGGCGCACCCCGCGTTCATCGACTTCGACGTGACGGTCGACGGGGTGCAGTACCGGCAGCGGACACGACTGGTGATCACCCCGCATTTCTCGTACAACACCAACTTCGTGCCGCAGTTCCGCGTGAGCCAGCCGGACTGGCAGGACCTGCTGACGCACCAGCCCGAGTGCATCGCCGCGATGACACCACAGGCGGGCTTCACGCTCGTCCTCCCGTCCACGCAGTATCCCGACGACCACGTCGTCGTGCAGCTCAGCGACGATCCTGCGACCGCCGCGGCATCGGTCGCCCTGCTCAGGACGTTCGTGGTCGCCTGGAACCTGCTGGAGCCGGCCTATTGCGACCCGCACGCGCTGATGGCCTCGGTGCTCGACCAGATGTACGACGCGGGCGACCTCTCCTGGAAGTACAACGCCGACGGCACCGGCTATCTCGCACGCACCGAGGGCGGATGCCGCTTCTGCGTCAACAGCCACTGGCAGTTCCCCAACGAGTGCCGTTACGGCAAGACCCAGGAGCCCTCTCCGGCGCCGGGCTACCTGGAGCGGGTCGCCGAGCAGATCATCGCAACCGGGAGGCCAGCCACAGATGTCTGACCAGACGCCGGGGCTCGTCGCCCCCGATGCCGTGCGAGTCTGGCGCGGCTTCCGCCTGCCCGACCTCGCCGTGGACCAGTTCTACGGCAAGCTGGGTACCGTCTTCATCCCGGCGACCGTGCTGATGCAGGTCGACGCGGGCCTCCACTCCTACACCCCGACCGTGCCGGCCGGCCTGGCGGGGAAGCCCGACACGGTGCCCGACGAGACCGCGATCCTGTTCTGGGAGTCGCAGGCCACCTACTGGAACGGCTTCGGGCGACTCGCGGTCCGCACCTACACGCTCACCCACAACGGCGTGTACGTGACCCAGGACCACCGGAGCCGGGCCGACTTCCCGGTGCTCTTCACGGGGTCGCTCACGTCCGACCAGCCCGTCCACCTGTTCACGGCGGCCGCGGACTGGATGCACGGCACGATCAGCCACTTCGTCGCTGCCCGGCCGGCGGCGCTGGACGTGGCGACCTTCCACGCGGCCATCGCCCAGGTGCTCGGCACGATCCAGGCCGACGTGCCGCTCGACGGCGCGCTCGCCTGCGCCGGCGACGACTACCTCGTGTACTGGGAGCTCGCGCCGGCCGCGCCGGGCGCAAGCCAGGGACCCACCGGCGTCCCCATGCTGCAGGCGGCGCTGACGGACTGGAGCCATGCGTTCACGCCCGCGCCCACGTTCCTGCCGATCGGCCTGTGGGACGAGTGGTCGGGCATGGACGTGCGGGCTGGCAGCAGCTTCAACCTGAGGTTCACCCGGGCGAGCGAGGGATGACCGCCGACGAGGTGGCCCGACCGCCCTCCTACCCGGTGCCGCCGGACTCGGTGTACGTGTGGCGGGGGTTCAGGTCCGCCGCCACGAGCTACGCCCAGTTCGCGCAGTTCCTCGGCAGCGTCTTCGTGCCGGCCTGCGCGCTCCTGCAGCCGGCGGTTGGGCTGCGTGCCTACCTGCCGACGATGGTGCCGCAGGACGGCAAGCCCGACGCCGTCCCCGACCAGACGGCGCTGATGTTCTGGGCCACGCCCGGGGCGCACGACCTTGCCGCCAGGGCCATCGCCGTGCGCATCTACCAGGGCCTGCACGGTGACGCCTACGACATGGCGCGGAGCCACACGCCCGAGGTGCCCGTCTCCATCGCCTCGGCGAACGGCGCGCTGGTCGCCGAGCAGCCGTACCACCTGCTCGACCAGCCCGCCGACTGGATGCTGGGGAGCACACACCACCTGGTCGGCTCGCGGCGCCCCGACCTCGCGCCCGACGCATTCCTCGCGCAGGTGTACGGATGGGCCGCGGCGTTCCGCGCCGAGCCACCGGGGGGAGTGGACGGTGCGCTGCTGGTCTGCGGTGAGGGCTACGCCGCGGCCTGGGTGCACAGCCCGCTCGCCGGCGCCGAGCCGTGCGCGGCCGTCGATCCGCTGGCCGCGCTCACGGTGCCCGTGCTGTATGCGGCGGCGCGCGTGCTCGAGCTGCAGGCAGGGCTCTGGAACGACTGGCCCGGGCTCGATCTCACCGCGGACGCCTGCCTCAACATCCAGCTGGTGCGACCCGGATCGGCGGCGCCGATCCCGATCGGGCAGGCGTGAACACGATCGAGCCGGTCGAGGTCCCGCACCTCGCGTTGTGGAAGTCGTGTGTCGCGGAGGTGCTGGCGAAGGCTGCCGTCCCGGGCAGCGCCCACGGGACCGGGATCGACACGACCCACCCGATGATGCGCGCGACCGACCGCTACTGCCGGGCGATGCGCGACAACGTCCCGATCGAGAAGCCGCCGCCGGACAGCGACGACCAGGAGGCCGTGCTCGCCTACCTCTCGAGCCTGCACCACCGCAGGGCACACGCCCGCATCGACGACGACGCGGTCCTGGAGGCCGAGATCGAGCGGCAGACCCGGGAGTACACGTTCGGCAATCCGCTCTGGCAGCAGATGTTCGAGCAGTACTTCAGGTACTACTGGCAGTACCCGCTGCACACGGGCGAGGCGCCCGGGTACCGCTCCTGGCAGTCCCCCGACGCGGGTCGGGGCGACCTGCAGTACGGGGTCATCGAATGGAGACTCCCTGCGTCCGCCCGCGTCGTCATCGTCGGCGACATCGGGACGGGAACGGACGTGGCCGCCGCCGTCCTGCTAGCGGCGCTCGCGTTCAGGCCCGACGCGATCCTGCACCTCGGGGACGTGTACTTCTCCGGGACCGAGCACGAGACCACGCGCAACCTGGTCGACCTCGTCCGCTCGGTGACACGAAGCCAGCACCTCCCGACGCCGTTCTTCACGGTGCCCGGCAACCACGAGTACTTCTCGGGGGCCGTCCCGTATCTTCGCGCACTCGACGCAGGGAGACTGGTACCCGAGCCGAGCCAGCGGCAGGCGGCCAGCTACTTCTGCCTGCGCACCGCGGACGACGGCTGGCAGTTCCTTGGGCTGGACACCGCGTACAACGGCCACTACATGAACGTGCCCGCCACCGCGCAGCAGGCGGTGCTCGACCGGCTGCACCATGGTCGGATCCCGAAGCCGGCCGTCGCCGGGGACCCGCACTGGCCCGCCGACCGCAACCCCTACTTCGCGAAGGCCACGGGCGTGGCGCTGCCCGTGCTCGACACGACGGCGCCGACCGCGATGGTCACCGTGCGCCCCGACGAGCTCGCCTGGCACCTCGACAAGCTGGCGCACTTCGGCGGCCGCTCCATCCTGCTGTCGCACCACCAGCTGTACTCGGCGCTCGACGCCTGTGGCGTCCCGCAGGCCCAGGTGGCCGGCGCAGGTGGCGCCACCGCTCCCGATCCGGCCGACTTCAACCGCGAATGGGTCAACACCGGCCTGTGGCGGCAGTTCGGCCCGACGTTCGGGGCGCGGGTGGCTGCGTGGATCTGGGGCCACGAGCACAACCTGGAGATCTTCGAGGACGACTACCGCCCCGCGGACTGGCCGATGGGCGGCCCGGATGCGACGGACGTCTTCCTGACGCTCCCGAAGGGCCGCTGCGCGGGCCACGGCGCGATCCCCGTCCAGGAGGGCGAGGCGCCATACACGCAGCGGTACCCGGTGGGGCTCGTGCGTCCGGACGCCCGGCTCGACGTCAGCGACGGCTGGTTCAACCACGGGTTCCAGCTGCTCGAGCTTGCCGGTGCGGGTCGGCCGGCACGGCTGAGCTACTTCCAGGTCGCCGGCGCCGACCCGACGCCACTTCCGATCTACGTGGAGCAGGTCTCATGAGCGGGCACGGGCGACGGAGACCTCGTGGCCCGGCCGCGGCCTGCGTCCAGCGAGGCTCGCCCGCCCCGAATCCAGACCAAGCCGCAGCCGGAGGGCCGCCATGACCGCCATCTACTCGATCAACCCCACCGCCGGGGGGGTGGCCCTCGACCGGGTGTGGGCCGATGCGGCGACCGACCTCGCCGCCGGCTACACCGCGCTCGTGCCGGTGCAGGTGGGCGGCGCGACCGCCCTGTTCGCCTACAACCGGGCGACGCGGACCACCGATGTCTACACGCTCAGCGGCGAGGCGCCGTGGGTGCAGCAGGCGGACGCGACGCCCGATCTCGCCGGCCCGGCGTGGGACAGCCTCGGCACGTTCGTGCTCGGCAACGAGCCCTACCTGATGACGTACGAGACGACGGGCGGCACGTTCGGGTTCTATCGCGTGGCGCCCGACCTGACGGTCTCCACGCCGTACAGCTTCGCGTTCGCACGGAACACCCCGACCCCGGGCTTCACGACCGTCGCGCCGTACACGTCGCTCGGCCAGCTGTTCTTCACCGGCTACAGCGTCGACACCGGCGTCGTGGCGAACTTCAGCCTCGTGACGACCGCGACGTCGGCGGGTGGCGTGCCACCACTGCTCGCCCAGAACGTCTGGTACCACCGGTGGGCCAGGGGCTGGACCAACTTCGCGTTCTTCCAGCTCGGCGGCTCCAACTTCTTCTTCAAGATCAACACGGCCAAGCTCAACGTCAACATCGACCACATGCAGGACAACCCCGCGATGGGCTCTGTCGAGGTCGGGAGCTACCTCCAGGCCCAGCTGCCCGATGCGCTCGCCATCACCGGGGTGGCACACGTGCCGTGGGCCGACGGCGAGCCCTATCTCATCACCTACATCGCGGGGAGTGGCGAGACCGTCGTCTATCGCATCCACGGTGATTGCCAGGGCTGGACAGCACTGTCTGCGGGCGCCACCGAGCCCGGCGCGACCCGGGTGATCGCGTATCGGATCGGCGCCGCCTCCTTCGTTCTCCTCTACCAGGACACGTAGCACGCGGAGGGTCGTCATGGCCGCAACCAGCCCCGTTCCCGACCA
>Ga0302322_100001057_pt1 | contig 22253 bp, 25 predicted proteins | sample Fen_T0_2_FD_203757 | JGI IMG/M metagenome (GOLD analysis project Ga0302322, IMG submission 203757) | Peat permafrost microbial communities from Stordalen Mire near Abisko, Sweden - Fen_T0_2 | ecosystem: Environmental > Terrestrial > Soil > Wetlands > Permafrost | place: Sweden: Abisko...
ATCGACGGACCAACCTGGGAGCAATCTGATGAAAACGAGCGCGCGCAATCACTTTTCCGGCCGGGTCAAGGAATTGGTCAAAGGGCCGGTCTCGACCGAAGTGACCATCACCGTGGGCGTTGGCGTCGACGTCGTGGCCACGATCAGCACGCGGTCGGCCGATGCCCTGGCACTTGCCGTGGGCAAGCCGGTGCAGGCACTTATCAAGGCGAGCAGCGTGATCGTGGCAGTCGATTGACGTGAGCGTCGCCATTTCGCTGCGGTGGGCCTGGGGCTGGCTGATCCTCGGGCTGTTGTCGGCGCTGCCCGCGTTGGCCGCGGCCGAAGGCGAGCCGGGCCGGGTCACAACGACGCTCGCCGTGCGCGGCAACGTGGCGACGCCGCTGTCGTTGTCGGTGGCCGATCTCGCGAAGTTTCCGATCCTGCGCGTCGAGGACACGCGGATCGTCAGTGGTCAGGCCAGCGAGAACGCGCAAGCGCGGCAATTCGCGGGCTGTCTGCTGCGCGACGTGCTGAATGCAGCGAAGCTGACGGATGTGGGCCGCAACGACCTGCGAGAGTCAATCGTCGTCGCCACGGCCAGCGACGGCTACAAGGCGGTCTTTTCCTGGGCGGAGCTGTTCAACACAACGATCGGCGACGGCGTGCTGATCGTGTACGAGCGAGACGGCAAGCCGCTCCCCGACGACGAGGGACGCATCGCGCTGGTTTCGCTCAAGGACACCCGGCCCGGACCGCGGCATGTCAAGTGGCTTGCGTCGCTCGACGTCGTTCGCATGCCGGATTGATTCCGTGGCGCCAATGACGGATCGCGGCGAGGCAGCGAAACGACGCTTCGGGCGCGCTGCATGCAGGCTCGCGGTGGTGACGATTGTGACGATGGGAATGCCGGAGATGGCGAGCGCGGGGGAATGGGTGGCGGAGCGTGTGTTCGCCGCTGGCAGTCTGCGCGATGCCTTCGTGCGGATCATTGCTGCCTACAAGGCGAACACCGGCGTCGCGTTCGACGCGCTATATGGCCCTTCCGGGAAGCTGCGCGAACAGATCCAGCGCGGCGACGTCCCCGCGGTGTTTGCTTCGGCGTCCATCGAACACACTGACACACTGGTCAAGGCCGGCATCCTCCGCCAGAGCCTGGTGCTTGCTCGCAATCGGCTATGCGTTCTTGCAGCCCCCGGCGTGGTGCTCGAATCCGCCCGGCTAGTCGACACGCTTCTCGACTCGGCCGTCCGTGTCGGAACGTCGACGCCGGGCGCCGACCCTTCCGGCGACTACACGTGGGAATTCTTCGGGAACGTGGGCAAGGCGCGGCCAGGTGCCCTTGCCGCACTCGATGCGAAGGCGCTCAAGCTGACCGGGCGCGACGTCGATCCGCAAAATCAGGAGCCTCCTTACGTGAAAATTCTGGTTGCGGATCGCACAGCCGATGTCTTCATCACCTACTGCACCAACGCGGCCGCCGCCGCGAAACGCGATGCGAGGCTGACGTGGGTACGAATTCCGGACGATCTCAACGTCGGCGCCGTCTATGGCATTGGCGCGTCCATCAGCGCTTCGCCCGGCGGTGCGGGATTCGTGCCGTTTGCGCTGGGCACGCAAGGGCGCGCCATCCTGGCGGAATTCGGCTTCGACGGTCCCTGACGCTGCGCCGTCAGCCGTTGTACACCACGCGGCCCGTCGTGGCCGTGTCGTAGCCGCCCAGCGTCTTGGCGTGCGCCAGAAAATCCGGTGTGCGCAGGAAGGCAAGCAACGCCTGCGCAGGCGGCTCGAAGTAATCGCGGCGACGCACGACGAGATCGAGGCGTTCGACGGCGAGGGGGATGAACGCGAGCCCATGCGTGCGCGCCGCCGCCTCGATGGCTACGCCGGCATCAGCCTGGCCGCCGTGGATCGCCGCGGCGAGATCGGTTTCCGCGAGCAACGGGCGCGGCAGCCACGCGAGACTGTGTTGGTCGATTTCGGCGCGCGCCAGAAGTTGCAGGAACAGATGCTGGCTGCCGGCCTCCGGCTGGCGCGGCGCGAGGCGCGCACGCTTGGTCGCTAGATCGGCGAGCGCCTTGATGCCGAGCGGATTGCCCGCCGCCAGCAGCAGGCCCTGGACGCGTCTCGCCCATTCCACGACGACGACATCCGCTGTTCCCAGGCGCTCGCGCACCAGCGGCACGTTATATTCTCCTGTCGCCGGGTCGAGCCAGTGCATCGCGGCAATCGTCGCCTGCCCGTGCGCCAGACGCTCGAGGCCCGCGCTGCTACCGCAGGAAAGCAGGGCGAGTCCGCAGCGCGAGTCGCGCACCGCCCATTCCAGCAGAGGATCGTGGCTGCCGGCGATGATCGGGGGCGCAACCGTGGCGGCTGGCGCGGGCGCACTGCCCTTGGCGGCCAGCCACGCGTCGATCTGCGCCTTCGGGAACAGCAGCTTGCCGGTCGCACGGATGTGCGGCAGCGTGTTGCTGCGGACGAGGTCGTAGACGCGGCGTTCCTTGAGCCGCAGGTAGGCCGCGACCTCGCGCGTGTCCATCATCGTGGCGGCCGCCGTTTCATCAGGCGGCGCTATCTTCGCTGTCTTGGATCGCGGCATGGCGCGATTCTGCCACGATCGCGCTACTTGCCCGCCAGTATCGACTCGCGCGAGAGCAGGCGCGTCACCAGCAGTAGCACGCCGGCCGTCAGCGCCAGCGGCACGGCGTACGAAGCGGCGAGTTGGGCCAGCGGCACGCCTTCGCCACGCAATACCTTGCCCAGCAGCGAAAACTGGCCGGATACCGGAATCCAGACCAGCCAATCCGGATCCTTCTTCTGCTGGACCAGCTGGACGACCGGAATGATGGATACGAGGAAGATCACCAGCGACACGCTTGCTTGCGCTTCCTTGAACGTGCGGCTGCGCGAGCCCATGAACAGCATCACGGCGGGAAGCATCGCAACCAGCGGCAACAGGACGACCAGAAACCACGCCAGCTCGCGTGCGCTGAACAAGAACGGAATGCCGACCGCCGGCAACGGCGCGAAGCGCAGCGTCAGGTAGTAGCCGCTCAACGTGACAATGACGATCGCCGCGTTGAATGCGACGACGGCGAGCCACTTGCCGAGGACGAGTTCCAGCGGTCGCGCCGGCGTCGTCAGCAGTGGTTCCAGCGACTGGCGCTCGCGTTCGCCTGCCGTGACGTCCAGCGCGATCGCCATGCCGCCCATGACCGCTGCGAACAATCCATAGTACGCGAGGAAGAACAGCAGGAACGCGCCGCTTTGCTGCGGCGTGGCCAGGTCGATGGCGTCGACGTTGAGAGGATTGCCGACGGTCGGTGCGACGCCGCGCAACAGCAGCCGCTGCGATCCCCATTGCCTGTTGTAGGCGCGTAGCAGCGACTCGGCCTCGCGGATTGCCGCCTGCGCGCGGTCGCGCGAGCGGTCGTAGACCAGCCGGACCGTGCCGGCTTTGCCTTCGGCTACGTCGCTCTCGAACTTATCGTCGACTACCAGCACCACGTCGATTTCGCCGCCGCGGATCTTTGCCTCGTAATCGGCCGGCGCCGCGGTGAGCTTGACCTGCTGCCGCTCGAGGAACGCCACCAGCGCCGGTGCGTGTTCCTGGCCCACGGCGGGCAGCTTCAATTCCTGTACCTTGGTCAGCTGGCTGGCGATGACCGTGAACATCAGCATCAGCACCAGCGGACCCGCGATCAGAGCCGGCAGCAGCGTCACCAGCAGCGTGCGTTGGTCGCGCAGCGTATCGACCAGTTCCTTGCGCGCGACGGCTAGAATGCGCCTTAGGGGACGGACGTCGGGCGCAATCATGCGGCAAGGCCTTCGCCCGTTCCGAGCAACACCACAAAGGCGTCCTCGAGCGTCGCCGCGCCGGACCACGTGATCAGCTCGGACGCAGTTCCCGCCGCGACGACCCGACCCGCGCCGAGTATCACGATGCGGTCGCACAGCGCGGCGACTTCCTGCATCACGTGCGACGAGAACAGCACGCACTTTCCGGCGCCGCGCAATAGCCGCAATTGTTCGCGCAGCGCGCGCACGCTCATGATGTCGAGGCCGTTGGTGGGTTCGTCGAGCAGGATCGTCGCAGGGTCATGGACGAGCGCCCGGGCAATGGCGACCTTCATCTTCTCACCCTGCGAGAAGCCTTGCGTGCGGCGATCGGCCAGCGCTTCCAGCCCCAGCGTTTGCAGCAATGTCGCGATGCGGTTCTCCAGCCCGGCGCCCGCGAGCCCGTGCAGCGTGCCGTAGTAGCGGATGTTCTCGCGCGCGGTGAGCCTCGGATAGAGGCCGCGCGCATCCGACAGCACGCCGATGCCTTCGCGCACCGCATAGCGGTCGCGCACGACGTCCAGCCCGCCGACAGTCGCGGCGCCTTCGTCCGGCACGATCAGCGTGGCCAGCATGCGCAGCAGCGTCGTCTTGCCGGCGCCGTTGGGTCCAAGAAGACCGGTGATCTGGCCATCCGGCGCAAGGAACGAAACGTCGCGCACGGCGTGCACTTCGCCACGCTTGCCGAACGATTTGGACACCGCATCGACCCGAATCATGGCCAGGGCTCCAGCCGGTCCGGCCAAAGGGGTGGCGCGCGGCTGCGCTCGAAATAGGCGATGCAGGATTCGGAAAGCTTGCCGAAGCCTGCCTCGTCGACGAACGACGCGACCAGGCGGGGACCACACACATTGGGCGACACGATGTGGCCGTAGCCGCTGGCGACGATGTGTCTGCTGTTGGGCAGCGACTTCGCTACCAGCGCGCCGAGTTCCGGCGGTGTGACCGGATCCATCGCGCCGGAAAAGAGGAGCACCGGCCTGTTACTGACGACGGGCTGGGCAAAGTCCGCGGGCATGCTGCCTCGCGGCCACACGTCGCACACCTCGATGACATTGTCCGCAATGCCGCGCGTCGGCAGGCCGGCGAGTGCGGCTTCCCGGATGTCGGGCGTGATGCGCGGCACATCCTCGGCGCAGGTGACCGAAAAATGCAACGCGGCATTCAGCTGCTCGGCCAGGTTGGTGTTCATTGACTGCGTCGCCGCCAGCAGCGGACCGAAATCGCCGGCGGCAGCAAGTGCGAGCATTTCCGGCAGCAGACTCGACGATTCCGGAACGTAGAGCAGGGGTTGCAGCAGCGCGAGCACGCCGTCGAAGGTAAGGTGCAGGTGCTGCGCGTTGCCGGTGCGCGGATCGACGGCGTCGATGTCGCGTCCGTCCGGTCCCAACGTCGTGGCGATCGTCGCCAGCAAAGCGGAAGGATCCGGATGGCGGCTGCCGCACGCCGGCGATTCGCCGCATGCGCGAAGCACCGCGTCGTACGTCGCCTGCCGCGGGCGCCAGACGTCGAGCGTGCTGATCATCGATGGCGGAACTACTGCGTCGAGCGTGACGGTGCGTATGCGGTCCGGATGACGCCGCAGGTATTCCTGGGCAACGCGTGTCCCATAGCTTCCTCCCCAGAGGTTCCACTGTGCATAGCCCAGCGCGTCGCGCATCGCCTCGAGGTCAGCGATCCACGCCGTGGTCGTGTATTGCGCCGCGTCCACACCCTGCGCACGCAGTTCCTCCGCGCATGCCGTCGCGCGAGGCACCGGATTCGTCTCACGCGCGTCCTCGTCGCGCGGCTTGAATGCTTCGCAGATCAATGGCGTCGAGCGGCCGGCGCCCCGCTGGTCGATCAGAATCACATCGCGCGAACGCCGGATTTCGTTCAGCCTTGACGCGAACGGCGCGAGCGTCGAGGCCGCCTGCCCCGGTCCTCCCGCAAGTATCAGCAGCGGGTCCGGTTTGGGCGTCAGCGTGTTGGCGGGCAGCAGGGCCGCGAAGATCCTGATCTTGCGGCCGTCGGGCTTGCTGCGGTCCTCCGGTACTTCGATATCGCCACACTGGGCCGGCGTCGACAGGTTCGGCAACCGGCATTCGGCCAATGTCAGTCCGCGCTTGCGCACCGTTTGCTCGCCGCATCCGACGAGCACGGCCATGGCAACCAAGACGACCCGTGCCGCGGCGAATCGGCGATGCGGTTTGGGAATGGAAGGCATGACGGTCAATGGTAACAAACGCCATCGCGTTCACACGGGACGAACAACGGCTTTTGCGCGCGACGCGGTCTGGAGCCCACGGGTCTGTCCGTGTGCCCGGCGCGTATACTTGCCCCCGATCATGAGCACGCGCGATCTCGAACCCGGCATCGTCACGGACCTCAAGGACCGCCTCTCCTATGGCGGCTACCTTCGCCTCGACCACCTGCTGGCCGCGCAAGTGCCGCTGTCCGGCGGCAACGGACAGCCGGCGCGGCACGACGAGATGCTGTTCATCATCCAGCACCAGGTGTCGGAACTGTGGATGAAGCTGATGATCCACGAGCTGCAGGCGGCGATCCACAACGTCCGCGCCGATGCGCTGGACGCGGGCTTCAAGATTCTGGCACGGGTGAAACTCATCCAGAAGCAGTTGTTCGAGCAATGGGCGGTGCTGGAGACGCTCACGCCATCCGAGTACGAGGCGTTCCGACCCGCGCTGGCCAGTTCGAGCGGCTTCCAGTCGGCGCAGTATCGCGCGATCGAATTCCTGCTGGGCAACAAGAGCGCGAGGATGCTCGACGTGTTCCGGCATGACGCCGCGACGCATGCCGAACTCGATGCGATGCTGCGCGCGCCCTCCCTCTACGACGAATTCCTGCGCCTGCTCGCGCGGCGCGGCTTGCCGGTCCCGCTGGCATGCCTCGAGCGCGACTTCACGCAGCCCTACGTCCGGCATCCCGATCTCGTCCCCGTCTTCAAGGCCATCTACGACGACCCGAAGCGCTGGTGGGACGCGTACGACATGTGCGAGAAGCTGGTGGACATCGAAGAGGGCTTCCAGCTTTGGCGCTTCCGGCACATGAAGACCGTCGAGCGCATCATCGGCCACAAGACCGGGACCGGCGGTTCTTCGGGTGTGAGTTTCCTCAAGAAGGCTCTCGACCAGACATTCTTCCCGGAACTGATCGACGTGCGCACCGTCATCGGCGCACGCTGAACGCATGGCGGCGCCCCCGTCGCAGCACACACATCCGATTGAAGCTGCCGTGGCGGCGTTGGGATCGGGCGCGCTGACCGAACCTGTATTGCAGCGCCATGTCGCGCCGTTGTTTTCACGGGTGCGCACTGCGTTCCGCGACCGCGTATACCTCGCCAACCATTCGCTTGGACGTCCGCTTGACGCCGTCGACGACGACGTGCGCGAAGGCATGGCGGCGTGGTACGCCCGCATGGGCACCGCATGGGAGGACTGGGATGCCGAAATGCAGGCGTTTCGGCGGCGCTTAGGGCTGCTGCTTCATGCGCCGCGCGCCGACTGCGTTGTGCCCAAGTCGAGCGCCGGGCAGGGGCTGCGCGCGATCCTCAACACCTGCGACAGCGTTCCGCGCGTCGTCGCCACAAGAGGCGAATTCGATTCGCTGGACGTGATCCTGCGCGAGTATGCGCGGCGCGGGCGTATCGCTCTCACCCTTGTCGAGCCGCGCGAAGGCGGCACGTTCGACACCGCGGACATCGTTGCCGCCATCGGCACGCACGCTGACCTCGTCGTCGTATCGCAGGTGATCTTTTCAACGGGACAGCGACTCGCCAACCTCGCCGACATCGTCGCCGCGACGCACCGCGCGGGAGGCCAATTGCTGCTCGACGTCTATCACGCGCTCGGCGTATTTCCGGTGGATGTCACCGCGCTCGACGTCGACTTCGCCGTCGGCGGCAGCTACAAGTACCTGAGGGGCGGACCGGGTGCGTGTTTCCTGTATCTCAACCCGCGCCACCTCGACGGCTCGCTGCGCACACTCGACACCGGGTGGTTCGCCAAGCGAGATCCATTCGCGTACGCGCGCCCCGACCCACCGCAGTATGGCGAGGGCGGCGACGCTTTCCTGGAGTCCACGCCGCCCGTAATGCCGTTTTACCAGGCGCGCGCCGGACAGGTGTTCACGCTGGCGATGGGTGTCGAGCGGTTGCGCGCGCATTCGCTCGGCGCGCAACAACGCCTCGCCGAGCTGCTGCGCGAACGCGGCTTCGATGCGCAGGGTGGCAGCGACGATCGTGGCGCGTTCGTCGTCGTCGCCGACGACCGTGCCGAAGCTTGGGCGAAGCAACTCGACGCTGCGGGCGTGATCGTCGATGCGCGGGGCCGCCATCTCAGGTTCTGCCCCGACATCCTCACCACCGACCAGGAACTCATCGCCGCCGCCGAAGCGCTCGCAGCCGTCAGTCCCTGAAGCACGAACGAATTGCTGGCGGCATGCTGCGACGGTCTGCTTGACCTTGATCGTCGTTTTCGGCGGTGAGCGTCCGGAGGCTCCGGATCGTTCTTCGAAACCCGAGTGCGGAATGAGCTGCAGCAACTCGCTGTTGGCGCTTGGGAGCGAATTCGCGAACTCGCGTATGCCCGCGTGCTCGCCACGGAATTCCCTCGTGGAGGCCGCCATGAGACATCTACTGCGCCTGACTTCGGGGTGCTTTTCGCGCACTTTGCCACCGCCACCCCTGCGTCCTTCCATAACTGGAGGATCCAACAGCTATTTTCTAACGCGGACGGCTCGATCCAGTTCATCGTGCTGACCGAGCAATTCGGCGATAACGGTGAACCGTTTCTCACCGGCCACGCCATCACAAGCACCCAGGGCAGGACCCAATACAGTTTCGTGTTCCTACAGGACCTGCCGAGCAGCAATATGGCGAACCGCTCGTTTCTGATCGCAACGCCGGGCTTCGCCTCGTTGGGTCTCATCCCGCCCGACTACACGATGCGAGCGGGTTTCCTGTTCATCGATGGCGAAACCGTCAATTACGCGTTCGTCGATCAGGCGACCTACGCCGCGCTGCCCACCGACGGTATCAACGCCCTTTACACCGACGGGACAACGCGGCCGAACCACCGTTTCGTCACCAGCCAGGCTGAACGGCAGAAGATGATCGACCAGGGCTTCGTGCCCGAAGGCGCCGGCATCGGCGTCGGCATGTGCGTACCCGGTTAGAGGCCGACGGCGCCGGGCCGCGCTAGCGGAACAGCGCCTGCGTCTCTGGCGTGTTTGCGCGCTGCAGCGCGTGCACCCACTTGACGAACGGCAGGTCGTAGCGCCCTTTCAATTCGGAAGCGCGATCGCGCAACTCCGCGGCCATGCAGATCGCGGGAGGATCCACGAACGCGCTCACCAGCACGTTCTTCGAGTCCGGCGACGGCAGCAGCACGACGCCGTTTCCGAATACGTCGCGAAAGTGCTGCTTGGTCTGGCCATGCCCATGCACGCGCCCGAAAACGTTCGACACCAGGACCCCCTGCGGTGCAAGCCGGGCGCGGCAGGCCCAGTAGAATTCGAGCGATTCGAGTTTGCCGGCGCGCGCGCGATGGTCGTAGCCGTCGACGAGGATCGCGTCGAATGCGAGTTCCGTCTGCTGCACGAAGTGGACACCGTCGCCGACCTGGACGTCGAGCCGGTCGTCGTCCTGCGGCAGCCGGAAGAACTGGTGGGCGGCGGCGATCACGTCGCGATTGATCTCGATGACGGTGAGGTGCGTATCCGGCAGCGCATGCCGGAACCAGCGCACCAGCGACGCGGCGCCAAGGCCGATGATCAGGACATTTCGCGGCGCCGGGCGGAACAGCAGGAACGCCAGCATCGCCTGCGTGTAGGATAGTTCCAGGCGGTTGGGCTTCGACAGGCGCATCGCGCCCTGCACCCAATCCGTGCCGAAATGCAGGTACCGTATCCCGGCTTCCTCCCGGATGTCGATGCTGTGGCCCATCGGCGGTCGGTCCGGCTTCAGGCCCCCGTGCTCTTGATGATGAGGCGAACCAGCATGAGCAGCGAAAAAATCACGAACGCCGCGCCGATGAGGCCGGCGACGATGAAATGCTGCGGCTTGATGCTCGATGCGTCGGCGAGGAGGTCCCGGCCCTTCCGGACGCCGAAAAAGCTCCAGAACACGGCCAGGACAACGCGCAGGAAACTCGGCGCGGGGCGTGGGTCGCCCGGCTTGGGAGTGGCATTGGGGTCGGACTGGGACATGGTGCGCGGTCGGATTCCGGTCGGTTACGGGGTTGCCTCGCCCCGAGCTTAACAGCAGCCAATCGGACCCTTCATACCCGTTGAAAGCGAAGGGTTATCCCCCATATACCCAATAATTCCGAATTGAAGGGGTATTCAATGCGCTTCGACAAACTGACGACCAAGTTCCAACAGGCATTCGCCGACGCCCAGAGTCTGGCCCTGGGCCATGACAATGGCTTCATCGAGCCGCAGCACCTGCTCGCGGCGCTGCTTGCGCAGGAGGACGGTGGCACGACGTCGCTGCTGGCTCGCGCAGGCGTCCAGGTACCCAAGCTGCAGGCGGCGCTCAAGGCCTCGATCGACCGGTTGCCCAAGGTGGAGGGCCAAGGGGGCGAGATCACGGTATCGCGCGACCTCAACAACCTCCTCAACCTGACCGACAAGGAAGCCACCAAGCGCGGCGACCAGTTCATCGCCAGCGAACTGTTCCTGCTTGCTTTGACGGGAGACAAGGACGACACCGGTCGCATCGCGAAGGAAGCCGGCCTCAACCGCAAGGCGCTCGAAGCCGCCATTGAGGCCGTGCGCGGCGGCGCGGGCGTGAATTCGCAGGAGGCCGAAGGCCAGCGCGAGGCGCTGACCAAGTACACGATAGACCTCACCGCGCGGGCGCGCGAAGGCAAGCTCGACCCGGTGATCGGCCGCGACGACGAAATCCGCCGCACCATCCAGATCCTGCAGCGTCGCACCAAGAACAATCCGGTACTGATCGGCGAGCCGGGCGTCGGCAAGACGGCGATCGTCGAAGGCTTGGCGCAGCGCATCGTCAACGGCGAGGTTCCGGAAACGCTCAAGAGCAAGCGGGTGCTGTCGCTCGACATGGCGGCGCTGCTGGCGGGTACGAAATATCGCGGTGAATTCGAGGAGCGCCTGAAGGCCGTGCTGAAGGACATCGCGGCTGACGAGGGCCAGACGATCGTCTTCATCGACGAGTTGCACACGATGGTCGGTGCCGGCAAGGCCGAGGGCGCGATGGACGCGGGCAATATGCTCAAGCCCGCGCTGGCCCGCGGCGAGCTGCATTGCGTCGGCGCCACCACGCTCGACGAATACCGCAAGTATGTCGAAAAGGACGCTGCCCTCGAACGCCGCTTCCAGAAGGTGATGGTCGACGAGCCGTCGGTGGAATCCACCATCGCCATCCTCCGCGGGCTGCAGGAACGCTACGAGATCCATCATGGCGTGGACATCACCGATCCGGCCATCGTCGCCGCCGCGGAACTCTCACACCGCTACATCACCGATCGCTTCCTGCCGGACAAGGCCATCGATCTGATCGACGAGGCCGCCGCCCGCATTCGAATGGAAATCGACTCCAAGCCGGAGGCGATGGACAAGCTCGACCGCCGGCTGATCCAGCTGAAAATCGAGCGCGAAGCCGTCAAAAAGGAAAAGGACGAGGCATCGAAGAAGCGCCTGGCACACATCGACGAGGAGATCAAGAAGCTCGAGCGCGAATACGCGGACTTCGACGAGGTGTGGCAGGCGGAGAAGGCTCAGGTCGCTGGCTCGCAGCACATCAAGGAGGAGATCGACAAGATCAAGCTCGCGATGGACGACGCCAAGCGCCGTGGCGACTGGCAGAAGATGTCCGAGCTGCAATATGGAAAGCTGCCGCAGCTCGAGGCGCAGTTGAAGAAGGCCGACAAGGCGCTCGCCAGCGAAGAGGCGAAGGCGCCCAAGCTGCTGCGCACGCAGGTCGGCGCCGAAGAGATCGCCGAAGTCGTTTCGCGCGCCACCGGCATCCCGGTTTCGAAGATGATGTCCGGCGAGCGCGACAAACTGCTCGCGATGGAGGACAAGATCCACACGCGCGTCGTCGGGCAGGACGAAGCGGTGCGACTGGTCGCCGATGCGATCCGCCGCTCGCGTTCCGGGCTATCCGATCCCAACCGTCCCTACGGATCGTTCCTGTTCCTTGGACCGACGGGGGTGGGCAAGACCGAATTGACGAAGGCGCTCGCGGAATTCCTGTTCGACTCGGACCACGCACTGATCCGCATAGACATGTCCGAATTCATGGAAAAGCATTCTGTCGCGCGGATGATCGGCGCGCCGCCGGGCTACGTCGGCTACGAGGAAGGCGGCTACCTGACCGAGGCCGTGCGCCGCAAGCCGTATTCGGTGATCCTGTTGGACGAGATCGAGAAGGCGCATCCGGATGTGTTCAACGTGCTGCTGCAGGTGCTCGACGATGGCCGTCTGACTGACGGCCAGGGGCGCACCGTCGACTTCAAGAACACGGTGATCGTGATGACGTCCAACTTGGGTTCGCAGCGAATCCAGCAGATGACGGATGCCGGCGACGACCCGGCCATGATCAAGATGGCCGTTCTGGCCGAGGTGAAGACCGGGTTCCGTCCGGAGTTCGTCAACCGCATCGACGAGATCGTCGTGTTCGCGCCGCTCGACGAGTCTCAGATCGCGAGCATCGCGAAGATCCAGCTGAAGGCGCTCGAAGCGCGGCTGGCGAAAATGGAGATCAAGATGGTGGCCACCGACGCCGCGTTGAAGTTGGTGGCGCAGGCCGGCTTCGATCCTGTCTATGGCGCGCGGCCGCTGAAGCGAGCCATCCAACAGCAGATCGAGAATCCGCTGGCGAAGGAAATATTGTCCGGCGTTTATGGGCCGGGCGATACGGTCCACGTCAGGGAAAAGGCCGGCCAGATCTCTTTCGCCAAAGCCTGAATGGCAATGCTGTCGTTCGGCAGCGGCAACGTGACCGCGGCGTCATGGCGGTGTCATGCGTCCGCCTTAGCATGAGGGCTTCCGGCACGCGATGCGTCGCTGGAATCGAGCGCGGCGCGACATTCCACCATGGGAATGCGCGCCGCGCGGGCGGCCGATGCATCCATTACAATGCCCGCATCGCATTGTGCCCATCGAAAGCTGCTCCATGAACGCTCGCAATTCAACGGCGACGTACGGCGGCGTCGCCCGCGCATTCCACTGGGGCATGGCGCTCTTGGTCCTCGTCTCGCTGGCGATGATCGAGTTGCGGGGCTGGGCGCCCCGGGGCAGCGTGCTTCGCGGATCGTTGCGCGACTGGCACAGCCAGGCGGGCCTCGTTGTTTTCGCGCTTGTCGGGTTCCGGCTGGCCTGGCGCCTGGCGAATGTCGAGCCCGGGATAGTTCCGCCGCCGGCGGCGTGGCAGCGCCATGTGGCGCACGCCGTCGAATGGACGTTCTACGCGCTGATGCTGGTGCTGCCCGTGCTGGGCATCGTGATGATGCAGGCCGACGGCAAGACGGTCTCGCTGCTCGGCGCTTCGCTTCCACCGATGGTGACGGTCGACAAGGTTCGGGCGCATCGCCTCGAGGACATCCACGAGTGGTTCGGCAACGCGATGATGGTCCTGATCGCCGTGCACGTCGGCGCATCGCTCTGGCACCGTTTCGTCCACCGCGACAACACGCTTGCGCGCATGTGGGGACGCACCTCGTAAGTATGGCAGGCGACCCAGGATCGCAATTGGGTGACCGCCGCTAGACGTGCGGCAACCGTCCGCCGCCGAACGCCCAGTTCTCCCACTGCGTTTCCTTGAACACCAGCATGACATGCTCCGGATCGAGCCCCGGATCGCGTGCCAGTGCCGCTAGAATGTCCGCGATCACCTTGCGCCGGACCTTCACGCTGCGCCCCACCGACCAGAGAATTTCGATCAGCACGAACGCCGCATCCCGGTCCGACGTCAGGTCGGGATAACGGGAATCGAAGCGGAAGTCGTCGGGGGATAATTCCAACACGCGCTGGAAGCGGTCCGTGTCGGGAACGCCTGACGCGACGAGCGCGCGGTGCACTCCCGCCAGCACGGCCGACTTGAAGGCCGTGCTCTTGGGGGCGGTAACGGTCAGCGTCACGAGGGGCATGGCGGCGGTCTCCTCTCTAGAAGTAGGGTACTGCGCCACGCAGCGGAGTCGCAAGAAACGCGGCGGCCGCGTCGCGCATCCGCGTCCAGGGCGACCGCGCGCCGACGCTGCGGGTGGCGACCGTCGTTTCGAGTTGCCGGCCCATCACGCAGAAGACCGCATTGTCCTGCGCCTCGACCACCGTCAGCCCGTTGCGTTCGACCACCCAATTGTCGCCCGCGCGCAGCACCACGTCCTGCGGATCGCCTTCCTGGGTGATCCAGAGCGTACCACGCGTCACCCGCAGCATGGCGCTGCGCAGATCCGGCAGCGTCACGACATCCCGCGCCGCAAGTTCGACGATCGTACCGTGCTGGAAGCAGGCCATGGCGATTCTCCTTTCACATGCGTAAAATGCATCCTTGGTGACGTCGGGGCGCGCTGCCCGCCGTCCGGCCGGCGCGGTGATCTCGTACCGGATGGAGCGGATTCTGCGATCCGCGCGCCGCGGGCACAAACGCCGAATGGGAATGTCTCGCATGAGTTTCAGGAATGCATAAGACGCTGCGCCACCTGCCGTCGCTCGATTTCCTCCGCGGCTTCGAGGCCGCCGGGCGCAGGCTTTCGTTCACGTTGGCCGCGGAGGAATTGTTCCTCACGCAGTCGGCGCTCTCGCGGCAGGTGAAGGCGCTCGAGGAGGCGCTGGGCATTCCACTGTTCGAGCGCCGGCATCGCGCGCTGGCGCTCACGGCGGCAGGCGCGGCGTTCCATCGCAGCGTATCGCTGCAGTTGCGCGAAATCGCGCAGGCGGCCGATTCTGTGCGCGACGGGGCGCGCGAACCGGGACTGACAGTGTCGACGACGGTGTCGTTTGCCGCGCTGTGGCTGATTCCGCGCCTGGCGTCGTTCCGTGCCGCGCAGCCGGACGTCGAAGTCTACGTTTCGGCCGACGACCGAATGGTGGACTTATCCCGCGGCGACGTCGACGTCGCCGTGCGATACCTGGCGGACGCCGGCGCGCCGGCGGGCGCCGAGCGCCTCTTCGGCGAGCGCCTGCTGCCGGTGGCCAGTCCGTCGTTGCAGAAGCGCGGCGGCACGCCGCTTAAAGCACCCGTCGATCTCGCACGGCACGTGCTCATCCACCTCGACGATCCGTCCGGCGTCACGCCCTGGCTCAATTGGCCGGCGTGGCTCACGTCGAACGGGCAGCCAAACCTGAAGCCGGCCGGATCGCTGCGGTTCTCCCTCTACGACCAGGTGATCCAGGCGACGCTGGGCGGCCAGGGCGTGGCACTTGGCCGCATTCCGCTGATCTCCGAGTTGTTGCGCGAAGGAAAATTGATTGCGCCGTTTCCAAAGCGCTACGATTCACCTCGTGGCTATTTCGTCATCCGGGCGCCGCATGCGAAGGACCGCCCGGACGTCGGCGCGTTCGCGGCGTGGCTGCAGCGAGAAGCCGCCGCGCAATCGCACGCCGACGCCTCAATGCCGGCGCCGCAGCGGGCGTCCGTTTCGCCGGCGCGCAAGCCGCGCGGGAAAGGCAGTCGATGAGCGCGCCCACGAATCCCCACATCGGGATGGCGCCTTCGCCGTGGATCGCGCGCTTCGCGCACCTTGTCCCCGCCCGTGCGCGCGTCCTCGATCTCGCCTGCGGGTACGGCCGGCATGCGCGTTTCTTCGCCGCGCGAGGCGCGCAGGTTCTCGCCGTCGACCGCGACACGGCGGCGCTCGTGACGCTGGCAGGAACGCCCGGCGTCGACATCCGGCAAGCCGACCTCGAGGGCGAGCCGTGGCCGTTGGACAGTCAGCGCTTCGATGCCGTCGTGGTCAGCCACTACCTGCATCGTCCGTTGTTCCCCGATCTGCGCGCGGCGCTGGAGCCGGACGGGACGCTGCTGTACGAGACATTCGCGCAGGGCAACGAGGCGTATGGACGGCCGTCGAATCCGGATTTCCTGCTCCGGCCCGGCGAGCTCCTTGCCTTGGCGTCCGCCGCGCCTCACGCGCTGACGGTAGTTGCCTTCGAACAGGGACGGGTTGACTTGGACGGACGCCCGGCGGTCATGCAACGGGTTGCCGCGGTCGGACCTATGCGCGCCTGGCCACCGGTCGTCGCCGCGAGCACCGCAACGTAGGGAACGCCGCGTTGCTCTCGCGGTCGAACCCGGCGAAGGCGTGCACCGCGCCATTGGGGTAAAATAGATAATTTCGCTGGCGTAAATCAATGCTGACTGGAAGCCTCGTCGCGATCGCGACGCCAATGGAGGAGGGCGGTGCCCTCGACCTGCCGGCGCTGCGCAATCTCATCGATTTCCACATCGCGAACGGCACCGCCGGCATCGTTGTGGTCGGTACGACCGGCGAGTCCCCGACGGTCGATGTCGAAGAACACTGCCTGCTGATCAAGACCGCCGTCGACCACGCTGCCGGGCGCATCCCGGTGATGGCGGGCACAGGCGCCAACTCCACCGCGGAGGCCATTTTCTTCGCCGAATATGCGGCCGAGGTCGGCGCCAACTATCACCTGTCGGTCGTCCCGTACTACAACAAGCCGACGCAGGAAGGGATGTACCGGCACTTTCGCGCGGTCGCGGAACGGACGCAGCTGCCGATGGTGCTGTACAACGTACCCGGCCGCACGGTCGCGGACCTCTCGACCGAGACGACGCTGCGCCTGGCCGACGTGCCCGGCATCGTCGGCATCAAGGACGCCACCGCCGACGTCGGGCGGGGCAGCGAGCTCATCAAGGCGCTGGCGCTGGCGGGCCATCGCGACTTCGCGGTTTATAGCGGCGAGGACATCACCGCGCTGCCGCTCATCCTGATGGGCGGCCACGGTGTCATTTCCGTGACCGCCAACGTCGCGCCCAAGCTAATGGCGCAGATGTGCGCGGCCGCGATGAAAGGCGACGTCGTCACCGCGCGCGAGCGCAACAACCGCATGCTCGGCCTGCACCGCAGGCTGTTCATCGAATCGAATCCCATTCCCACCAAATGGGCGCTGGCGGAAATGGGAATGATCAAGAACGAACTTCGGCTGCCGCTGGTGCCGTTGTCGCCGCAATATCATGAGGCCGTCCGCGCTGCGCTCCGCGAAGCCGGCTGCCTCGTCTGATGGAAGAGGTCACGCGATGAATCCGATGTCGAAATCTGTGGTCACAACTGCGTTCTGCACGTCCGGGATTGCGCCGCTGCTGTTCGCCGCGATGGCGTTGCTGTTGGCTGGCTGCTCGTCGAACAGCATTTCGCTGACCAAGCGCATCGACTACAAGTCATCGTCGAGCACGCCGTCGCTGGAACTCCCGCCCGACCTGACCACCCCTCGCTACGACGATCGCTACCAGGTCAACTCGGCGTCCGGCCTCGCGGCGGCCAACTCCAACAAGAGCGGGCGCGGCGACTTGCTGCCCACCAATCCCGACGCCAAGATCGTCCGCGGCGGCAGCGAGCGCTGGCTGGTGGTCAAGGCTACGCCGGAAGTGGCGTGGAACACCGTACGCAATTACTGGCAGGAAAACGGCTTCTCGATCGCAGTCGACCAGCCGACCAGCGGCGTGATGGAAACCGATTGGGCGGAGAACCGTGCGGCCGCGCCGCAGGACTTCCTCCAGCGGACGCTGGGCAGCTTCACGGATGTTATCGGCGGCACTTACAAGCGCGACAAGTTCCGCACCCGTATCGAGCGTGGCGTCGAGCCGGGGACCGTCGAGATCTTCATTTCCGTACGCGCCATGGAGCAGGTGCCGACCACGACGATCGACCATGCCGGCGCAGCGTTCGTATGGGCGGTTGTCCCGCCCAGCCCCGAGGTCGAGGCGGAAATGCTCACCCGGCTGATGATGAAGTTCGGCACGCCGGAGAACGCGGCGCGCACCGCGGTCGCGCAGTCCGGCAGCCTGCCCGAGAAGGCGCGCGTCGAGAAGAACGCGGACGGATCCTACAAGCTCGTCGTCGACGATCAGTTCGACCGCGCCTGGCGCCGCGTGGGCCTGGCGCTCGACCGCATCGGCTTCACCGTCGTCGACCGCGACCGGTCGCGCGGCGTGTACTTCGTCCGTTTCGGCGATCCGGACAGCGCGCCCAAGTCCGACGACAGCCTATGGTCCAAGCTGCAGTTCTGGAAGACCGACGACAAGGGCAAGCCGGAGCAATACCAGATCATGGTGGCCGAGGCGACGCCGATCAGCGTCGTCAGTGTGCAGGATCCGGGTGGCATTCCCGACAAGACGGCGACGGGCGAGAAGATCCTGACGATGCTCAAGGACCAGCTCAAGTAATGCGGAAGACGTAGTGCGCTTTTCTTCGATCGGCAGCGGCAGCGAGGGCAACGGACTCGTTGTCGAAGCCGGCTCCACGCGCATCATGATCGACTGCGGGTTCGGCGTGCGCGACACCGCGGCACGGCTGGCCCGCATTGGCGTTGCGCCCGACTCGCTCGATGCCATCGTCGTCACCCACGAACATTCGGACCATGTCGGCGGCGTGCCGGCGTTTGCGGCGCGCCATGGCATTCCGATCTGGCTGACCTTCGGAACCTTGACGACGGTTGGCGAGCGCTTCGCCAACGTGCCGCATGTCTATGGTTTCGACAGCCATGATCGGTTCGTGGTCGGCGACTTCGAGGTGCTGCCGTTTCCCGTGCCGCACGATGCCCGCGAGCCCGTGCAGTTCGTGGTGACGGACGGCGCATGGAAACTGGGCGTGCTGACCGACCTCGGCGTATCGACGCCGTATGTCGAGGCGAGTCTGACCGGTTGCGATGCGCTGGTGCTCGAGTGCAATCACGACCTCGGCATGCTGGAAGGCAGCGATTATCCGCGTGCGCTCAAGGACAGGATCAGCGGCCGGCTCGGACACCTGCACAACGAAGGCGCCGCCGCACTTCTGTCGGCGCTCGACACCAGCCGGCTGCAGCACATCGTGGCCGCGCACCTGTCCAAGCAGAACAACACGCCGGACAGGGCCCAGGCCGCGCTGGCCGGCGCGCTAGGGTGTACGACGGACTGGATCGGCATCGCCAGCCAGGCGGAAGGCTTCGACTGGCGCGAGCTCGCATGAACCGGGGCGCAACACAAACATCAAATGGGAGTGGGGATGGAAAAGCGAGACGAGCTCTACCGTGGCAAGGCCAAGACGGTGTACGCGACCAGCGACCCGCATCGCCTCATCATGCATTACCGCGACGACGTGTCGGCCTTTGACGGCGCCAAGCTCGCCAAGCTCGACCTGAAGGGCGAGACCAATAATCGGATTAACGCGTACGTGATGGGCAAGCTCGAGGCGGCCGGCGTGGCCACGCACTTCGACCGCATGCTGAACGAGCGCGAGTCGCTGGTGAAGGCGATGAAGATGATCCCAGTGGAGTGCGTGGTCCGCAATGTATGCGCCGGGTCGATGGCCAAGCGCTATGGCATCGAGGAAGGAACGAAGCTCCCCGAGCCAATCTTCGAATTCTTCCTGAAGAGCGATGCGCTGCACGACCCGCTGTGCAACGACGACCACATCCGTGTGCTGGGCTGGGCCAGCGTCGCGGAAATCGCGCAGATGAAGTCGCTGACGCACCGGGTCAACGCCGTCCTGCAGCCGCTGTTCGCTGCGGCCGGCATCGACCTCGTCGACTATAAGCTCGAGTTCGGCCACCCGATGGACGCGCCCGGCGGCGAACTCGTGCTGGGCGACGAATTCACGCCGGATGGTTGCCGGCTGTGGGATGCGAAGACCGGCGAGAAACTCGACAAGGACCGCTTTCGCCGTGATCTGGGTAGCGTGATCGAACACTATCGCGAAGTGGCCAAGCGTATCGGCGTGCCGCTGTAACAGCAGCCGCAGCGGCGTTTGCGCAGGCAACAAAAAACCGACCCGCGGGTCGGTTTTTTGTGGGTGGCGATAACGCTTACTTCTTCGCGTCCTTGGTCGCTTCGTTGACCATGTTCGCCTTGCTCGCATCGGCCGCGGCCTTGGCCGGGTCGGAGGTGACGGGCGTATCGGCAGCCTTCGGTGCGTCGGCAGGCTTCATCGCATCCGCGGCAGGCTTCATCGCATCCGCGGCAGGCTTCATGGCGTCCGTCGCCGGCGCGGGCGCCGGGGCGGGAGCGGGTGCGGGAGCAGCGGCGGGTGCAGGCGCCGGTGCCGGTGCGGCCGGCTTCTGTTCACCGCAAGCGGTCAATGCGACCGCGACCATTGCCGCGACGAGGATCGATTTGTTCATGTTCAGGGTCCTTGGGATATGAAATTAATTGGGGCAGGCTTCCGCGTGGTCAGTTGCACTCTGTTTGCGCAAACTATGCAAAATTCACGCCGCACCAGATGCTCAGCAGTGCAGCAACCTTGGGGCAGTATTGTACCACAAAGTCTAGTCAATTCAAAGGCGTGGCAGCGCCCGCGCGATTGGTTGCAGTGCAACCCCGCAGTGCAGCTATCAGAGCCCGAGCACGGTACCCGGCACGCCGGGCTCCCCGGTGGCCCAGATTTCCTCGAAGCGCATCGCGAGCGGACCCGTGAGCTGCGGATTCTCGATCACCAGCAGCGCGCGCGACTGGTCGACATGGAAGCGGTGCAGGAAATGCCTGCCATCGGCAATGACCAGCGGATCCATCGCGACGCGCGCTTGGGGTCCGGTTTGGTAAACGGTGATCGCGGAAGAGTAACGCCGCACGAGGTCCATGAGGCGCGGGCAGGTCCGCTCCATCCAGCGCGTGTATTGGACGATCAGGTCGAAGCGCACGGCGGGCGCCCGCCGCAGGAACGCGGCCAGGTTGGCTGCGCGCGTCGCTGTGTTCCATCCGGTTTGAGAGAGATCGACGTCGAACACCTGGAGCTTGTGCTGCGCCAGCCCGATCAATTCGTCGATGGCGGCGGTCTGCGCCGCGACGGTGTCGAGACGGGCTTCGCGGGGAACCGGGCCCGCGGCGGTTTCAGGCGACGTGGAGGAATCCATGGCGGTATCCGTCGTGGAGCAATTGTAGCGCTTCGGGCGGGAGCGCCGCGGACGCGGGTGCGGGGAGGCTGCGTGCGTTTGCCAGTTCGGCCAAGGCCGCGCGCGCACCGGCTGGCCATGCGCGCACCTCGCCGTTAATGTAGACGCTGGCATCGTCGTAGAGCCATTGCGTGCGCCGGTCCAGCGCCACACCGCGCCGGGCGATGGACTTCGCAAACGCGGCGAGCGGCAGCGCACGGTCCGGCGCATCGAAATAGACGTCGGGCTTGGGCTCGGACAGGAAGATGCCGAGAAAGCGTGCGGTGCCTTCGCGGTCCCAGCGAATGCCGCGCAAGATCGCCTCGACGCGCCGCTGCATCGGTGTGGCGATGCGCGCGGGTTCGCCCGAAGCCTTGAGGTCCGGGTCGCCGTATCGGCCGTCGAGTGCCAGTTCGTCGCGCAGGTGATCGAGGAACGCCTGGGCGATCTCGTTGTGGGACGCCGCGCGAAAGCCGATCGAATAGGTGGTGCACGCGTCAACCGCCACGCCGTCGTGTGCATACGACGGCGGCAGGTACAGCATGTCGCCCGGCGCCAGCACGGCGTCATGCTGTGGCGTAAAGCGGCGCAGGATCTTGACGGGCAGCCCGGCCTTGAGCGAAAGATCCGCCTGGCGGCCATAGCGCCAGCGGCGCCGCCCCTCGCCTTGCAGCAGGAACACGTCGTACGAATCGAAATGCGGACCCACGCCGCCGCCCGGCGCGGCGCAACTCACCATCAGGTCGTCCAGGCGCGCGTAGGGGAGGAAGGCGAAGCGCCGCAGCAGCGCGTCGGCGGCATCCGAATGCAGGTTGACTCCCTGCACCAGCAGCGTCCAGCCCGTCGCGGGCAGCGCCTTCCAGTCCGCACGTCGGAACGGGCCGTGCTCCATCGTCCACCGGCTGCCGCCGCGCACGATCACGCGCGACTCGACGTCGTCGCGTCCTGCCAGCGCAAACAGCTCGTCGCGGCTGAAAAGCCCGGCGAATCCCGGCCACGCGCCGCGGACCAGGTGAGTCTCCTTCTGCCAGAACCGGCGCAGGAAAGACGCTGGCGCGTGGCCGCCGAGCAGGGTCCGGGTGGAGGCGTTCGAGGAGAGCATGCGCGCGAGGTTAGCACCGGACGCAACCCGGAGGGACGATCCGGTTACAATCGTGTGCCGCCGCCTTGGTGCAGGTCAGCAATCGCGGCGTTTTTCAATCCTCCTGCCGCGAGCCCGACGATGAACATTGGCAACAACTCGGTAGTCACCATTTCCTTCAAGCTTTTCGATTCGGGCAACCAGATGCTCGAGGAGTCGCCGGAGCCGGTCGTCTACCTGCACGGCACGCATTCGGGCATCTTTCCCAAGATCGAGGACGCGCTGAACGGCAAGAAGGTCGGCG
>Ga0302322_100001058_pt1 | contig 22235 bp, 15 predicted proteins | sample Fen_T0_2_FD_203757 | JGI IMG/M metagenome (GOLD analysis project Ga0302322, IMG submission 203757) | Peat permafrost microbial communities from Stordalen Mire near Abisko, Sweden - Fen_T0_2 | ecosystem: Environmental > Terrestrial > Soil > Wetlands > Permafrost | place: Sweden: Abisko...
GCACCGCCTCTGGGGAGGGTGCGTCGATCCCGGCCTCTCCTGCCGATGCGCAACGGCCATGCGCAATCTCCGATTCCGTAGGCCCCGTAGGTACATTGGTGCGAGATCACGGAGCGATGCGCCATCATGGGGTGGGGCACCACACGGAACCCGAAAGGACCTCCTGTTGACCGCGACCGACCAGCCCATCGTCGTCAGGGATCTCTGCAAGAGATATGGCGACCGAAACGTAGTCGACCACCTCGATCTCGTGATCGAGCCCGGCGAGGTATTCGGGTTCCTCGGCCCGAACGGGGCAGGCAAGACCACGACGATCGATATTCTGACCGGTCGCCGTCCCCGGACATCCGGCCATGTCGAGGTCCTTGGGCAGGACCCGTGGCGCGACGCCGCTGCGTGGCGGGCCCGGATCGGCGTCGTCCCGCAGAAGACGGGCGAATATCCGGTGCTGACGGTCCGAGAGGTCGTCTCGATGTTCGCGGCGCTGTATCCTCGGCCGTTGCCGGTCGACGAGGTGATCGACATGGTCGGGCTCACCAAGAAGGCCAAAGACCTCGCCGGGAATCTGTCCGGCGGCCAGAAACGCAGGCTCGACGTCGCCGTGGGGGTGGTGGGCAATCCGGAGCTGATATTCCTCGACGAGCCCACGACCGGCCTCGACCCCGTCGCGCGCCGGGAGGCATGGGACCTGGTGCGGTTCTTCGCGGACCGGGGTACCACCACCCTGCTGACGACGCACTATCTCGATGAGGTCGAGGCACTGTCCCAGCGGGCAGGGATCATCATCGGGGGATCGCTGGCCGAGATGGGTACCATGAGTGAGCTTGCGGGCCGCGAGCACGTCGCCACGACGATCAGTTGCTCGATCCCTGAGACGTTGTGGAACGTCAGGCTGCCCGCACAGTGGGACCTGCAGCAGTTGTCGATCGACGATGCGCGGATCACCAAGGGGCAGCTGCGGATCGAGACCGACGACCCGTGTCAGGTCACCTACGAGTTGCTGGGCTGGGCGCAGCAGCATGGCGTTGTTGAGCTGCCTGACTTCCGCGTCGTGCAGCCCTCGCTCGAGGAGGTCTATCTGCGCCTCGTGCACGAAGCAGACGAACGTGCGAAGCAGATGGTGCCGGCGGACGGGGGGGTCCAGTGAGCTTGATGCAGGATGGTGGGGCGACCGGTAGCCAGGTCGTGGACGCGAGCGCTGTCGAGCCTCGGCGGCCGGGCAGTCCGCTGTGGCGTGCCACGGTCGCACTGACCAAGGCCGAGCTGCGCAACTTCTTCCGGAACAAGATGCAGCTCACTTTCGTCTTGCTGTTCCCGATCGTGCTCCTGGTCGTGTTCGGCGCGCTCTTCGGCGGCAACCTCGAGGTGAGCGGCCAGACGGTCCCGTTGAAGCAGCTGATGATGGCGGGCATCATCGCGGCCGGCGTCATGAGTACCGGCTTCCAGGGCGTTGCGATCGACATCGTGCTGGAGCGGGACAAGGGGATGATCCGCCGGTTCGCGACCGCGCCGATGCCGCGGGCGGCGTACTTCATCGCCAAGATCGTGCGCGTGTTGGTGACCACCTTCGTCGAGGTGGTGATCCTGTTGTCGATCTCCGTGTTCGCCTACCACCTGCCCCTGCCGGGCACGGGGGCACGCTGGCTGACCTTCTGCTGGGTGATCGTGCTCGGCACTTTCGCGTGCACCTTGATGGGCATGGCATGGGCCGGGGTAATCCCGTCGGGTCCCGCGGCGACCCCGATGACCACACCGATCTTCCTGGTGCTGCAGTTCATCTCGGGTGTGTTCATCCCGCTGAAGGACACGCCGAACTGGATGTTGTTCGTGGGCGACCTGTTCCCGCTCAAGTGGATGGCGCAGGGACTGCGATCGGTCTTCCTGCCCGACGTCATGAAGTACGGCGAGCCGCACCACAGCTGGGAGCTGGCGACGGGAGCGATCGCGATGGGAGCCTGGGTGATCTTCGGGGCCTTCGTCACCTGGCGGACCTTCAAGTGGCGCGGGCCGAAGGTGATCTGATGCCGGTCCGTCGTCATTACCCGCCCGGCACCGCCTGTTGGTTGGGGTACGGAGCAAGGGATCCCGTCGAGGCAGCTGCGTTCTATCAGGACCTGTTCGGTTGGAAGCTCATCACCGAGCCCGGTGGAATGGGGCATCAGGCGACGATCGCCGACCATCCGGCGGCGAGCTTCGCTCCGTCTGCTGGGCAGCCGGCCTGGCTGGTGTGCCTCGCCGGTGACTGCGCTGCGCCACCGCCAGGCTGGCGGACGAGGTTCGGACCGGTGCCGCTCGCCGACATCGGGCGGTTGCTGATCGCGGCGGACGACTGCGGTGCGAGCGTCGGCATCTTCACCGGAGCCCAGGCCGACGGGATCGTGGTGGCACACGAGCCGGGCGCGTCGTACGGCGCATGGCGGTTGGGCCCCGACGCCACGACGAGTGCGGCCTCCGCCGTCGCCGGGTGCGGTGGTGTCGTGACTGATCGCACCGAGACGGCCGGCGTCGTCCGGCTGGGGCTGGGGTCGGACGAGGCGTTGTGGGCGGTCGATGATGGCGGTCTGCCACGATGGCTGCCTGCGTTCGGTGCGGAACGACTCGCGGACGCGCTGGCGCAGGTGTCGGCGACGGGCGGAAGGATCATCGAGACGTACGACAACGCGGCCGAAGTGAGCGACCCGTTGGGTGGGCATTTCGTCCTCGTGCAGAGCTGACGTCAGCAGGCGGACGCAATGTTGGGCCCTCTGCCAGTGAGCGTGCCGTGCGCCGCACGTGCATGCCCGCCACGTGCTGCCGATCCTGGCGGGGTACGAGCGGCTGGGCAAGGCCGGAAAGGGTCGCGTCCGCACGTCTCGAACGACTGCCGCTACGGCTGCCGGCTGAACGGGCCGGCCTGACCGCAGGAGTCTCGGGCGGCGGTGCGCCGACCGGGTTCGACCCGGACCACGACCGGGGTCATGCCCTGGTCGACCTGGGGCGGGCCTTGTTGGCCGGCGGTCAGGCGATCGCAGGCATCCAAGGGCTCGGGCATCCGGGGAAGGTCATCGGCCCGGTTGCCTCGACCCCCGCGTCCACCAGGCGGTACGCCGGTTCCGGCGCCTGTTGTGGGGCCTGCTCTCGGCGCGGCCCGAAGGGTTCCCTGGCTGGGGGTCGCCGGCCGTGCCCGTCCTGGCAACGTACGACGGCGTCGACGACGTTCTGGTGATCGACCCTGGCCCCGCAACGCGACGTCCAACGACGCCGCCGACAAACATCGCCGCCCTGGACGCCGCCGTCGCGGCGATCCCTGGAACCTACCGGCGCAAGGTGCTGGTGCGCCTGGACGGGCCGGCTTCAGCCACGAGGTTCTCGAGCACATCCCACCGGCGGCGGATCAAGGATCGGTCGTGGTAGTTCTCCGTGGGGGTCGTGCACCGACCGGGAGAGGACGACACCTGGGTCGCCGACAACACCGGGCGGCCGGACCTGTCCGAACGGACGCAGAAGATCCCCTGGGCTTCGGATCATCGTCAGGGACGAGCCGCTGCATCCGAAGTACCTCCAGCGGGCCGGCGACCGGGAGGAGGTCCGCGGCCGCCGCCACCAGCTGACAGCGATCAACGCGGCCGTTGAGCAGGTCGCCTGGCTGGACCCCGCCGCCGGTCGTCCTCACGGCAGCCGAACGCAAGCCGTGACCGGTGAAAGACTTGAGCCGGACCGCCTGGATCAACAAGCCCCGAGACAACCGAGGAGCGAGAGGACTCGACTCGCTGGACCCCACGAGATCGATCTCCACGAGATCAACTGGCGCCGTCGCCCAGTGCCGCCGCCAACTGTGTGCGTGAGCTGATGCCGAGCTTCTTGTAGATGCGGCCCAGGTGCGTGTCGACGGTCCGCTTTGACAGGAACAGCTTCCCGGCAACGTGTGCGTTGCTATGGCCTTCCAGTACCAAGTCGACCACGCGTTGCTCGGCGCGCGACAGTTGCACGGTGGAACACTCTGCGTCGTCCTGGACAGTCTCGGACGTGCACGAGGCACGGGTGTTCTCGACCTCGGTGAGCGCCCACTGCTCGGCGTCAGCATCGCCGTGCTTCGCATAGCTGGCGGCGAGTTCGGTGAGCACGGTGTGACGGGCGCGCTCCAGACCCGATTGCGCCAACTGTTCTTCGGCCGCGCGCAGGTAGCGAATCCGGTCCAATCCGCTGGCGGAGGCCGCGCGTGCGTGCAGCGCCTGGCCGATGATGCCTGGCGCCGCCCATGTGCGGGCACTCGCAAGGAAACCTTCGGCCACGAGGCGTGACGCGTCCTCCCGTGCTGACTGGGCGAGCACCCGGATCATGGCCGGATGCCACGTGAGCACCGACGGACCAGTGATGCCGACGGCTTGGAGATAGCGCGGGCACGACAGCAGATGGCCCAGTGCGCCCGCCGCGTCTCCACGAGCTTCAGCCAGTCGTCCCAGCGCGTGGGCGACGGTTGCCGAGAGCAGAGGGTGCGCGTCGCCGCGGGGGCGGAGCCCGTCCAGGCTGGCGATCGCACGATCGATCTGACCCACCTGGATGCACGCCTCGGCATGAACTGCGCGCGCGAACTCTGCGAAGGCGTCGGCATTGATGGCTTGGAAAAGCTTGCGCGCGGCCTCGGCGTCGGCCAGCGCGGCGTGGGGTTGTCCGATCCGGTCGGCCGACAGGGCACGTACCAACATGTTGACGGCCTCTTCGACGGGCCGGTGGTCGGCGCGAGCCGCGGTAGCTCCCTCGGTTGCCCAGAACTGTGCGACGGAGAGGTCCTCGGTCCACGTGGCTGTGAGGGCAGCCAGCCCGATCAGCATGGGGTCACGGTGAGCGAGGGACGTGGGATCCGGGACCACTCGCTCGAGCAGGTGGCGGCAGCGATCGCGGTGGTGACCGCTTGCGGCGAGCAGGAGTGCCCGCGCGGTGAGCACAGCGGGGTCGCTCACTGCCGCGAGGGCCAGCCGACGCCGCGGCGAAGCGTGACGGAGCAGGTGTGCCTGTGCGACCAGGCTGGGCGGTGTCGTCGGGGCGCTCACGTCCATCTCGTCGGCCAGCCCTTTCAGCACTGTGCTGACCGGCGTGAAGCTCGCGGCCAGCAGCAGGTGGCTGAGGGAGGCGAGCTCCCGCGCCATCACCTCGTTGGGCACTCCTGTGCGCGACAGGGCCAGCGTCGACTGGCTGCAGGCGCGGACGTCGGACCGCAGGTGTACGTGATGCAGATCGAGCAGGAGCCGATGGGAGGTCGGGGCGTCATGGCACTGGCTGAGGGCATGTCTCAGCGTGCCCTGGGCGGTGGCCCAATCGCCCGTCAGCGCGGCCTCGTTGGCGGCGCGACGCAGCAGCACCAGATCGTCTTCGCACAACTTCTGATTCGAACGCATCAGATGGGAGGCGCCGGTCCGGGCGGACATGCCGCCCCTATGGGCGAGGTCCGCAGCGCGCCGGTGCATGTCGACGGTCCGCTGCGGGTTCAACCGAGCGTAGTGATGCTCACGATGCTCCTTGAGGGGCTGCAACGGGTCACCGGTCAGTAGCCCGAAGTCCACGAGGACCTGTTGGGCATCGTGCGCCACGCCCGCGGGCAGATCGCACAAGGCGGCTGCGCCGATCAGGTCGGCGTCCCTGCCCAGGATGAGGAGCGCCCGGTACAGGTTGGCCGCGTTCGGGTGGGACTTCTCCACCCATTGCAAGCGGGTGTGCCAGGTGGCCAAGGCACAGCACTCATGAACGGTTTCCGGAGTTTCGTCCGCCGAGAGCAGTCGGGTGGCGAGTTCCAGTCCGGCCATCACTGCGACCTGAGGGTTGCCGCGTGTCGTACGCCGCACGATGTCGACCGTATCGGGCGACAGGTTTCGCCCCACGGCCTTGGCCAGTGTCCCTGCCTCCTCCCCGGCGCTCAGTGGTGCGAGGGTGTGCACGCGCGTGTACGGCAGTCGGGTCAGCTCCGCCATCAGGGCGGGAGTGCGGTAGTCCTGTTGATCCACCGTGAGGAACATCCTGATCGGGCGTCCGTCGAGGCGTCGGGCCAGGTAGGTCAATGCAATGAAAGAAGATCGGTCGGCATAGTTGATGTCATCGACGATGATTGCGACCGGCGTGGCGTCATCGTCGCGAGGGGTGCTGAGGTGGAGAACATCCGTGCTGACGGTATGGTCTGTCGTCACACCTGCGGTGTCAGAATCATCCAACAACTGGTGCACGACGCCGTTCTCGACGTCTGACTCATCGGCGTGGCATCGGGCCCGCATCACCGCGACGCCTTGGGCCGCGCACGTGGCCGCGAGCTCGGACAGCACAGTGCTTCGGCCCGAACCACGGGTGCCGCGCACAATGGCGAGCAGTGGCCAGCCCTCCGCCAGGCGGTCGGCGAGGTCGTGAGCAGTGATGATGACGTTTCTCGGCACGGCTTTCCCCCCTACCGCCGCCGGGCCTGCGCGACGGGTCCCCCAGAGGCTGTGGGCGACCGGATCGGAAGCCCACTCGTCGATGGTCATCAAACACCAAATCAGAGCGATGATCCAGACCTGTTTGTGGAGCACGTCACAGCGGGGGAGACCTGACTGGGCGAACGTCAGGGCCTCGTTCCGAGAACGACTTCGGCCCCGCCCTGGAGCAGTCTCTCGGCACGTGGGCGGCCCTGTCCGCGGACAGGGTGACCCGGCTGACCGTGCGGTGGCAAGACGAGACCTGGACCCTCCCGGCGCACCGTTGCGTCCGAATGACCACGCCTGACAATCGCGCATACGTACCGCGCGGGACGCCACCACGCATACGCATCCTGAAGTCTTGCGCCGCTGCCGCGGAACCGGAGACGCTCTGCCCCGGCAGTCGAACAGCCTCTCGCCTGCCATCGCCTCTCGCCTGCCATCGAGAGGTTGCCATCGAGAGGTTGAGTGATTGATCAGTGGGGAAATGGATGATCAAGCAGCCAAGGCTTCGCAGTCATCTTCGCGCCGAGGTCGCCGGGGGGCGGGTATTCCTCCTCGGTGACATGGAAGCCTTCGTGCTGGAAGGCCAGAACGTCGGGCGGCTGGTCGAACTCCTTGACGGCACCCGGGACGTCCAGCAACTCATCGCCGATCTGGGCGGTCGAGTCCAACCGCTGGCTGTGCTCACCCAACTCCATCGATTCGAGGCCGCGGGCTACATCACGGAGGGCGCGAGCGGCCTGCCAGAGCCGCTGACGGAGTGGGTCGACGCGCTCGGTCTGCCGACGCAGCACGTGGAGCGCGTGCTGACCCGGAGTCGGGTCGGGGTGACGTCGCTCGGGACGACGACAGGCGCCGTGGCCGCGGGGCTGCGAGCTGCCGGCCTGAGGAACGTCGAGGAATTGGCCGGCGACGCGCTGGCATCCGGTTCCTGGGACCTGGTCATCGTTCTGGTCGACGACTACCTCAACGAGGACCTCGATGCACTCAACGCAACGATGCTCGCCAGGTCGCAGTCGTGGATGCTGGCGAAGCCGACCGGCACCGCCACCTGGGTCGGGCCCGGGTTCGAGCCCGGCGATACAGGTTGCTGGCGATGTCTCGCGCAGCGACTCGAGGGGAACCGGCAGGCCGAGCGATTCGTCTACGGCCGCCAGCACAAGCCGGCGCGTCTGTTTCTCCGGTCCGAGCACGCGAGCGGTCATCACCTTCTCATCGGGCTGCTCGCGCCAGCCGTGTTGACCCGCCTCGTCAGGGGGCGTAGCGACTTGACCGGCGTGCTGCGGACCAACAGCGTGCGCCACGCCACCCAGGGCGATCACGTGTTGGTGCGACAACCTCAGTGCCCAGCGTGCGGCGATCCGAGCGTCGCGAGCCCTGGTGACCGCAAGATCGTGCTGAGTCCCGGCCGGGCCACGAGCACGACCGACGGTGGATTCCGGGTCTGCACGCCCCAGGAGACCTTCGACCGATTGCAGCACCACATGTCGCCGCTGATCGGTGCCGTCACTGGCGTGATCCCGTTGGACGGGGGCAACGAGGACGGCCTCACCTACAGCTACTCCGCCGGCCACAACTTCGCGATCGGCCAGGACAGCGTCGACAACCTGCGGCGCAACCTCCGCTCGCAGAGCGGTGGCAAGGGGCGCACGTCGATCCAGGCGCAGGTCAGCGCGATCTGCGAAGCGCTCGAGCGCTACTCGGCCGTATGGCGCGGCGACGAAGGCGTCTACCGGGCGGCGTACGACGACCTCGATCCGGCCGTCGCTGTCCATCCCGACACGCTGACTCTGTACTCCGACGCGCAGTACGACGGGCGCGACGAGTGGAACAAGGACTCGCTCCATCGGCTGCACGTGATACCCGAACGCTTTGACCGCTCGCATGAGATTTCCTGGTACGACGGTTGGTCGCTGACCGAGAACCGTTCGCGTGCGGTGCCCGCGGCGTACATCTGGTACGGCCATCCCGATCTGCGCGAGCACTTCTTCTGCATGGGCGATTCCAACGGCAGCGCCAGCGGCAACGTGCGTGAGGAGGCGATCCTCCAGGGCCTGTGCGAGCTCGTCGAACGTGATGCGGTAGCGATCTGGTGGTACAACCGGCTCACCGTCCCGGGCGTCGTTCTCGATTCACTGGACGACCCCTACATCGTCACCCTCCAGAAGTTCTACGCCAGCCTGGACCGAAAGCTCTGGGTGCTCGACATCACCTCAGATCTCGGGATCCCGGCGTTCGCGGCATGCACGTCCCGCAACCACGACGTCGAAGACGTCATGGTCGGGTTCGGAGCGCACCCGGACGCGCGGACGGCACTGTCCCGGGCGTTGACCGAGGTCAACCAGTTCCTGCCCACCGTGCGGCGGCGGGACGCCGACGGCAACACGCTCTACTGGCACGACGATCCCGCGCTGATCTCGTGGTGCAAGGAAGCGAAACTGGCCGACAACCCGTGGCTGCTGCCCGATCCGGCTCAGCCACCCAGACTGATCCCAGAAGGCGAGGGAGACGTCAGCCGAGATCTCGGAGCATGCGTGCAGAGTTGCGTGGACGCTGCTGCGCGGGCTGGTCTCGAGGTTGTCGTCGCGGACCTGACGCGTCCCGAGATAGACCTCTCCGTCGTCAAGGTGATGGCGCCGGGAATGCGCCACTTCTGGCGACGCACCGGGCCGGGGCGGCTGTACGACGTCCCCGTCCGAATGGGGCGGCGTGACGTCGCGACCGCCGAGTCGGAGCTCAATCCCCGAAATGTCTTCTTCTGATGGCAACCATCCCCTCGGACACCAGAACCCGGCGGATCGCGGTGGAGCAGGTGCTCGTGCCGCAGGCTGAGCTGGTCCTGGAACCACTTCCGCAGTTGCACCTACGCGGACGCACGCTCGACCTGACCGTCGGGTCGGACAGCATTCTCGAAGCTCTGGCAGAGCTGGCGCAGGGTGCTGACGTCGAAGGCGCGGCGGCGCGGAGCAAGGTGACGCAGGACCTGCGGTCGGCGCTCCCCTGGTCGATGTTGCTGCGTAAACTGGACGCGGCCGGTGCTCTGCTCTACCGGCTCCAGGGCAGTGCGGGTGGACCGTTCGCGGAGCTCGTTCCGGTCACCCGCGGCCCGGTCGCGCTTCCTCCCCGTACGCGTGATCTGACGGAATGGACGCCCAACCGTGCGGCCACCGTGCGGATCGAGGGCGAACAGTTGGTGCTACAGGCACCGGATTCCTGGTGTCAGGTCTACCTCAGTCCGAGTGCGGCGGCGGCTTGGGCCGAGGTTGCAGCCCGCCAGGTGCCGACGACGCCGTGGTGGCCCGAGTTCGCGCGGATGCTGGCTGCGGCCGGCGCGTTGCGCGAGAAGCCTCCGGCACCCGAAGAGATGCTCTGGGGCGTCGCCGAGTGGGCCGCCTACGTGCATTCGCGCCTCCCCGACACGGTGTCGGGGTTCGCGGGGACCTACCGCGGGGCGAAGATCGTGCCGGTGCCGCCCGCGCACTGGGACCCGGGGGCGACGACGGTCGTCGACCTGCCGACGCCAGACCTGGAGCTGCTCGCTCGGACGGATCCTTCGTTCACCACGGTCAGCGAGGCCCGCCGGTCCCGTCGGGAGTTTGACGGCGATCGCCCCATCACTCTCGAGCAGTTGAGCGAGTTGCTCTACCGGGTGGCGCGGGTGCGCGGCGTCCGGAGAGGCGCGGGTGCGGAAGCAGTTGATCGTCCGGTACCCACAGGTGGGGGTATCCACGAGATCGAGCTGTTCGTAGCGAGTCAACAGTGCGACGGGCTCGATCCAGGTCTGTGGTGGTACGACGGGCACGAGCATCGGCTCGTCCAGATCGCGGGCGTCGGCCGGGACCTGGAGCGGCTCGTGGGGTTCGCCGCCAATGCCACCTTGCAGACGAAGCCACCGCAGGTCATGTTGCAGTTCGCGGCGAGGCCCGCGCGCCTCCTCACCAAGTACGAATCGATCGGTTACGCGCTGATGGCGAAGAACGCGGGTGTGCTCATGCACGCCGTCTACCTCGCTGCGGAAGCGATGGGGTTGGCCACCTGCGCCGTGGGAGCCGGCGACGGTTCGGCCTTCGCGGCTGTGACGGGCCGCGGTCTTGCTGAGCTGGCACCTATCGGTGAGATGACTCTCGGCAGCAGGTTGCCCGAGGGCGTGGACGAAGAGGGTGCGGGATGAAGTTCCGTGGTCGGGCACTGCAGAAGATGCGGGAGCCGGACGAACTCGACCGCCCGATCATGCTGGTGGACACGCAAGGGTGGACGGCTCTGTTCGTCATCCTCTCGGTGGTCCTCGGTGCCGCCATCTGGGCGGTGAACGGCAACCTGCCGATCACGATGACGGCGCCCGGAATCCTGACGAGCGCGGAAGGCAACCGCGCCGTCACGACGCCGTACGCCGGCACGGTCGACACGGTGTCCGTGAAGCCCGGTCAGCGGGTGAGCGCCGGCGACACGCTCCTCGACATAACCGGCGAGGACAAGAAGAGCCGGAGCGTCACCGCACCGGTCGACGGAATGGTTCTCACCGTGGCCGACGCAGTCGGACAGATCGTCTCACCGGGCGACACGGTGGCGACCATTCAAGCCGGAAGCGAGGCCACCGACCTCGTCACGATGGTGTTCGTTCCGACCTCGCAGTCGACGTCGGTACGGCCGGGCACCAACGTGCTGCTGGCGGTCGAGGGGGTGCCGCAGCCTCGGTTCGGTCTGCTGAAGGGAACGGTCCAGTCCGTGGGCCGGTTCCCCATCGACCCTTCGATGGCGGTCGGCATCGTCGGCAGCCGGTACACGGCCAACGAGCTGACTCAGGGCCAGCCAACGGTGCCCGTGACGATCAAGCTGGGGACGGACGGGCGAACCAAGAGCGGCTTCGCGTGGACCAGCGCAGACGGTCCGCCGTTCCAGATCTCGCCTCAGCACAAGGTCGCAGCCTCGTTCCACCTGGGAGATCGGACGCCCTTCGAAGTGATATTGGGGACGAGCTGACGTGGCCGAACGCGACAACACTCGGCAGCCGGGATGGGATCGCACACCGGCCGAGGGCGCCGTGCGAAAAGTGACTGATCCCCCGGCACCGTCCCCGGCGGGCCTGCGAGGGGAACCGCGGACCGGCGGCAGACGGCCAGGGCAGGGGCCGCAACGGCAGTCCCCGCGACCGCAGCTCGGGACAGGCAGCAAGACCGACACGGTGGTCAGCGAGGACGAGAAAGCAGCCAGCAAAGCGAAGTTCATGCTGCCGGAGACCGCCCGGCGGCGCCACAAGTTCTGGAAGACGCCGATCCGCATCCAGATGGAGTCGGTGGAGTGCGGCGCGGCTGCACTGGCGATCCTCCTGGCTCACCACGGTCGGAAGGTTCCTCTCGAGCAGTTGCGCGCCGACTGCAGGGTCTCCCGCAACGGCTCGAACGCGAAGGATCTTCTTTACGCTGCCCGCGACCACGGGTTCGAGGCCGCCGGCTATCAGATGGAGCTCGAGGAACTCCAGCGTCTCCAGGGCCCAGCGATCATCTACTGGGCGTTCCAGCACTTCATGGTGATCGAAGGCTTCTCCCGTCGTTGGGGCAAGACCGTCGTCCGCGTCAACGATCCCGGATCCGGGCGGAAGACGATGACCTGGGACGAGTTCAACGACGGCTTCACGGGCGTGGTCATCATGGTTCGGCCGGGTCCGGACTTCCGGCAGGGCGGTGCCGGCCCGTCGACGTTCGCGGCACTGCGCTCCCGGCGCGTCTCTGCGGCCAATGCAATCGTCCTCATGCTTCTGGCGAGCCTGTTGCTCGTCGTCCCCGGCATCATCGGGCCTGCTTTCAACCGGGTGTTCTACGACTCGGTCCTCTCGGGCTCGTCACCGGCGTACTTCTGGCCGCTGCTCGCCGTGATGGCCTGCACGGTGGCATCCGCGGTGCTCATCAGCCACGTGCAGTACAAGGCCCTCGCGCGCACCGAGGCATGGATGTCGGTGGTCTCGACGGCGAAGTTCGTCCGCCACATACTGCGGCTGCCGATAGGTTTCTTCCTGCAGCGCAAGGCCGCCGAGCTCGAACAGCGCGTGGGCTTCAACGAGCGCGTTGCCGAGGTCCTGGCCCGGGACCTCGTCGTCAGCGTCGTCAATATGTTCCTGATCGCCTTCTATGCAGTGTTCCTGCTGCGCTACTCCCTGCTGCTCGGTGCCGTCGGCATCGGTATGGCAGTGCTCAACGTCGTACTGCTGCAGCGCGTGATCGCCGCCCGCCGTGCGATCAACGACACGGTCAATGCCGACGTGGGCGGCCTGGTGGGCACCACCTACCACACGCTCCGGACCATAGAGACGGTGAAGGCCACCGCCGGGGAGGACATTGCCCACATGCGCTGGGCCGGCTTCTACGCCAAGGTGCTCGGCGGGCAGCAACGTATCGGGGTGGCGAGTGCTCTGCTGGCGGTCGTGCCACCCTTCCTCGCCACCATCAACAGTGCCTTCATCCTCTTGTTGGGTGGCATGCGCGCCGTCAACGGTGTGATGACGGTCGGGACGCTCATCGCATTCCAGAGCCTGCTGGCGGGGTTCAACCGACCGATCGCCGAGTTGACCAATCTGAGCAATCGCATACAGTCGCTCGGCACCCAGGTGGTCCGGCTGAAGGACGTCGAGGACTACCCTGCCGACCCCTCGGTCCTCGAGGAGAACGGTGACGAAGTAGAACGCACCCGCCTGAGCGGTCTGCTGGTCGTCGAAGACCTGAGCTTCGGCTATTCCGGAGGTGAGCCGCCGGTCATTTCCGACGTCACCTTCACCTTGGCTCCCGGCGGCCGGGTTGCGCTCGTGGGCGCTTCCGGAAGCGGCAAGTCGACCATCGGTAGGGTCATCGCCGGCCTGGTCGAGCCGACAGCAGGTGCCATCATGATGGACGGGCGGCCCCGCCAGAAGTACTCCAGAACAGTGCTCGCGGCGTCCGTCGGATACGTCGACCAGGACGTCACTCTGTACTCAGGGAGCGTGAAGGACAACCTGACCCTGTGGGACGACTCCGTCTCGGACGAACTGGTATTGGCTGCGCTCGCCGATGCGGAGATGCTCGAGGCGATCACCAGCCGTCCCGGTGGGATCCACGCCAATCTTGGCGAGGACGGGGCCAACCTCTCCGGTGGTCAGCGGCAGCGTCTCGAGATCGCCCGCGCGCTCGCCACGCAGCCCACCCTGCTCGTCCTGGACGAGGCGACCAGCGCGCTCGATCCGGAGACCGAACGGAAGGTCATGGACAATCTGCGCCGGCGGGGATGCAGCGCGATCGTCATCGCTCACCGCTTGTCGACGATCCGGGACGCGGACGAGATCATCGTGATGGACAGGGGCAAGGTGGTCGAGCGAGGCACGCACGACGAGTTGATGAGCCGTGGCCAGGTCTATCCCGGGCTGGTCCGCAGCGGCATCAGCGACCAGGCGGAGCGGGAGGTGGCGTGAGCACCGCGAGCGGCGAGCCCCGGAAGATGCCGGGCGAGGTCCTCGAGTGGGCCACCCGCGTCGGGCGGCGCCTCGGCGGAGGCGCCGACCACACCGTCGTCTTCGGCGGCGCCGACGTGTTGTACGTCGTTGTCCATGGCTACGTCGATGTGTTCACCGCGCGCCTCAATCGCCTTGGCCAGCCCCACGGCCGCTGGCGCGAGGTCTGCCGCCTCGAGACGGGCTCCGTGGTTCCCGCGATCGCCGATGGGCCCGGAGCGCGGTTGGTTGCCAGGATCGGCGAGGACACCAGGCTGGTCACGATCCGGCGCGACGACTTCGAGAGCGCCGACGGTCAGGTCGACCGCCGCCAGTCGCGCGCGGGCAAGGGGCTCGCGGCGGCCCTCGACAGGACGCTGGGGACGCTCGCCGACGCATGGCGCTCTGCGTTGCCGCCCCGGGAGTTCGAGCCGATCTACGGGACGGTTCAGCTGAAGGCGGGGCAGGACGCTCGTCCGGTCAGCGACGCGATCTGGGTGCGGGTACGAGAAGGCGACGTCAAGTACGGCGAGCACATCTCTGGCGGCCATGGCCCTGGGAGCCTGCTGTACGTACGACGTCAGGACTGGCTGGTCGTCGAGACCGACTGCGAGCTGGAACCGGTCAGCACGCTCGACCTGGTCGCAGGCGGCGGAATCTGGGACGCCCTGTCGGCGCACATGATGCGTCTCATGGAGACTGCCGACCAGCGCATCCTCGAGTCGGAGGAAGAGGAGCGCGCTGCGCTGCGGCGTCGTGCTGAAGCCGCCCACGCTCATGTCGAGGCTGTGGCAGACCGGATTGCGCAGGTCTTCGACGACCGCGGCCTGGTCCAGGTGTCCGATGTCCGCAAGGACGATCCCGTTCTCGGAGCGCTGAGACTCGTGGGCCGGCAGGTCGGACTCGAGGTCAAGGCGCCGTTGACCGGTGTCGGGGGCGGGAAGCCTGAGCGTCAACTGGCCCGGATCCTCCATGCCAACCACGCGCACTCGCGCGAGGTTCTTCTCACCGGCCGATGGTGGGAGACCGACAGCGGGCCGTTCTTCCTCCTGCGCAAGAACCGCACGCCTGCTGCGGCCCTGCGTGCCGGCAACCGCTACTACCTCGTCGACCCGACCGGTGCCGAACGTCCGGTGCCGATCAACGAGAAGGTCGCGAAGGGCGTCGCCCAGACCGGTTACCAGCTCTATCCGGTGCTGTCCAACGACGTCACCACGACGGGGAAGCTGTTCCGCTTCGGTTTGAGCGGCCACGGCGGAGACGTGTCGCGGATCCTCGCCCTCGTCCTCCTCTCCGGTGTCGTCGGGCTGGCCGTCCCGGTGTTGACGGGGAAAGTCCTCGGTGACTTCGTGGCGTCGGCCGACGGGCAGATGATCCTGGTCGGCAGCGCCGCCGTGATGGTCTCGGCCGTGGTGATCGCGGTCATCGGCATCGTCGTCAACCTTTCGGTGCTGAAACTCATCGGCCGTGTTCTGGGACGCATGCAAACAGCCGTGTGGGGGAAGCTGCTCGCCCTGCCCGTCGGCTTCTTCCGCCACACCGAGGCGGGGTCTCTGGCGAGAAGTATCCTCGGCGTGCACTACAGCCAGGAAGCGCTCGCAGGTGCCCTGTCCGTCGCCTTCATCGGTATGGTGGGCGCGTCACTCAACCTCGTCCTGATCGGCTTCTACAGCCCGCAGTTGGCGCTCGTCGTACTCGCTTTGGTGGTGTTCGCGTTCGTGGTCACCTGGCGGGTCGGTCGCCGGTCCGCAGAGGTGCAGGCGGAGGTGCACGAGAGCGAGAAGCGCAGTTCCGCACTGATGCTTCAGATGCTGACGTCGGTCCCCAAGATCAGGGTCACGGCGACCGAAGACCGGTTGCTCCGGAAGTGGTCGGGGATGCAGGTCGACAACACTCGTCTCAAGCTGAAGCTGCGGCAGTCCCAGAACGTTCTGTTGACCTTCAACGTCGGCTATCCGCTGTCGTGCACCACGCTGCTGTTCTGGTTGGTCGGCGGCCCGTGGAAGGGTCACATCGGCACATCGGGGTTCCTGACGATCCTCACCGCGACCAACCTCTTGATCGCAGCGGTGATGCAGATCACGTCCGCGGCGCTGATCGCCGTACCCGTGGTGCCGATGCTCCGTGACGTCGAGGCCGTGTTGGCTGAGCCGGCCGAATCGCACGCCGGATCCGTCGACCCCGGTGAACTGTCGGGGCAGGTGACCGTGAGCGGGGTCTCCTTCCGGTACGGAGACGGTCCACTGATCCTCGACAACGTGTCGCTGACCGTCGATCCTGGCCAGTTCGTCGCCATCGTCGGCGGATCAGGGAGCGGCAAGTCGACCCTCTTGAGGCTCATCCTCGGCTTCGAGAAGCCCCTGAGAGGGGCGGTCACGTTCGACGGCCTCGACCTGGCAGAGCTCGACGTGCGAGCAGTGCGTTCCCAATGTGGCGTGGTGCTCCAGGGTGGCGGGCTGACGCCGGGCTCCATCCGGTCCAACATCCTGGGCATGTCCGGGTTGACGCTCAAGGATGCATGGAATGCGGCGGAGATGGCCGGGTTGAAGGACGACATCACCGACATGCCGATGGGTATGGCAACGGTGATCTCAGAAGGGGCCAGCGCCCTCTCCGGCGGCCAGCGCCAACGACTCACGATCGCGCGAGCCCTGGTCAACCGCCCACGCATGGTGTGCTTCGACGAGGCCACCTCGGCGCTGGACAACCCGACGCAGAAGATCGTCGCGAGGAGCACGCGCGCGCTCAACGCCACCCGGTTGATCATCGCGCACAGGTTGTCGACGATCGCCGATGCCGACAAGATCATCGTGCTCGACCGGGGCAAGGTGGTGCAGCAAGGCACCTACAGCGAGCTCCTCGCGGATGGGGACGGGCACTTCGCGCTGCTGGCACGCCGTCAGCTGGCGTGATGCGACCGCCCCTGTCCCTCCGGGGTGAGTTCCGACGTCGGTCACTGGGTGATCCGACCAGCACGAACAGTCTGGAGCCGGGGTGATCGGGACCTGTTGGTGAGGCCCGCCTCACCAGCTCCCGGCGCACACAGATCGGGCTGACGCGCTCCACGCCGCCGAACCTGTCACCGTGCGACGGTCCTGCGTCGTGCCGAACGAGCGGGTCCTTGTGACCGCGCCCGCCGCCGGCGCCGGCCGCCGCTTCGCGGCAAGGGCGCGCTGCGGCACTGTCGTCGTCGACGGCAGGTCGCTGCGCGGCGCTGCCCGCAGAGGCAAGGGCCACGCCGGTCCTTCTCGGTGCCGCACACGGGTGCCGTCCTGTGCTGACTCCATGCCAGAACGGCAAGTCCACGGGGATCGCGTGTTCGACCAAGGCTGAGCTCCCTGATCGACCTGGACGGCGAGACCGTCTACGACCTATGCCGTGGTCGGAAGCACTGTCATCGGCGTACCCCACCTCGCCGGCACTCGGATCGCCCGCACGCTGGGCAGCCTCGCCCCCGACCCCGAAGGCGCGATCAGGCCGCTGAACAGGATCATCGCGTCGTCAAACCAGCCGGGTCGAGTCGTGTCAGAGGCGCGGCCGGCGGATGAGCATGGTTCCGAGGGCGATGCCGATGATGATGACGACCACGCACAGTACGATCCTGCTGCTGTCGACGGGCGCTGTCCGCATCGCGTCGAGGATGCCTACCGTTGCGACAACGGCCCACATGTAGCAGTGGATCGCGAAGAAGGTCTGGAAGAACTGCTTCTTCGGTGTCCGCATGATCAATCCCCTTCCCATGTGTCTCGGGGCGCCGTCCCGAGCGGCGTCACTCCCGTTGCGATGATGCCGAGCAGCATGATCCAGGCCGCCGGATCCGAGCGCAGCCGTGCCCACGCCTGCGTGGCCCGCGCGAGGTCGAGAATCCCCAGTTCGTTGCGTGCCAGCAGCGGCGCCAGACGAGACGGACCGACGTGGATCTCGAAGTCCTCGATGGGCCGGTTCTCGTTCGTGACGCTGTATGCCTCGGTGCGCACCTGGGCCAGGCCCGAATCGCGGAGCCAGCCCGACGCCTTGCGCCCGACCATGCGATCGCCACCGTCCTGGGCCTGCGCGGCCGCGAATCTGGTGTAGATGTCGATGAACTCCGGGAATGTGGGGGTGACGCAACCCCACATACCGCCGTCGACGTCGATCACCATGAGCCGGCCGCCCGGCTGCAGCACCCGAACGGCCTCGCGGACGGCTGCCCGGGGGTCGGCCAAGTGCTGGAGGACGAAACGTAGGACAACGGTGCCGCAACTGTCGTCGGGCAGCGGGAGCGCGTAGGCGTCGCCCCGCACGACACGACATCCGCGTTCACGAGCGCGGTCGAGGAGGTCCGGCCGGATCTCGACACCGTGCACGTCGTGTCCAGGAAAGCGGTCGGCGAGCCGAGCGAGGAACGCACCGGAGCCACACCCGATCTCCACCAGCGACCGCCCGGGCAACCCGATCCGTTCCATGAGCGCGAACTCGGTCTCAGCGGTGAGAGCGGCCTGTGCCTCGAGTCTGGTCACCTCGTCATCGAGGCCGGTGCCGATCGTGCGATGGGGGTTGTAGGAGCCGGAGGTCATCGCTCGCTCACCGTGCACGGCAGGCCGTTGACGGGTCGAAGTGTCACGAGCGCCTCCGGCTCGATCACTGCGTCGGTCGCGACCGTGACCCGGAACCGCTGCACGATCATCGCGAGCACGAGGGTCGCCTCCATCAGGGCGAGGTGCTGGCCGATGCAGACGCGCTGTCCCCCACCGAAGGGAAAGTAGGCGAACGGGTGCATCGCAGCGCGTCGCCGGTCCTCGAATCGATCGGGGACGAAGTCCGTCGGTCCGTCGTGCCAGCGTGGGTCGCGGTGGATCTCCCATTGGCTGAAGGAGACGAACGTGCCGGCAGGGATGCGGAAGCCCGCGATCTCGTCGTCGTCGGTGGCGCGGCGCGTCATGGTCCAGACCGGGGGATAGAGGCGCATCGCCTCCTCGACGACGTGCTGGCACCGGGCGAGACCGGACACGTCGGCCGCCGTCGGCGTGCGCCCCTCGAGCGCGCTGTCGACCTCTTCTTCGATTCTCGCCCGCTCGACGGGGTGCCGGCTGAGGAGGTAGAGCGCCCACGTGAGTGACTTCGCGGTGGTCTCGTGCCCCGCCATCACGAGGGTGAGCACCTGATCGCGAAGCTCCTCGTCGTTGCCGATGTGCTGGTCGATCAGGATGCGGGCCAGCAGATCGTCCTCGGAGGTGGCGCGGCCGCGGCGAGTGGCGATGAGGCTGATGGCCACCATCCGCAGCAGCGCCCGTGCCTTCTGGAACGCGATCCAGCGTCGCCGCGCAGCCTCAACACCCTCGGCCATCGGGTCCATGAGACTCATGAACTCGTTGACGTCGTCGACAGCACGGCCGAACCCCGCGCCGACGTCACCGATGTCGGTGCCCTGGATGACGCGCAACAGCACCGAGAGCGTGAGTGAGGTGAGGAGGTGGTCCACGCCGACGATCTGCTCGTCCCGCGCCGCAGTGCGGAAACGGGGGAGCAGCACCTCTGACGTCGCGGACGTCACCGCAGCGTCGTAGGCCGTGACGCGTGCGGGTCGGAACGCCGGCGCGTATGCCTTGCGCTGCCATGCCCACTCTTCTCCGGAGCTGGTGAGCAGGCCGTCCCCGAGCAGGGGGCGCAGCATCTTGACGTCCACCGTGCCTTCCTTGGTGTAGGAAGCGGCACGGTGGCGGAGCACGTGGCCGACGTGATCGGGGTGGTGGAGCATGACCATGCGTTCCCCGGCGACGACGTGCGAGGTGATGTCGCCGTACTTCGGCGACAGTGAGGTCACGAAACTCAGCGGATCGCGACGCATGGCGATGTGATCGATCGGGTCGGGCGGCCCGGGCGGCCAAGCCGCGTCACTCAGCACAGGTAACCCCTGGGAGTCGAAATCACGCCGCGTCACCCCTTCCGATCCATCGTTACGCTAGATGGCGGACAAGGCTCGGGCAAGACGCAACAAACCGCACCGGTGCCATTACGCATCTCGGTTTGTGGGACCTCGTTCGTCCTACGCAGGCGCACGCCGCGATTACGTCCCGCTGGCGTGCCGTGAGGTCTGGATGTGGTGAAGGGGACGGCGGAAGGTCGTCGTGCCGGCTACTGCTGCAGCTGCACGGACTCGTGCTGTTGCTGCTCCTGATCGTTACCGACAAGTAGGACGTGATGGGCCTGAATGTGAACGATAAGCTCTTGATCATCGGGGGAACGGTCGCGCCGTACAAGAGTGTTCAGGCTGAACACGACGTTCTTCTGCGAAACCTCCTGCGAGAGCTGGACTCTCAGGGTGGGGGGACCGACAACTCGGCCCCGGCGAACAACTTCTGGCTCGAACTCGCCGAGCCCTACTTTCCCTTCAAGGGATCCCCCATCCACCAGCACCGTGCCTCCCAGGACAAGGTCACAGGTCTCGCCGAGTTCATCCTGCAGAGCGAAGCCGCCGACCTTGGTATCGATTCGGACATCGTCGCGCTCGAGGAGATTCTGGACTCCCGTTGGCAGCTGACCGATCCGAGGCTCTACGACGACTACAACCTCGTCGCCTTCAGCACCACCTATGTGCCGTCGACGTACCTGCTGGCCGTGCTGCAGGCATTACGCGTACCGGCTTCTGCCAAGATGTTCGTCGGCGGCCCGGGCGCCTCCAAGGTCAACCACGGCGCACTCAAGAGCGCGCGTTTCGACTACCTGTTGCGCACCGAGGCCGAAGGCCGGTTCCGGCTTCTTCTTCAGCACGCCCAGGGGCAGGACGTCGACCTGCAGGCGGTGCCCGGACTCACCTGGCGTGTCGATGGCGACTTGTGCCGCACCTCGGAGAGCACGGCCCTTCTCAACCTCGACAAGCTCCCCTTGCCCGACTTCTCGAACATGTCGGACATGGGGGGTGGGCGCGTGCTCTACGAGAGTGTCCGCGGGTGCCCGTACCGCTGCGAGTTCTGCGACTATCCGTTCTTGATGGGCAACACGAAGTTCCGGTACAAGAGCGCGCAGCGGATCTTCGAGGACTGGCAGACCATGCACGAGACCATGGGCGTCACGGACATCATGTGTCTCGACTCGCTGTTCACGGTGCCGCCCAGACGTCTGCTCGAGGTCTGTGACCTGATGATCGAATCGGGTCTGAATAAGAAGTTGCGCTGGGGGTGCTACGCGCGCGCCAACGACCTGGCGAAACAGGAGTTCGCCGAACGCATGCGCGAAGGCGGCTGCGAGTACGTCTACGTGGGCCTCGAGTCCGGCTCGGACGAGGTGCTGCGGTTCATGAACAAGCGGTGCTCCGTCGAGCACAACGTGCGCGCCGTCGCGAACGCTCGAAAAGTCGGCATTCTCACCTTCGGTCTGTTCATTTCCGGGTTCCCCGGCGAGACCCCGGAGATGTTCGCCGAAACGCGGCAGTTCCTGCGGGACTCGCCTCCGACGCTGGTGTCCATTCACCCCTGGTTTCCCGATGTGAGCGAGGACACCCGGGTGCCCATCATGATGCCCGATCGCATCGAGCGCTTCGAGATCGACGTCGAGAAGCCGTCGTCGCGCAAGGTGACCATGTGGAGACACTGCACGTTCCGTGAGTCGGTGACCGTTCCCTGGGGCATGTACTGGGAGCACTGTGGAATGGACCTTCAGGTGGCTATGGACAACGTCAGCCTGGTGGTCGACGACATTCACGCCGGCGAGATCGCGGCGGTGTCCGAGGAGCTGTTCTACCCGCGCACCCTCGACGACGTGCTCAATCTGTTCCAGCGCCTGGGTCCCGACGGCCTCGCCGACTTCTACTCGGGCCTGGCGACCGCCGTGCACAGCGACGGCGAGACCCGGCTGCAAGATTTCTGTCAGCGACTCGGCCTGCGTCACCGAACCGCAGTCGCGGGCTAGCAGATACGCGGTGCCTGCTGTCGAGCGGGCACCGTGAGTCGCCGCCGCCGGGGGGCCTTCCGGGGACGGCGGCGGGGTGGTCCTCCGTACGTACCGTGAGCGGGTCCACGTGGCCGGGGGTCAGGGCCAGTCGAAGTCGACCGGCCCGACACCAAGATCGCCGGTCGTGTGCGGGGGTCAACAGGCGCTGCAAGCCCTGGACGCACGCGTGGTGGCCGGAACGCCCCTCATCGCGAGAGTCGACGTGCGTCCACGGAGATGCGCCAGGCCGACTCGATAGCCGTGGAATCCTGCGCGACCTTGGCAGCAGAACCGAGGGCCGGTGGTTCCGTGCGGGTGGTGCCCCCGGCAGGTGTCGCCTCACATGGGAACCGTCGTCGCCGGTGCTGGCCGCCGGTGGGTCGGTGTCCGCAGGGTCGTCGTGGGTGGTGTCGTCGACGGCTGCCTGGACGGCGGCGGCCAGGCCGCTGACG